>Ga0316227_1001382_pt1 | contig 26396 bp, 34 predicted proteins | sample TBH18019metaG_FD_206012 | JGI IMG/M metagenome (GOLD analysis project Ga0316227, IMG submission 206012) | Freshwater microbial communities from Trout Bog Lake, Wisconsin, USA - TBH18019 | ecosystem: Environmental > Aquatic > Freshwater > Lake > Hypolimnion/Profundal zone | place: USA: Wisconsin... | reverse complement strand
CGCAGCGCCAGTTTTTAAACGTGCCGAAATTAAACAGCATCCGTTAATGACGGCTTTTTATGGGATGGCGGCATGACAAAAAGCCGAAATCTTATGGCCAAAAGACATATTTGGACTGATGAACAAATCGCGATTTTAAGAAACCGTTACCCAAATGAGAAATCAGAAATTATTGCTAAAGATATTGGCGTTGTCATTGAGTCAATTTACAACAAGGCATATTCCCTTGGATTAAAAAAATCTGATGAATTTTTTAATTCTCCTGTTTCTGGTCGAACTAATGGGAAACAAGGTGCTTGCTCAAGATTTGTAAAAGGTGTGAAACCCTGGAACAAAGGTATGAAAGGTTTACAAATTGGTGGCATAGAAACACGCTTTAAGCCTGGTTCAAAACCAATCAATCATAGGCCAGTTGGAAGTACCCGAGTATCTGTTGATGGATATGTAGAAATAAAAATTGCCGAGGGATTGCATCAATGGAGATTGCTCCATCGTGAAAACTGGAAAAAACAACACGGTGAATATCCACCAAAAGGTATGGCGTTGGTATTTAAAGATGGCAATAAACAAAATTGCGATATATCAAATTTAGAACTTTTGACCAGGGACGAATTAATGGATCGAAATACATACCATCGCTATCCAAAAGAAATTGCTCTTTTGTTGCAATTAAAGGGCGCATTAACAAGACAGATAAATAAGAGAACAAAACATGAGCAAAAATAATATTGAAGAATTAAGGCAGTATTTATTCGATACGATGCGTGGATTAAAAGACGGATCGATTGCGCTAGAAACTGCAAAAGCCATTAGTGATGTTGGTCAAACAATTATCAATACTGCAAAAGTAGAAATTGACTATGCAAAAGCAGTTAATGGAGATTGTGAAAGTAAGTTTCTCGCTCAAGAAGAAGCCCCATTGCCAGAGGGCATTACCAGTATTAAGCGCCATAGGATCGCATGATGACTAACATTAACAAGACTTTAGAAGAACGTGGAACTCGCTACGGGAAGTTTGTAGATCACGCATCGATCTCTCAGAATTTAAAGTATGTAATGCAAACCACTCCTAATTGGTCTAAATTGCACCCAGATCAAATGGAGTCTTTAGACATGATTGTTCATAAAATCGCCAGAATTCTTAATGGCGATCCAAATTATGATGATTCATGGCATGACATTGCTGGCTATGCAACATTGGTCGCAGAAAGATTACGGGGTAATGTCAAATGATTACAATAGAAGAATCAAAATTAAGTTCAATGTTATTTGCGGCTGCCCAGGCAGGGGCAGAAAAGGCTATAAGCGCCCTAGTTTCATACAACCTTAAAGATGCTGCAAAACAAATTGGCATTACACCAAAGACGTTAACTAAAAGAATTTTAGAAGGAAAAATACGTTCTGTTGATGGCCGTATAACTGGATCAGAAATTAGACGTTATTTAGCAAGCTAATCTAATCTGGAGGCCACATCTTCAGGATTTGGATTGTAATATTCCAACGCCCTTTTGGGGTCTGTCCATCCAAAGATTTTGCACATATCAAAAATAGCTTGCTGGGCAGTTACGTCTTTATTGCTTTTAAATTTACCAGCCATCCAAGTTGCCGCAGTATGGCGTGTATCGTGAAAAGTAAACCCTGATAAGCCTTGGCGTTCTCGAATGGTTCTAAAACGGGCATCTAAAGTTTGCGGTTTAAGGGAAAAAACAGATTCTTTATCAAAACCACGCATTTTATTGACTATGCGAACGGCTTTTTTAGACAAGGGTACATCTCGCCCCATTCCCGTCCTTCTGCCAATTTTATCGATCTCTATGACTAGGTGGCGGGGTTTGACGTTGCTCCAATGCAGTCCCGTCATATCCCCTGCCCTCATTCCCGTACGCAGAGCCAATAAGAAACAAACGGCAATAGATTGAGTTAAAGAATTGATGTGTGGCGCTATAGGGCTGTAATCAAGACCCCTTAAGATTGCTTTAATTTCTGGTCTAGTAATTAACCTTTTACGACTTGGCGGCTCTTTTGGCTTCTTAGAATCCCGCACGGGATTTTCCTTGACCCATTGCCAACGCAGCCTAGCGGTCTCCATCACGCCTGAGAGCATTCCTAATTCCCGCAAAATAGTGCCATCTTTGACGGTCTTAGATCGTTCTTTAGAAAAGTTTTCAAAGTCAGTAGGGTTAATAAGTCCAATCTTCTTGGATAGCGGCAACCATTCAGGATGAGCTAAAAACGCATCAATCCGAATTTGCTCCCATCTGGATCCCGCATTGTCTGGGCTTACCTCATCACGGTATTTAACCAGCGCATCTTTTAAGGTGTACTTATGGGCTGGCGCAGTTTTAGAATCTTCACGAATAGCTGTTTCTTCTTTAGCGACCCACAATAAGGCTTCCCGCTTAGTCACAAAGGAGGCGCTCTTGCGTACACCTTGTATTTCGATCTCGGCTCGATAGCCTTTAAGAGTTTTTCTAATGTAAGCCATGCGGGATGTTTTGCGGGATTTTAGCGGGATCTATTGTTTAATTTCTTCCAATTTAATGGAAACAAGAAGAAACGGCAACCTGCAAACCCTTGTATTTACTACTTATTTCTTTTTAGTGGGAATTAAAAAGGAAATTATGGTGCCCGAGGCCGGCACCAAAGAGCTATATGTTATATGGGGTTTAATGGTCATTGCGGGAAAACAGCGGGAATTCGGGTGCTATTTTAGCGGGATTTTTAGTGCCGAAATTGCGGAATTTATATTATTTTTCAACTTGTAGATCATAAATGAAATTGCGATATACCCCCTATATCGCATTTCCCAAATGGGAATAAATGGTTAAAAATGTGACCAAATGAGCAAAAACTTCCCGATATGGAAAGATTCATAAAACGATCTTTAACCGCTATAAGGGTTCATTTATGATTCTTTTTTACCCCATTGGTAACTAGCGCAAACCTTTGATTTTTGAGATTTTCTGCTCAAATTCCCAATCTTCTTTGCAATCCCCGCCATAGCAAAATCTTCCATTGGAAACTTCTTCATTGCAATATAGACATCGACCTGTAAATTTAATCGGTTGATTCTTAAATCGTGCCGCCCGTATTGAAAGTTCACGGTGCTGTTCTTCAATGTCTGATGCTTGATCGAATATGTCTGTCATTCTGATGCTCTCAATTTCAATCTCCAATATAGGCTGCTATTTAATGCGTAGGGTTTAGATGGGTCATACATTCGGAATCCAGCGCTAATTAGGCTGTTTGCAGACGGTGAGTTATCGGATGTATCACTTATTAACCAATTAAATCCCATCGTCTTAGCGGCTCTTATACGGGCTTTAATCATCCGTTTTTGGAGTCCATTTCCTCTGTATTTGTAGCTAACCCCTGCCCTACATAAATAAGCCGTGTCCCACCATTGGGTAGATTGAACTAGCCCAGCATATCCGGCTGCATCTCCATTTTCTGAGTAGGCGATAAACCAGACACCTTTAATAGGTTCATATGGCTGATCGAGTGGCAGGGTTTCTTTTTGCAACCTTAGAATTAGCGCCCTAACCCTTGGCGATTTAATGTTTGCCTTGCGGATCGAAAACTTCATGCCGCAGCCTTGATTTTTGCTCTACCGAAAATAGTATTTGAGCTTTGCGACCATGAGCCACAGGTTAAACATTGATACCGTTGATATGTGCCTACTGAGCTTATTGAGTTGCCCCGTTTTTGCAGGGAATGGCTGCCACAAGTAGAGCAGCATCGATCCTCTGAAAGTAGGTTCATATTAGGATGAGATTTAATCCAAGGTAAAACAGCCTTGTAAACCTCCTCCATAATCAGTACGTCATTCTCGTTATATTCCCGCATCGTGCGCCAAGCTGCTTTATTACCAGCCATGCACTTTTGCCAGAGTTCCATCCCTTGATGCTCTGTTTTTTTCCCAATATTGAGCCGTCTGGTGATGTAGTCCAGCTTGTTCGATGGAAATTTAAACCTACCCTTCATGGTTCTGAGTAGATCAATCGTTTTATATGGTGCTGGGGGTTTTAGCTTATGCAGTAAGAATTGGGCGTTTAAGTGCTTGTGGTCAAAGTTAATCCCGTTATAGGTAACGGTAGCATCACACTCATTTAAGAGTTCGTGTATCCCCTTAATCATTTCCCTAGGGCTAGATTGATGTACTGAATCAAACATAATCTCATCTGATCCATACTACTTAGCAGCCCAGCAGAGAATAGTACCTTCTGCGATGATATTTTTGAAGTTAATATTCTGATCCCATAAGCCAAATACAAGCGCCTCCATAGGACTCGTTTCAATATCCAGCAGCAATATCTTCATGCTATTGAGCCGCCAGCCTCTACATATACTGCTTTTAGATCACTCATTTTGTTGGTGTGTTGCCCATAAGTTGAATCTGGCAAACTTGCCCAGATGTTGTTGCATTTGCGTACAGCATCTTCAAACCGCCCTGCGTTGATGTCATCTAATGCGTGGCGTTCTTTAATTTGTTGTAAAGCGATGATGTCTTGGCTGGCTGGGGAAAAATCTTTGATGCCTAGCTGAATACAGTAGATGCTGTAATAACGTGATAGTAGTTGGTATCTTCCAGATGCCGTAGATTGCAGCGTGTCACTTAGTCTTACTAGCTTTCTAGGGTGACTTACATAAGAAGTAAATAAGTCTGGGTGCTGTGCTGTACTGCCAACAATGACGTTATAGCCATTGTCTGAAACAGCAAGCAAGGCAGCGCCTATTTCAGAGTGGGCAATCATGTCTAAAAATGCTTTTTCGTTATTAGTCATTTAGCCCATGCACTTTCTAGCATATTGACTTCTGCTATTGCGATATCAGCATCGTTTGCCACTTCGACAAGTCTTGCTGAACAATCTTCGACCACGCTTGAGAGGGATGCGATTCTCCTACTAAGGGCCTCTCTGGTATCTGTGGGCAAACCGCTGTTGAAGGAAGTGTTACTGACCCGCAACCCGTTAACAGCATTACGGTTAACAGTATTAATAGCAAGTAAATCGGACTTAGCTTTAGAAAGTGCATTTTGAGCCTCATTTAGTTGATGTTGAAGTAGCAAGGTTTGGGTTTGAGCTTGTACGAGGTCTTTATTTAGACCAATCTCATCCTCTGAAACACGCCGTTCATAGCCGATACTTTCAAAATGATGTATGGCGATTAATAAAGATCCAATAGCAATTCCAGCCGCAATCATTACGCCAAAAACTTTCATTAATAGCGATTGCGGCATAAATGGGAGTATGTTCATAACTTTCCTTCTGGAGTATCTTTTTTAAGACCTAGCGCAACACCAACCCCTGCAAAAACTGCGCCCATTCCCACGCCAAAATCTTGAATAACAAAAGATTCTCTAAGATATAAGTGATGAAATGCGGCTGTCGCAAGTGCATAAACCACCGTTAACCCAGCGCCAATTTTGACAATGCAAAAAGTGGCGTTGTCTGGCTCTGTAAATATATTTCTGAATAACTCTTTAATGGAGTCCACTACATTTCCTTTAGACGTAAAAAAACCGCCCGTAGGCGGTTAGATTGATGCGTTGAAAGTATTTAAGCTGCTACTGGATCAATTACTGGAATCCAAGGAATAGGCAACTGCACAATTGGGGGGTTCTTTTTATCTTCAAGATCTTTATCTAGGTATGTCTCTAATCCCGCTACATCAATTTTCTCTTTAACCCAGCCTACAACTTCTTCTTCTGTCAATGACTCATACGGTTTAAACGAGGCTGCATCTGGTGATTCAAATCCTACGGTTCCATAAGTGCCAACAGAATCTGTTCCGTCTGTGCAGTTAATTGTGTAATGTGCCGTTACTACTACGTCAACTAATCCATCTACAGATTTAGCTGTATCGAGTGCTGCAATTTTATATGTGTATGTATTCATATTATTTAGCTCCTAATTGTAATTCGAGGGCAGTTACTTTTGCGTTGAGTTCTTGGATTGCTGCTACAAGATATGGGATAAGATTAGGTGTTAATCCCAATAGAGTATCCACACCTGTTATTTCTTTTTCTGCTAAAGACGCAGCGTGTTCGCTAACTTGATTGGGCAATACTTTTTGATATTCTTGAGCAATAAAACTAATGTCATGCTTTTTAGTCTCGATATAATCAAATTCTACTGGACGTAAAGCAATAATTGTAGATAGCCCATTTTCAAGAGTTACAATATTTTCTTTAATACGCTGGTCAGAAGTAATGGACCAAAGGGTAGAGTTATTTCCTTGGTACATAGCACCGCCATTTGGAGAAATGAATCCTGTATTTGTTCCTTTCCCTCCAATTGAAACGGAGCATATTACTATTTCATTTGATGCTGCTCCAGAGGCTCCGTTATATGGATTAACTCCTATATAAACACAACCAGTTCCAGTTGTTAAATTATTTCCTGCTGCATAACCTAATGATGTGTTGTATGCGCCAGATGTAGCTCCATTCCCAGCAGAAAAACCTATAAAAGTGTTTCCAGACCCTGTTGCGCTTGTTCCTGCTATATAACCTAAATAAGTATTTGATGTCCCAGTCGTATTACTATACCCAGCTTGATAACCTACTGCGGTGTTGTTAGATGCTGTGGTGTTGTTAAATAAGGATTCATATCCTAAAGCAGTATTATTCCCACCAGTTGTATTTAATCTTAGCGCAGCATATCCTAATCCAGCATTACATGAACCACTTGTATTTGCATACAAAACATCTTTTCCAACAGCAGAATTTTGTACTCCTATAGTACTTCCATATCCTGAAGTAGTTCCAATATAAGTATTTTCATATCCAGTAGTATTACTATAACCAGCTTGATAGCCTACTGCGGTGTTGTTAGAAGCAGTGGTGTTTGACACAAGAGCTTGTGTACCAATAGCGGTATTTAAACTTCCAGTTGTATTACTTAACATTGCTTGGTCACCAATAGCCACATTATTAGAGCCAGTAGTGTTTGCAAATAAAGGTTTAAATCTACCAACAGCGGTATTCGCATCACCAGTTGTATTGGTACTCATTGCTTGATAGCCAATACTTAAATTAGTCCCAGTGGTATTGTTACTTAAAGATTGATACCCAAACACTGTTCCTAAAGACTGACTACCACCACCTAAACCAACAGTAATGCCGTGAATTAAAGCATCCGTAGAAACTTGAAGAAGATTAGATCCTGATGCTGCTGTTGTACCAACAAGCAAACGACCAGAAGTATCAATACGCATACGTTCTGAAGCGCCAACAACAAATTGCATATTTACTGATGCTCTTGAATCTGCAATAGCGGTATAGCCCGATCCTGAAGAAGCTGTAAACGCACCTACATCTGCTACCTTTAAATTTAGCGCTGAAGTCGATGAACCATTTACTGCTAAAGCAACTGTATTTCCACCAAAGTTAGGCGTAGTAGTACCAATACCTACGTTACCAGCAGAGTCAATACGCATTCTTTCTAAACCAGAAGTATAGGAAGCTAAAACATTATTTAAGCCATCATAAGTTAGAAAGTTAGATAATGAGCCAGAGCGTACTGCTTGAAGCGATACATAAGCCGCTTCAGAGCCAGCCGTAATACCAGTCATCTGAGTATTAAATTTTGCGTAAGGTATATTTGCAGACGACGAATTTAAACCATCAAAACGTATATCGCCAATATAGTTATTTGCTACTGCTGTGTCTGTTCTTTTTATAAATACAAATTGTTCTGATGCAGACTTAAATACTACGTCACCTCCAGTTACATCGAGTTTTCCTGATGGCGTAGAAGTACCAATACCAACTAAACCACCTGTATCAATACGCATTCTTTCGCTACCGCCTGTGTACATTGTTAGTGGTAAGTATGTGCCTGTTCCACGAATTGAAGACGTAATACGAGCATCACTTCCACCTAAAATTGCGAGTTGTGCAAAAGATGAATTTACTAATAGCGGATCAGATTCAGCAGAAAAGTTTGAATTAACAGACGTGCCATTGGGGGCAAGTGTTAATGTAGTTGTTCCATTAACTGTACTTGTTTGAAATGCAACACGACTAGCTATAGTAGCGTTACTAAAATCACCAGTGATGCGGTTACCAGTACCAGTAAATGTATAGCTACCAGCGTTTGTTTCACCAGTAGATGTAAGGGTCGTAAATTTACCCGTTGCTGGAGTAGTAGCGCCAATAGCAACGCCGTTAATATTTCCGCCTGTAATTGCTACGTTTGAAGGGTTAATAGAGGCTGCGCTTGCTGCTGCTGCTGTTGCGCTATTTGATGCATTTGTTGCAGATGTAGCCGCTGCGGTGGCTGAATTACCAGCATTAGTAGCTTGTGTAGATGCTGTTGTTGCTGATCCAGCCGCTGCGGTTGCTGAATTTGCCGAATTTGTAGCGGATGTAGAGGCATTTCCAGCTTGGGTAGTAGCTGTACTTGCTGAACCAGACGCAGATGTAGCTGAAGCTGCTGCATTGGTTGCCTGAGTAGTTGCTATTCCAGCTTGCGTAGTGGCGGTCGATGCAGATCCAGAAGCAGATGTAGCAGAGTTAGCTGCATTAGTTGCGCTGGTTGCTGCATTAGTAGCTGATGTTGTTGCAGAAGATTCTTTGGTAGTTGCTATTCCAGCTTGTGTAGTAGCGGTGCTTGCCGATCCTGCTGCTGCGGAAGCTGATCCCGCAGATGCAGTAGCGCTATTAGCGGCATTGGTAGCTTGAGTTGTAGCCGTTGTAGCCGAACCCGCTGCTGCTGTTGCGCTATTTGATGCATTAGTAGCTTGAGTAGTGGCGGTGCTTGCTGAACCTGATGCGCTTGTTGCAGATGCAGCAGCATTAGTAGCTTGAGTTGTTGCGGTAGTTGCGGAACTGGCAGCATTGGATGCGCTAGATGCGGCATTTGCAGCACTTAATGCTGCGGCAGATTGAGACGCTTGAGCAGTTGCATCGTAATCTTGCCAAGCAGTTCCGTTATATATACGAAATTTTTCTGGAGATACGCTGTTATTTTCGTACATGATGCCATTGTTTAGCGCAATGCTATTGGCAGATGCAAAAGTAGCAGCAGCAGAATCTGATGCAAAAGAACCTAAAAACGCACCTCTAAAAGAAGCAAGTAAGGCGGCTGTACTATTTGCAGATGAAGATGCGCTGGTAGCTGAACCAGCAGCAGCCGTAGCGCTATTTGCCGAATTAGTAGCGCTAGTTGCGGAGTTTGTGGCTGATGTTGCGGCTGCGGTGGCTGATCCAGATGCTGCCGTAGCTTTTGTAGTAGCTATACCAGCCTGAGTAGTGGCTGTAGTAGCAGAATTCGTTGCATTAGTTGCTTGAGTCGTAGCGGTTGCGGCAGAGTTTGCGGAATTGGTTGCTTGAGTAGCTGCTGCTGTTGCTGATCCAGCGGCGGCGGTGGCAGATGTGGCAGATGCTGTAGCTGAATTTGCGGCATTAGTAGCTGATGCTGATGATGCCACAGCATTTGCGATGGTAATGGGATTTACTTCTCCAATATCACCTTTAACTCCAATGGGGGCTAAGTTAAGCTCAACGGTAAAATTGCTATCTGTTACCTCTAGCGCAACCGAATTTAGTTGTACTGGTTGGATTTCTACCGATAAGGTCATAGTGTTACCTGTTCAATGAGTGAGACGTAAAAGGTTTCTGTTGATCTAACTATTCCCTGCTCTGTAAATTGAATATCACAAAGCAAGTTTCCAGAAGGCCATGTAGACGTATCTGAATTTGATGGTGTCAAAATAAAAACGCCAGGATTATTTGTTTGATCCGCTTTGGTTATTACTAGATCCGTTACTAAAACCGCAGCTTCTCGAATTTGGCTTTTAATATCTATGTTTGTAATGTCGTATGGAACGCCGTTTTGCAAATAAGTGCAATTAACGGTAAACGAATCACCTTTTTTAAAGTCTGGAAGGCTAATGGTCATATCTGTCCTTATGCTGGAAATTTTGATTTCAAGAAATCTTCAAACAAAAAAAGCGCCCTGCTTCCCATGTGTCCTGATATGCCGACTAATGCAGCAGTTACCAAAGGCGCTATTTGTGAGTTTTCGCATAGCCAAAACGTCAGAACTCCCGCAAATCCTGATGTGACTATTTCTCCGACTAATTCGGCAATATTGAAAATGCGTGTTTGACCTAGGGCTAACTTACGCATGAAGTTAACAATCCCACCCAAAATAGCAAGTGAGAAAACCCACCCATAAGTGATAATTGAATATGACGTAGGATCTTTTTCCATGAATGTTATTCCTGAATAAATGTGTTGAATTTTTTTAAATTTTCAATAGATGTAATAACTTGAAGGTTAGATTCAACATGCAAACCACAAACCTTTTTATTAATCAACGGAATAACATGGTCAACATGCCATTTGACTCCGGTTACATCGCTTCTTTTTTTGGCAATCTCATAAATTTCTTCAATAAAAAATTTATTAGCCCATCTTGGTGTTGCGTTTAATAATGCTGCTCTTCTATTTGCTCTATATAAGGTCAGCTTATGTTTATTAATAGCTTTCCATGCTCTCTTCTTTTGCTGTCTTTGATCTTTATTTTTTGAGTAGTCAATTTTTGAATTTATTAGAATTGCAGCTTTTTTAGCCTTGTATCTAATTGCAGACCGTATAGATACTTTTTCTTTATTTTTTTGATAATGCTCAGCAGAAGTTTTTAATTTTCTTTCTTTTACGCCCTCACGCTTAACGTACTCAGAATCGTATTGTGATTTTTTGAGCTTTAACTCAGCATCCTTATCAATCATAGAAATTTTCTAGGCAATAAAAAACCCGCCGAAGCGGGTTGGGTTTTGTAATTACGGTTAAGCTGGTGGGGCTATAAATTTTCCTGTGTCATCCTTTATCCATCCAACTTCAACGCTATCTTCTACAACATAAGTTTGAGGATGAGGATTTTCTGGATCAAATTGCGGAACTTGATCTAAGTTTAATAAAACAACAACTTTTTCAATTTCGTTATTAATAAAAGTACTTGCATATTTCATGTGTATTTCCTTAAAAAATTATCCACCGCCACTACCAGCGGTATTCACAGAGCTAATAGGCGTATCGAAATAATTTCCATTGGATATGGTTATTCTTTGAAAGTTGTAGGTAGTCGTTCCGCTATAAAAACTCCAAGAAGAAACGCTTGAAATCCCGTTTCCAGCAGATCCCGCATAGTTTGCGCTTGCTACGTTTGCGGCTGCTGTAATAAAACCGCTGTTATTTGTTAGTTGACTGGTATATGTCGGAGAAGTAACGGTAACTGCGCCAGTTTGACCATTAACGGATGTCACTCCACCGTTTCCAGCAGATCCAGCGGAGGCTGCATATCCCGCAGATCCAGCGCTATTGGCGTAATTTACCGAAAAATTTGCTGGGTTATAGACGTAAAAATTTACCCCGTCACTACCACCCCATAACCAGGTTGGCTGCCCACCTTGACCAGACCATGCCCAATTCCATGTAGTTACCGATGGTTTTCCAGACACTCCAGACCAGGGAACAGTAGATGCTGAACTTGCAGATCCAGAGCTAGTAGCATAAGAAACGCTACCAGCAGATGTCTGATAACCGCTTGGATTGGTAGAGTTGTATGGGGTATACCCAAGAGCAGAAATAACATTTATGGCAACCCCACTAGCAGATGTAATTCTTCCCTTTGCATCCACAGTAAATGATGGAACTGTTACAGATGATCCAAACCCACCGACATTAGAATTGACTGATGTTAGGGTTGATATTAATGTTACAGGTCCAGACCCATCAATGTTTACTGATCCTGTTATATCCCCAGAAATATTTAATGCAAATGCGTTTTTTAGCTTTATAGCTTGTGAAACTACGATTGCATAAGTTGCAGTTAGGGCAGACCATGCTGATCCAGAAAACTTTTCCCAATAGGAATTTGCTGAATTCCAGCGAATTGCATTTACTGGAGTGTTTGCTGGGCTTGTTGTTGCTGGGTCTAATCCTAAAGCAAGGTCAATAGCAGTTGATTTAATTTCTGTTGGAATATTGACATAGTTATCAGATGTGATCGGTTTATTAAAATCAGAACTAGACATAATTAATAGCCTTTAGCTGCCCAAGAAACCGTGCCGTTGACACGAATTCCAGAGGAATTGAATAAAAGAATTTTGAAGCTGGTTGGATAAGGGGCATCTAAGAAATCATAGATTGCGGTTATTGGTGTAGTTGATTTTGGTGTTACTTGAATAGAAATAACATCAACAAATTGAACAAAGAAATTAACTACAGTTCCGCCGCTATCAGATGCTAGGCAATTTACATTTCCAGCGTCGTTTTTTAATTTAACGTCTAATTTAAATTCAAGAGAATCAATTCTGATTATTGATAAATTATCAGATGACGTTACTGTAACTCTATATTTAACATATCTAAAATTCGTTAAATAGGCTTGAGTAGTATTTGAATAATCTATCCAAGTAACCCCATCAGCACTTGAGCTTATGGTTGTTGATAAAGTTGGAGATCCTGAAATTACATCACTTGTAATGTTTACTGCTACATTTGATGATGAAATTACCGCACCATAATCAATTAGCTCTTCATAGTATCCGCTTGATAGTGATGGTTGAGCATAAACAGGATAACCAGCATTTATCTGATCTTGTAAAGTATTCCAACCATGCGTAGAAAAATGTGCAGCAAAGGTTGAGGATGTATCAATAGGCAGAATTAACGATCCAGAATCAGTAATTGCATTATTTTTTGTGCCATTAAAAATACTGTATAAATCGGAATGTAATATGTAATCAGGGGGCTGATTTACTAATGCTGTGACTAGCGACGGCGTTCCATAATTACCAGCGCTATCAATACCCGTGATCCAATATGTATAGTTTCCAGCGGCTGTTTCAAAAACGGTGGTAAACAGACCAGATTTTGTTCCAAGAACAAAAGCGGAGTTATAGTCCGTGCCTTTTCGCACTTCATAAGAAGAAACGGGCAATGAACGAGTTGAATCCGTCCAATAAAGAAGAACATTATTATCAATTACTTGAGCAGTAATAACTGTTGGCGCTGGAGGTATTACTAGAACTTGAACCTGACCATAGCTTCCGATGTTTCCCGCTACATCAACACCAGCAACCCAAAAAGTATTAGATCCGCCAAAGTTTGCTGGTGCTTGGTATTGATTTGTATAAGATTGCGCTACATCTGTTGCTAAAGCTAATGTTGCACCTGATTTGATAATGTAATGGTCAATTGGCAACGCAGTAATAGCATTAGTCCAACTTAATACATAATTCTCACCATTAAACGATGAGGCTATTGATGGAGATGAAGGTGCTGGTATCGTCAAACTTTGTGATGCATACCCACCAATATTTCCTGCTACATCTACGGCAGCTACCCAATATGTTTGCGACCCACCATAAGTAACCGCACTTTGATATTGAGTTGAATATGCAATTGCTATTTGAGTTGCAGCAGCTAATGTAGCGCCATTTGAAATAATGTAATGGTCTATAGGGAACGTGCTAAGAGGAATAGTCCAATTTAAAACATAATTTTGCCCAATAATGCTTGTGTTTAACGTTGGGGTTGCTGGTGTCCCAATGGTTACAGAAACTTGTGCAGCGTTTGTAGACTCGCTATTTTTATTGTTTCTAGCTTTAATAAAGTATGTATAAGAACCCGATGATTTTGGTGGAAGTGTTACGGTGCTACCTTTGTAATATCCAACTAAAGAAGATGCTCCCCAAGAGCTTCCTTGCCTAATCTCATAATCATAAAGAGATGGTAATGGAACCTGATTCCAAGTTAATTGAATTCCAGTTGGTATTAAAAGCTCTGTAATTGCCGTAACATCTGGCGGAATAAGTGGCTGACCATTTACGGTAAATGATTGTAAAAATACTGACCCAGCAAACGTCCCAGAAGTGGGTAAAATTTGAATATCCAAAGAACCAGTTTGGTCTACCGTCAAATCAAATTGATTTGTATATGTAGTCAACCTATTCCAAGCGCCTCCATTAATTCTCCATTTCACATCGCCTTTTTCAAAATTAGACGCATAAAAACTAACAGTAATTAACGATAAAACGTTGTTATCACTTCCCATATACACCAACTCGCTAATAGTTGCGGAGTTAACCATTGGGGTGCTATTAAGCAATAAAGTATTTGAATAAGCGGCATTCCAAGTTCCATCCCAAGCTGAATAAAACTCTGGATCTTCATCGGTTGCAACTACAGTAACCCTAGATTCGCTTGAAGGCTGAACAGAAAGTATTTTTACTAGCTTTCCTGGAGTTGGCAATGGAGAGAAAAACCAAATATGATCCATATCCAACGTTCCAGTTTCAAAATCTGGAGCGACATTTAATGTCAAGGAGTTTGAATCTCCGCTACCAGAAACGACTGTGTATGTAGTCATTGTTCCATCTGGCTTTTTAAGCATTAAATAGTCTGTTTTTCCACTTCTTGGAACAGTTCTATCTATTGTTAATGTGTTTCCAGTATGGCTAATAACTCGACCAGAATACCCCCATTGGGTAAGGTCGTGAGATAGCAACACTACGTCACCACGTTGGCATACAAATCCTTCAAAATCGCAATCCCATTGAATTCGACGAGTTCTGTAGTATTGCTGTGCGGCAATGTAATTTGCAAATTTACCAGCCATTGCTTGATTGGTACAGCCAAGCAAATTAATCGAGCTTGATCTGGATGGGCTTGTTACGCCTGGAACAATTACCCTAACTTGATCTTGAACCCAGTTATTTGCTGGATTAACGTAAGTAACAATGACTTCTTCTGCAAGCTGTTCCGTTATGTAATTAACTGAAAAACTTCCTCGCAAAATATTGCTCATTCCAAATGCAGCTACTGGAGATGCGTTTCTTTGATCCCAAACAACGCCTATTTTTCCTGTTGCCCATGATGGTGAAGCAAAACCACATCTTGCAATTGTTGTAAGTACATCCGCTGCGGTCTGAGTGCTATCAAAGACAGCATTAAAGCTTAAACTTTCAGCATCACAAAATGCAGCCCAAGAATGTAGCCCATCCAAATCAATTTGGGAATCTGGCATTCCTACGCCATACAGAAGTTTTCCAGCGCTATCAAATCTTCCTTTGGAAAAATCCATAAACCAATGTGCAGGGTTACTGGTCTGTCCATAAACCCAAGATGAACCGTTCCAGTAATTAGCATTTGCAATCGCCGTGACCGAAAGCTGCTGAACCGTTCCATTTAATTGATCGGACGCTTTAATTACCAAGCCAATTCTATTTTGCCCAACATAAGTAGAGGTATCTAATTGATAACTTCTTAAGGTGTCCCAAGTAGTTGCGTTTTGGGTTCTGGAATCTGTAGAATCTGCGGTATTTCTTAAAATTCTTACGTCATAAGCACCATTTGCAACGTCAATATAGTAAGTTTTTCTAATTGGGCTTTGGGATGCGCCAGAAATAATGACAGTATTGCTAACTTCATTTTCAATGGTTGAATTAATCCAAGAAGATGTGCCAGTTGGCCTATGTTGAATAGTTAAAGAAACGCTAGTTGAGTCTAATCCACCATTATTATTTGCATAGTAAAGGGTTGTAATAACATCAATTCCAAGCTTGTAAGAATCTGTAGAGCTTGAGCGTGTCATCCATCCGCTTGCATTAGTAAGAACGCCGCCTGAAATGGTATCTACATTTCCAGGAAAAGAAGTTATTCTTCCTTGGGAATCGCAACCATACCAGGCGTAATTTGTGTAATCTGTAATTGGACTGGTTCCAATCTGCCAATTACTTAGAGCTAAATCAGATAAACCTAGGTTAAAAATCTGATATAAGTATTGATCGTCACCTTGAAACTCTGTATATGGTTTTGCTCCCATATCTGGAAAAAATTGCATTGTTCCCATTACGACGGGCATAGACTCATATGGCCTAGACCGATTACTTCCACCCGTAATGCTATAGGTAGGTGAAGATTGGGAATTTACGCCGCTAGTTGAGCTTGTGTCAGTTCCTGGAACAACGGCTTTAAAGATAGCATTAACCACCATCGAGCCAGCAATACTAATAGCTGCACCAGCAGCAGCACCCCACGCAGCGCCATAGGCAGCGCCTACTGCTCCCGCCGTATAAACCGATAAAACAACTACCGCAATTAAAGCAACAATCTGCAATGGGTTTGATCCACCGCCGCCACCGCCACCGCCACTAGCTGCCGCCTGAACGTTAATTAACTGCCCGTTTTTTGGGCAAATAATATCCCACTCATCTACAGTTAATAAGCGGTCATCTAATAGGACAATAATTGATTGACGGTCATCAATTCCCGTTTCGAGCAATATTTCTCTAACTGTCGATCCTTGTGCAACCTCTTTAGAGATAACTTTACGATCTGCTCCTATTAAGACTGGATGGGGATGCCAAATAACATCCATAGCATTCATCAAAGGGCTATTTGTAGCGTTCATCACTTCCACTTGTAATATCCCTCTACCATTAAGAAAAATTTGCTTAAATCTCGAATTTTGTGCAGCACTACCATTCCTGCGTTTTCCATAGCATGAAGTACGCATTTATCGCCATTTACTATGCAAAAAACTCCAATATGCCCAGGTCTACCAGCGCAAATCATGAGAACAGCATCCCCTTCTTTTGGGTCATTAGTTTTTTCGCCATAAATAGCGACTAAATCAGTCATTTGCCCTACCCGACCAAGCCTTGAAGATGCTCTTGCAACTTCTATTTCTTCAGGGGTTGGAAGCTTGAAAACTTCACGCCTTACACGACTTAAAAGACGAGCGCAATCAGCTTCACCAGAGACATAAGGATCTCCGATGTAATTGGATGACCAATGCAATTAAAAAATTCCGCTTGAGTTATCTGGTCGATATTGAATGCAAATTGCAGGCCGAGAAAATAGATTGTCAAAACCTAAATCTGCCGTTACTTCTTGCATTGTGACGTTTACGTTATAAAGATTCATGGTAATTTGCCATTCAATTAAATCAGGCCTTGATCGCATGATTTGCATGAATTTAACGGTGCTTCCCTGTCCGCCATTACTTGTTTCGATCCAATACATTAAATCTTGCCCAACGTTATCAACAGCTAACTTTGCTTTTGGCAATTGGCTTTCATAGTCATCTGGCAAAATACATCTAAACGGACAAGCAATAAAAGTATTTCCATTGCTTACTAAGTCTTGCGTATCGTTTATGACTCGAACGGGAACGGTTAATAAAGGATGATCGATTTCCAATAAAACTAATGGCGCTTCTTGTGCGCTAACAGATGAAAGTGTTGACTTATAAGCGGACGAATATGCTCGTGTCATTTATTAACCCCAAGACTCTATTTTTGCTTGCACTTGCCAGGCGGACATTCCACCTAACATTGGGGTTGCGGTAAATCCACCATTGACAAAACGAGCTTGAACTACCGTTCCCGTTACTGGATCAGAATAGTTAAACCAAGAAGCTCCTTCGCTTAGAGTGCTAGAGAACCAGGTTTTAAATGCCAGATAATTGCTCAAACCTTCAATATAAATATTGCAAGTTCTTGTCATCATGACAGTAGATCGAACTTTAGCTTGTCTTGGAGGCCCAGATTCCATATCCGACCTCAGAATAGCGGACTCTCTTTGCTCTTGATAGCCATTAAAAAGTATTTTTGCGTATGTTGGAAGGGTTGGGGTTGTCATTACATTGCCCTTCTAAGACCAAAAACGCTTGCCATTTGCTGAGACATTGCTCCGTTATTTCTAAGGTCTGTTGCCATTGCTTTTTTAACTAATACTTCTACATCAATTCCGCTATCATTTTTCTTGGCTGTGGCAACTGCTGTGTATCCATCTCCACCAGCTTCATTATTTACAGTAATATTTATGACGTTTCCAGGTGTTTGTGCGCCTAGAGACTTCACCCCAAGCTTTCCAGATCCGTCACGAGTTAACGGCATTACGGCCTCTGTTCCAGCCTCCCCCATTAACCCTGTTCCACCATTTGCCATTGGAAATAATGTTGGAGTTGAAACAACGCCGCCATTAGCAAATGGAATTACATTTCCGCCGCTAAAAATATTTCCGTTTGCGCTTTTGTTTGCCAATGCTGAAGATGGGCCAATAAAATTGGAACTTCCTTCTGTGGCAGATCCGTAGCCGCCTAATCCAATGGCTTGACCTAAGCTAGTTGCAATTCCAGAAATAGCGGCACGGGCTTGAATACGAATTAAATCGCTTATTACGCTGGTTGCAAAGTTAGAAAAATTAAGCTTTCCTGTCATGGCAAAGTTCACAACAGCATCTTCCATGTTTTTAAAGCCGTTACTAAAAGCGGTGCTTGCGCCTGTTGCTGCGTTGTTAGCGGCATAAGAATAATCTGCAATAGATTTACTAGCGCCAGCGCTCCATGAAGTTTCTGCGGCCTGACGTTGGCGAACAGCATCAATTTGCTGTCTAGTTGCCGATTGCGTCAGATCAGTCATTCGCTGTAAAGTTTTTTCCGATAAATCGCCGTATTCTTTAGTAAGTTGAGCCTTTTGCTTTTCTAAATCAACCGTATTTTTATGTTCAATGTTTAAAATTTCAACTTCTTGAACATTTTTTCCGATTAATTGCTGTTGAAATCCTAAGTCTGAATTTTGAATTTCTAAGTTTTTGGCATAGGCATCTACACCTCTTGATTCGTCTAATTCTTTAATTTTTGCAATTAATGGCGCTGCTTGATCTGCTACGCCTTTTTCTGAAGCTTGCAGCTCCAGCATTGCGATTTTGTTAGATTCAACTTGAGTGGATTGAGCCTTAAGCGCTGCTAAAAAGTTATTACCAGCAGAATTATTTTTCAATCCTAGGGCAGCATTAACATCATTATTTTTATCGGCATCGACTGGATTTGCCAAAGCTGCCGCATTCTTCTTTTGATAATCTTTAAGGATAGTTAGTCTATCTTCAAGGGTTTTGATAAGCTCACTATTGTTTCCGCCTAAACGCACAACTCCAGGATTGGAGGAAGCGCTGGCATCATCAGCTTTTAATTTATCAATCTTTGCCTGGGCGGAAGTAATTTCATCGCCTACATGAGTAAAGTCAACGCCCGATAACGATAATTTTAAATTGGCTGCGTTATAAAGGCTGGTAAAGAATCCATCTCCAGCTTTTCTCGCTTCATTGAAAGCTTCAATAGCAATATTGATGCTAGGTACTAAATGCGATGCGAACTCAACACCAAGATACTTAGTGTTTTCGGTCATTATTTTGATGTTATCGCCAAATTCTTTGGCATCAGCAGCAAATTGAGTAGATATTTTTGAGTGAGTATCGTCAAATCTTTCATTTAACTCACGCAAAAACACTAAAGCCTCTGCCCCACCCTTGCCCCCAATAGATTTCATTACATCTTGAACGGTGTTAGGGTCTAATCCTTGAATGGATTTAGCAACTCGTGTCATTAGCTCATCTGGAGCCAACGTTTTAAGTTCTTGTACGCTAATGCCCAAAGCCGTATAAACTGCGGCTAAATTTTTATTGCCATTTGCGGCTTGCGATGCGGAAATTTCTAATTTCTTCATCAATCCCGCAACGGTGTCCATCTGGGTTCCAGCAAGACTAGCAATTAGCGTAAATTTGCTAATAGATTCAACGCTAAGACCCGTTTTGATGGATAGGTTAGCCATTGACTCACCCATTTCAATAGCGCCGCCCACAAGCTCTTTAAAGACAAATCCGCCACCAGCTACCGCACCTAAAGCTAAACCTACTGCGCCAAATCCTTCTAACGCTTTTGAAATTGGGCTTTCTAACAAACCCATAGAATCAGCAACGCTTTTAAAACCATGCTCTGCCGCATTAGCAGCGTCCAACATAGAAGCTTTAATGTCACTACCGCCACGCCTGGCAATCTCAGCAGCACGAGAAAAGTCCGATTGCAAAGATGATGTATTAGCTGACATCGAGATATTGAGTGCGCCAATACTTGTAGACATTATTGCTTCCCTTTTTTGCTGAACAACGCTTTTAACCTTACCGATTGAGTTTTTGGATCAATGGGTTCTGGCTCTTTTGGTTTTACAACTTCTTTTTCTGGCAATTCAACCCAAGGCATAAAATCCATTGGAGTAAATGGTTCAGTTTTTTCATTTGATCGATTGATATTTCCTAGCATCGCAAGCTGTTGCGATAACAAAGAATCAACACGGCTATCTGCGTCTGGCTCAATCTGAAAATAAGCAGCCCATTCAGCCATTTGAGCCGAACTAAGCTGCTTTAGTAATACATCTGGATGAATTACGCCTAACTTAAGGCAGAGTCGGAAGGCAAGCCGTCTCCAGTAACGGCTGCGGAGTTTTTTTCCAGTTCCTCAAGATCCTCTTTAGAGATCCGATTAATCCTAGAAACAACTTCAAACACCCGATCAACAGCGCCAGCAAACTTTGTGCCAAGCATTGGTAACTCTTCATCTGTAAATAGACGCTGACCAAATTCATCAACTAATGCAAGTCCAACATAAGCGGCACGAATACCAATGCCGCTTTTGTTGTTCATGTTATAAAGCTTGTATTCCACAGCGTCTTTTGCATCAGCAGAAAAGCTGGTTACCAGAACTTTACCGCCCCACTCTGGAACGTCTACTTCTTCACGCTTTAAATCACTAGCGGCAATAATGTCCGCTTTTGATAAGAGTTTTTTAGACATTAGATGGAAGCCCAAGCAACAGCTCCAGAGATACGAATATCAACAGAACCTTTAACGATTGCATCAACGCCGCCAGCTACAGAAAATTTCTTAACATAACCAGTAAAAATAGCGTTTTCGCCATTTGACAAAAGCAATTTAAAAGTTTTTCCAACTTGGCTATCACGCAAAGCCAATAATTGAGTTTGTCCTGCATCAGAGAAATCACGGTCTAGCTCAATAGAGAATTGACCATTATCCTCAAGACCCAAGCGGTATTCTTTAGCTGTACTTGCCAAGTTTGTAACGTCAAGCTCAGAAGATGAGCCATCAAAACCTGAGAAAGTTTTAATATTGCCGACGGCTGTATAAGTTGGGCCACCAGAAATAGCGGTGTCAACAGAAAAGGTAGTTCCTTGTGCTGAAATAGCGGTTGAAGTCATGTTAATTCTCCATAAATGAAAAAACCGCCCAAAGGCGGCTGAAAAAAAACCACCTTGCGGTGGCTATTGGGCGGTTACTACTAAATTATTTTTGATACCAAACTGAAAAATCTTGCGTTACTCGATAGAGCTTTACTTCAGCTTCATATAAATCACCCGCTGATAATGGGGTTACGTTTATATTAAGCATTGCAGATCGAATCTGATCTGCTAAATCTTGTGCCTCGCCATAAGTTTTTGAAAAAACATCAACTTGCAAACGGGTGTTTTCAATGGGAACTGTGCTGGCAATATTGACTTCTGGAGCATTAGACACTTGCATATAAACAACATATGGAAGAACGGGTTTATCTGGCCCTGTTAACGGATAACATCTCCCGCCAACCACATCACCTATTGCAGCTTGAATTGTTTGAATCATGTTCATGTAGCAGCCAATTCTTCTATTTTTGTTTCAAGCTGTTGCCTAATAACTTCCAGCGCCTGATCTTTTTCAACGTCCCAAGCTGGCCTCATAAATGGATGTGCTGGAACAAATCTGGCATTTGATAATGATCTTGCGCTTGTTCGATGTGCTTCCCAATTTGATCCATGCCGAATTCCTCGGTCAGAAATCGTAAAGTTAGGATTTGGCGGAACGTAATAGTGACCACGCTCTACCCATTCAGCATAAAAAGCATCTTGACTAAGATTGCCTTTTTTACCTTTGTTGCGGTATTTTTTTCCCATCTTTACCGCTACCTTATAGGTTGCCTCGTAATCATTTGATAGTTCTGGGCAAAATACGGTAATGATGGATCTTTTTAATGTTCCAGGGGGCTGATGCTCACCCCAAGTAAATCCATTTAATTCTGGGGCTTTATCTTTTACAGCCTTTTGCATAAACTTTGCGCCTGCAGAAACGCTTTGTTTTAATGCTTGTTTTGCAATCTTGGCGGAGAGTCCAAGTAATTTTGTATCTAACTCTGCCCAACCATCCATGACCACATTGTTAGCCATCCGATAATCCCTCGACGCAAGATAAATTCATTGTTCTATGACGTTCGTTTTCATCTAATACGCTTTGAATATCCAAAATACGAGATCCATACATAATTCTCATTTTTGGGGTTACGCCAGAGCGATAGCGAATGGTGACAATATGCGTTTCGCTAGATTGCAATGCTTCAGCAGAGATATTCTCTCTTCCGCTTGATGGCACTACTTCACCCCAAACCGTTGCAAAATCTGTCCATGAGGTCAACTGTTGACCATAATCATCTTGAGATGTGCTGCGCTGCTGAATTGTTAAACGCTTGCGTAATAGACCAGATTGCATATTAATAAGTAATTAATCTATAGGGTGCAAGTAATTGGTCTACAAAAGGCATAGAATCTACGGTTCCACGTTGTAAAACAATATCGGACTCACGGTTTTCATACATGGCGCCAATTCTTAAATACATCCAAGATTTAATTGGTTGAGGAACCGCTGATGGGCTGACCCAACCAGCAGTCAAAGTAATTGCAATTGCATTTATTTCATTTCTTGTTGCAGGCCAAGTAGTTCCGTAAGCTGGCAAAATTCTAGCTGGTTCGGAAACATCATCTACTTTATAAAGCGATGGATCTAGCGTTTGCTGAACTCCATCTTGATCGATATATTGAATAGAGTCCACGCTAATGAGTGGGGAATAAGGCAAATAAATCTCGTAATTTGTGCGTCCATCTGGACTTAATACTGTTAATGGCCCTGGAGAATCACCCCATTGTGGCCCATACCAGTTTGCACTTCCAACGTTCATTGATGGTGATGGAAACTGGTCAAGCGTCACTAGCCATTGCTGATTAATAAATGCTCTACGGCAAATTTGCTCCGCTTGCTGTCTAACGGAAGAAATTAATCCCTGTATCAGGGAATTATCATCATCAATATCAACCCGCAAATGAGCCTTTGCTTCTGTTAGTGAAATCGGCTCAACACTTGGCGGGGTTAATAGTTTAGATGGCATTTATTTAATTTCTGGTGCTTGTGCAAAAGAAGTTACTTCTGGAGCTTGAGCAATTGCTTTTGGCTCTGGCTTAACTTCTGCTGCGGATATTTGGTCAAAATTAGGAATTGCTGAGCCTGAAATAATGGCATCTAAAGCAACTTGATCTTCTACAACTACCACTTCGTTAGTGGCTACATATTTAATTTGACGCATAATTTTTCCAATAAAAAAGGGAGAGCCGAAGCCCTCCCTTATTCCATACAATTACAACTGTTAACTAGCTGAGAATTTTACAACCTTAATTGCTTCAGAGTTCACTACGGCTCCACCTGTACGTTTTGTCACATAGAATCCGATATAAGGTTTATTTGAGAACGGATCACGAACAACACGAGTGCCAACACGATCAACGATCAAGTAGCCACGTTTGAAGTCACCGAAAGCGATTGAGTAAGAACCAGCAGATTTGCCTGGCATATCTTCAGCTTCAGTTACGTTATAGCCTAACAATTGATTTGGCTTGCCTGGAACTGTAGAGAAATCAAACAAATAACGACCGTTTGAATCTTTCAATGCTGCCAATTCAAATAATACTGATTTGGACATTACCCAAGAAGCGTTTTGACGATAGCCAGCTTTAAGTTTGCTTACTGCTGCAAACAGAATATCAGCCTTGTTTGATGCAGCAAAGTCACCAGAAACGCCTGTAGGTACATATTGCAATGAACCGAATGCACGAGTAGCGTCATCAGTTGCAGCGATAGTGCCTGACAAGAAACCAGTTGGTTGATTTGTGCCTGTACCGTTAATAAATGCAGCGCCTTCAGCACGACCAAATTCTAAAGCGATATTGTCAGCAAGCCATTGTTCAGCGTTGAAGAATACATCGTCAAGCATTTGTTGAGTAGCTTGGGCATTTGCATAGAGTTCTCCAATAGTAGGCTTAACATCTTTGATCTGTGGAGTTGCAGAAGCTGTGCGAGCATCGCTTTCGCCAACCCAACCAGAAGCAGTACCACGCACGTTAACGATGCGATGGAAGTCTGGTGTAGAGATTTGTTGAACGTCAGCCAAACCACGAATAGGCGATACGTTAACGATCAATTCTTCGATCATTGCATCGATAGTCTTAGGAACTGCATAGCCACCATCAGCGCCAGAGTTTGAACCAGTTGCCAAAGCTTTAACTTCTACAGTCTTGTCATACTCAACACCCTTTCGGATATATGAATTAAAAGCAGACTTGTGTTCAGCTTGTGCGGCATCTTCTTGGGATGCGTTACCAGCAAAACCAGGGCGGCCCATTTTGGCTTCTAATGTTTCAACGGTAGACTTCAAAGAACTCATTTCGTTAAATGCTTTTTCTAAAGATTCTTTAGTTTCAGCAGCAGTTTTTGCGGATACTTCATCATTGATTTTTTTGAAATCAGCAAAGGCTTGATTGCCCTTTTCGATCAAAGTGATAATTTCTTGGCTCATATTATTTTCCTTAAATAAGCGGTTTGGATTGAGCTTCTAGTTAGGCTTTAATTGTCAGAAATCTGGCAAGTAAGGCTTCTTCTATCTGCTTTGCTTCTTTGTCCACACCAGAATCACTCTGTTTTAGACCGTTCACCCGTGACACAAAGGCCACAGATGCCGAGCGTGAAAGTCCACAAGAATCTCTCAGGTAGCGTTCAGCACTCTTAAAATCGGTAATATCGTCAATTGATTTGACGGCATCAATTCTTGCTTGGTCATTCATGGGGAAAGTCACTACGGACACTTCCCATAAATCACCTTTATCAATCGTTCTGATACCAGATTTGTTATCAAAACTGTCTTTTTTGGTCATAAATCCAATGGATAAACCAGAGATTGCCCCCATCTTCATCAACTCATAGGCTTCTGCGCCCTTTTGAGTTTTCAATGCAAGCTGGCCTTCTACATATAGACCATTCTCATCTTCAATCATCTTGGTGTAGACACCAATTGGTTGAGTTGCATCATGCTGCCAGAGCAACGCAGGCATACGGCCTTTTTGCGCTAAACCTTGCAAGGATTCAGTAAAAGCACCCTTTGCAACAATGTCATCACCTTGATCTACTACATCGTAGACGGAACCATATCCCTCAAAAGTACCCGTATCGCTTACGGATTTCACTTCAAAACTAACTTTTTTATGTTCCATAGTTACCTCTACTTTGCTGGTTCTGTATTTGCGGTTTCGCCCTCGGCTAGATCGGCTTGTTCATCGGGGTCATCTGTGCCATCGGTCATATTGAGTGGCATTAATGGAATATCTAAACCATCAAGCGGATTTAAAATGTTTCCGATTTCTGATTCAGCGTGTCTTGCTTCATTGCGAGTTAACCAGCCGTCTAATATGCCGTTATGGTAATAAGCAGAACGGGCTGATGCGTCACCTCTTAACAAAGATGTGACATTAAATTTCACGTTGTATTGCAAACGCTCTTTAGGCGTAAGTAAATCTCGTTTAATGGCTTTCTCAAATCGAACCAGCCAAGGCATAAGCGTGTAAGAAACAAACTCAAGAGACATTTGTTCAATGTTGCTAAAGGTGGCACGTTCTAAATCACCAATCATGTGTGGAGGCACACGGAAAATTGAGGCTATTTCTGAGCGTTGAAATTTACGAGTTTCTAAAAATTGACTGTCATCTGCTGACATACTAATTTTCGTAAACTTCATTCCCTCTTCAAGAATGGCAGTTTTATGAGAGTTTTCGCCGTTATAAGCGTTATCAAACGAGTCTTTTAAACGACTATAAGCCTCTTGTCCAATCTTATTGGGATGCTCTAAAACACCACCCATCTTTGCGCCATTACGGAACAATTGGGAACCAAATTTTTCAGTTGCTAAAGATAGTCCGATTGACTCACGAGCATAAGCAATCGGAGAAATTCCAAGCCATCCATTAAGCGTTAAGCCTCTAATATGGAATAACTCTCCAGGGCCAAGGCTTTGAAAGCTGCCATCTGGTAGCGTCACTTGGTAATCTAATTTAAATCCCGTTCCCATATTGACCCGAACCATATCAGGGTGCAATGGGAGTAATTCAACTACTCGACCAGATGATGTTCTGTTGATATAAGCATAAGCATTACCACGCAAACAAAGGCTTGCGATCAGCATTTCCATGAATTCAACGCTGGTTTGCCAGTCATTTGGCTGATCGTGAAGTAAAGCAAATAACGGATGATTTTCCGCAATTGTTTTAGATCCGTCTTTATTCTTTTGGTACAAAGTGCAAGGTAGCATCGCAATCGATTGCGATAAAACTTGTACGCAAGCATAGACAGTTGATGCCTGCAATGCAGTTTGTGGGTTTACTACTATTCCAGAAGATGATGC
>Ga0316227_1001379_pt1 | contig 26444 bp, 25 predicted proteins | sample TBH18019metaG_FD_206012 | JGI IMG/M metagenome (GOLD analysis project Ga0316227, IMG submission 206012) | Freshwater microbial communities from Trout Bog Lake, Wisconsin, USA - TBH18019 | ecosystem: Environmental > Aquatic > Freshwater > Lake > Hypolimnion/Profundal zone | place: USA: Wisconsin... | reverse complement strand
TGACCACTCCAGGGACTGCTCGGGTGGTGCCGCAAACATGGTGAATAGTCGGACGGTATCGGCACCATAACGCGAAACCAGATGTTCAGGATCGATACCGTTGTTTTTCGATTTCGACATCTTTTCGGTGCCACCAATCAAAACCGGCCGACCATCGGCCTTGAATACCGCGCCCGTGATACGGCCTTTTTCATCCAGTGTCGTGTCGACTTCGGTGGGGCCTATGTACTGCTTTCTGCCGTCAACATTCCGGAAAAAGGTCGGGGCGACTACCATGCCTTGAGTCAGAAGATTGGCAAAAGGCTCATCGCACTTCACGAGGCCCAGATCCCGAAGAAGCTTATGGTAAAAGCGTGAATAGAGTAGGTGAAGGATTGCGTGCTCAATGCCGCCAATATACTGATCCACAGGAAGCCAGTAATTAGCCCTTGCATCGAGCATGCTGCAGGTGTTGTCTGCACTGGTGTAGCGGGCGAAATACCAGGATGACTCCATGAAGGTATCGAATGTATCGGTTTCACGTTGTGCGGGACGTTTACACTTTGGGCAATCAACGTCCTTAAAAGACTTCAGTTTCGCAAGCGGTGAACCCACCCCGGTAATGTCCACATCCTTCGGCAGCATCACGGGTAGCTGATCGTCAGGAACCGGCACGGTTCCGCAGCCATCGCAATAAATGACGGGTACCGGGCAACCCCAATAACGTTGTCTCGATACGCCCCAGTCCCTCAGTCGGAAGTTGGTTTGCTTTTCACCCAGGCCCAATGATTCAAGATCCTTGGCGATGGCATCGACGGCTTCGCTGTGCTTGAGTTCATTGTACTTGTCGGAGTGAATCAATCCCCCTGCCGTCTTTTCTCCATACCAGTCTTGCCAGTGATTGGGATCAAAAGTCTGTGATGGATCATTTGAGGCAATCACTTGGTGGATGGGGAGTGCATATTTATGGGCGAAGTGGAAATCACGTTCATCGTGGGCAGGAACGGCCATCACCGCACCCTCACCATAATTCATCAAAACGTAGTTGCCTACCCAGATGGGGATAGGTTTGCCTGTCAGTGGGTGTGTGACCTTTAGGCCGGTGTCCATCCCCTTTTTTTCCATTGTGGCGACATCGGCTTCTGCAGTACCGCTTTGCTCGCATTCCTTAATGAAGGCCGAAAGCCCTGGGTTGGTTCTTGCTGCATGACTCGCTAGAGGATGCTCCGCCGCGATGGCGCAAAACGTTACGCCCATGATGGTGTCCGCTCGGGTGGTATACACCCAAAGTTGGCCCGATGTTCCATCGATTTCGTATGGGAAGGCAAAACGAACGCCGTGACTTTTGCCAATCCAGTTGGCTTGCATGGTTCGCACTTGATCTGGCCAACCCTTCAGTTGATCTAATTCCTGCAGGAGTTCATCCGCATAAGCGGTTATTTTCATGAACCACTGAGAGATTTCTTTTCTCACGACGGGGGTGTCACACCGCCAGCAGCAGCCTTCAATGACCTGTTCGTTCGCCAGAACGGTGTTGTCATGGGGGCACCAATTAACTGGTGACGTTTTCTTGTAAACGAGGCCCTTTTCGAGCAGACGTAGAAAGAACCACTGCTCCCACCGGTAATATTCGGGCGAGCAGGTGGCAAGCTCCCTTTGCCAGTCGTAACCAAAACCCAGCTCTTTTAGCTGGTTCTTCATGTAGCGAATATTTTCGTAGGTCCATTCAGCCGGCGGTACACCTTTGCTCATGGCGGCGTTTTCAGCTGGAAGGCCAAAAGCATCCCATCCCATGGGTTGCAGAACATTTTTACCCTGCATCCTCTGGAAACGGGACATGACGTCACCGATCGTGTAGTTTCTTACATGACCCATGTGCAGTCTGCCACTTGGATAGGGGAACATCGACAAACAGTAATATTTTTCTCTTGAAGGGTCCTCTACTGCCTTAAATACGCCTTGTTCTTCCCAAATGCGTTGGGTTACTGGTTCGATTTCAGAGGGTTTGTAAAGATCGTCCATCGTAGAGCTGCTTTGATCAGTTATAAACAGGGAAGAATACTAAAGCTTCACTCTCTGGGGCAATTGAAACACGCAGATCGTCCTTTATATAGACAGGATGGGTGACTGAAACCCTGGTCGTGGCATACTCGATCCTAATTTGGATTTGGAGTGGACTTTGTATGGAACACGAGATTTTGATGGAATTCTATGGCTCTTGAGACTTTATTGGCCCTTTTTCAAAACCCGCATCAATGGATTTCGCTCCTTGCTGCGATGGTCGTACTGATTGCTTATGTTGCTAACCTCATTCATTGGCTTGATAGTGACGGCGCTTGGTATGCGGCTATGAATGCGGGTGGTTCGGGAGTGCTCACCTATCTTGCTCTTGAAGGCTCTCCAGCCGGAATTATTCTCATGGAAGGACTTTGGACGATTTTCAGTCTCTATGCGTTTTTAAGGGCCATCATAAGGCCAGTCTCTAAAGACCCCGAACCTATAGCTTGAAACTGTTTTGGGTGAATCCAAACCTTCTCTTATGGCAAGGTGAACCTTCAGATTGATCTGTTAAACTACGCCTTATTTGATCATGGATCCGCTCAGTGCAAAGACCCATTCGGATAGCGACCCGTCAAAGTCCACTTGCCCTTTGGCAAGCTGAGCACGTTGCTTCACGCCTGAAAGCGGCCTACCCCGGCTTGGAAATAGAGTTGGTCAAAATGGTCACTCAAGGCGATAAAGTTCTGGACGCGCCTTTGGCTAAAGTCGGCGGCAAGGGTCTATTTGTCAAGGAGTTGGAGCAAGGCATTCTTGAAGGCAGGGCTGATTTGGCGGTTCACTCCATGAAGGATGTCCCGTCTGAACTCCCAAAAGGACTGCATATTGGCGCGATCCTTTTACGGGAGGACCCCCGTGATGCTTTGGTATCCAATCACTATCAGTCTTTGTCCGATCTTCCTTCGGATGCACGTATTGGTACTTCCAGTCTTAGAAGGCAATGCCAGCTTAAACTTCGATTGCCGGAGTGTGAGATTGAGCATCTTCGCGGAAATGTAGGGACCCGTTTACAGAAGCTTGAGTCTCAAAAACTCGATGCGATCATTCTAGCGGCTGCAGGACTCATTCGGCTGGGATTGTCTGATCGAATCACCCAATTTCTCTCCCCTGAAGAGAGTCTCCCTGCTGTGGGTCAAGGTGCGATTGGTATTGAATGTTTGCAGGAGGATAGCAGGATCAATAACCTACTCGGTATTCTTCATGATGAAGAGACTGCAGTGTGTGTGAACGCTGAGCGAGCGTTTAATCACCGTCTTAATGGTGGATGTCAGGTGCCAATAGCAGGTTTTGCTGAGCTTTCAGGTGGTGGCTTGAGGTTGCGTGGTCTTGTTGCAAGGCCTGATGGAACTGCTTGGGTCCAGAGTGAAGTGAATGGCTCAAAGTCCGAAGCGATCGGTTTAGGGGTGGTTCTGGCTGATGAGCTCTTGGCCAGAGGCGCAGACCGTATTCTTAAAGATTTATACGTCTAGACTCATGATTACAGATGCCCTTCATACCAAAACGTTTCTGAGTGTATTAGTCACAAGACCGAAGGGCCAATCGGAGGCTTTAGGTCAGCTGATAACCGCAGCAGGTGGACAAGCGTTTCTTCAGCCTGTTTTCAATATTGAAGCCATCCCTTCTGAAGAGCTTCAGCCCATTTTGTCTGAGCCCCTGCAGCGATGGCGTTGGATTATTTTTATCAGCGTGAATGCAGTCCGATATGCGGCTAGGTTGGCGCCTGATTTCTTGGCCGGTATTCAAAGCGCCTCCATTCCTGTGGCGGCCATTGGTGAAGCGACCGCTCAGGAACTCATGAAGCATGGATTGACCGTGAGTGTGCTTCCTGCGAATGGATCGAATAGTGAGGCATTGCTCCAAGAGTCGGCTTTCCATGATTTGGAGGGAGAGAGCGTACTCATCATCCGCGGAAGAGGTGGGCGTGAACATTTAGCGGATGTACTGAGATCTCGTGGCGCAGAGGTTGCTTACGCTGAAGTGTATCAGCGAGCATTTCTGCCTTCTGAGTTGTTCTCAGACACCATGACGCTTTGGCGCGAGGGCTCTTTGGATGTGGCCGTTGTCACAAGTGGGGAGGCGTTGACGCGCCTGATGGAGTTACTCGATTATTACCAGGTTGTTCAGGGCCGTCAGCTTCCGCTAGTGGTCCTCAGCGAGCGTATTGCTTTGATCGCCAAACAGAAAGGCTGGACGTCGGTATGGGTTGCCAAGACGCCAAGCGATGAGTCTATTTTTAATGAGCTTTTAGAGTTGATGTCGGCTATGAGTGAACAAAACTCTAATGAGCCTTCACAGCAGAACCCTATTGGCGAAGATGAAAGCGATCCGCTTAAAAACATGATCGCTGAACCTCAACCTTTTAATGAGCCGCCTGAGGATGTTGTTAAGGCACTCCAATTCAATGATCCGACAACTGGGGATACCGCATTGATTCAGAATGAAACCGATTTAGATCCCATGCCCCGAGATAAGGGTTCTGCTGACGACACTGTCCCAGATTTGGGCGTTAAGGAAGGAACTGAGATTACGGGGTCTGAGCCTGCCATTCCACCTAAGAAGCCTAAGAAGTCTTGGATGGGTTATTTTTTGCTGATCATCATTTTGGGGCTTGCGGGTGGTGGGTGGTTCTTGCTGCAGAAGTTTCGATCCAATTTTCAGAGCCTACCGTTCGAAAAGAGTCGTGAAGAACTCGGTTTAGCAAAGCAACCAGAAACGAAGCCAACAACCGCTGCCGCTGCTCCCGCCGCTTTACCTGAATTGGCGGCTATGAACGCCCAGATTGCGAGCCTACAAACACGCCTTGCAACCGATGACTCTAAAATCGAACGCATTCTGAATGAAGAGGGTGGCCGTTTGAATGATCGTTTGGAGACAACTCGAACAGAGCTCTTGAATGAGATCCAGGACATCCGGCATCAATTAACCAAGACGCACGGCGATATATTGATAGCGGATGCTGAATATCTCCTGAGTGTTGCCAATCAGAAACTGAATCTAGTGGGGGATGTGAAGTCTGTATTGGCTGCCATGCAAGCTGCGGATCAGCGTTTACATGAAAGTGGTGATCCCGCTGTTTTCAAAGTGCGAGAGGCCCTCGCAGAGGAAATGGCCGTCCTAAGAAATGCCAGTGTTCCAGACTTTGTCGGGATTTCTTCTAAATTGGTTTACCTCGAAAAGATGGTTTCCAGTTTGCCTCTCGTACTGCCTCATGCGGGTACGATTAAGGAGCATGAAAAAGAAAAGCAGACCGTTAGCCAACCACAGGAAAAAGAGGCTGAGCCGTCTGGCGATGCGGTGGATGCCGCTATAAAAGAAATTAAAGGGTTGATTACGCTCCGTCACACCGATCGTCCCATCGAAAGTATTCTGGCTCCTGAGCAAGCTGAGGCACTCAGGCAGGTGCTCATACTGAAGCTGGAGACCACACGTGCGGCGCTGCTTCGTAATGATGAGCACTTGTTCAAAGACAGTTTGACGGCCGCTAGGGACTGGATTGGTGATCATTTCGATGTATCGACCGATCAGGCTCGACTCGTCTTGGGTGAGATAGATGGTTTGCTCAATAGCTCCTTGGGCGTTACTTATCCGGATATCAGTAAATCGATGGTTTTATTGCAGAATATTGGAAAGCTGAGGTTAGAAACGGAAGATGCTTTGCTTAAGAGAAAGCCCGACGTACCAAAGGTCGTTTCACCTTCTGTTGCTCCAGAGCCCACTCCGGCCTCAGAGCCCGGAAAAAGCGATGCCAAAGGGGTGGCGGAGTCGGCAGTGAAAACGGCACCATCAGAATCTAAGCCTGAGGTTTCTGGGGCTGAACCCAAGTCCACGGCTCCAGCAGCCAAATCGGTTGCCCCAGTTGAGCCTCAGAAGCCCCTTGAGTCTCCGGCTAGCAATGGAAAGAAACCGGAGGTTGAATCGGGAGAGCGGCTGTGAGAAGAAAAATTGTTTTTTCGCTGGCGGCTTTTTTTCTCTTAGTGGGGCTTCTTGTTCTTGGGTACCATCATTTGGTCTCAGAAGGAACAGCTGGTTATGTGATTGTCGGCATCGGCGAATGGGTTCTCGAAACATCGCTCTACATTGTTATTATCGCACTGATTGTAGGGTTTATTGTCTTGCATGTTGGTATTCGACTGATGACAGGGGCCGCCAAACTCCCCGAAACCATGAAAAGACGAAATACCGTTCAACGTGAGCGTAAGTCTCAGGAAGCCTTGGTGGCAGGGCTGATTGAAACCGCTGAGGGTAATTGGGAGAAGGCTGAGCGGAGCCTAATTCGCCACGCAGCCGACAGCGGAACGCCTTTAGTCAACTATTTGACCGCGGCCCGTGCGGCCCATTCAAGAGGGGCACATGAGCAACGGGAAGAATATTTCAAGTTGGCGCAAAAAAGTGTCCCTGAGGCCGAGCTTGCGATTGCCTTGACGAGGGCTGAATTACAGCTGTCAACGCGTCAGTTTAATGAGGCGCTTGAAACACTTACGGAGGTTAATCGTCTGGCCCCGACCCACGCGGGAGTGCTTAGGATGATGCATCAAGCCTATGCGCAGACTTCTAATTGGGAAGCCTTACATCGGCTTATGCCCCATTTGAGAAATAGCCGGGTCATGATGGAGGCCGAGGTAAAGTTGCTTGAAATGTCTACCTATAGTGAGCTTTTGAAGCAAAAGGCTGAATCTAGAGATGCCTCGGCCATCCGTGAGATTTGGCGTCATGTTCCCATGCATATTCGTGATGCGCCCGGAATCGCAGCTATTTACTGTGCGGCTATGATTGAAGCGGGGGCCAGTTCAGAAGTGGAAGAAGAAATTCGTCTTTCTCTGGGGAAGGACTGGAATGAAACGCTACTGGTACTCTATGGCTGCCTCAATACAGAGGATCCTCTAAAGCATCTACATAGTGCTGAAGCTTGGTTGGCGCCCCATCCCAATGACCCAGTGTTATTCAGGGTCCTCTCTAAACTCACACTGAAGCTTGGAAATATCGATAAAGCACGTGAGTATGCCCAAAGAAGTCTTGAAGAAGAGGAAAGTCTGGAGGCTTATCGGTTAATGGGCGAAATTAGCCATCTTCGAGGCGACCACGTCAGTGCCAGTGATTACTATCGGAAGGGCTTGATCTTAAGCTCCCATCAGTTTGTTACCCAATTAGAGCAAACGGGGGGCGAATCGATGGCCGAGGTCCCCAGTTATGAGGACATTCAGCTCTTAGCCGAAGAATAGGCCCTGGTCTTTTTTCTTTAGGGGAGGCGCCTTGTCTCAGTCTGTTGTCCGGTTTGAGCGCGTTGGAAAGAAGTTTTGTCGAACCACCAAGGCATCCATCCTCTACGGCTTGGCCGATTTAACTCGGCGCCTATTTCGTAGGCCTCGGTTTAAAGAGCTTCGTTCTAATGAGTTCTGGGCCGTTGATGATCTTAGTTTTGAAGTATCTGCGGGAGAATGTCTCGGGATTATCGGCCCAAACGGTGCAGGTAAGAGTACGCTTCTAAAGCTTATTAACCAAGATTATCGTCTGGATACGGGACGTATTAGCCTGACGCGTGATGTCACATCGCTGATTCGTTTGGGGACCGGCTTACAGCCCATGCTGACGGGGCGTGAAAACATTTATATCAAATGTACCGAGCTCGGCCTCACTCAATTTGAAATTGATTCCCTATATGATTCTATGGTCGATTTCTCGGGTCTTTCGGCTTCTATTGACCTTCCTGTGAAGCAATACTCTGATGGCATGTATGCGCGCCTTGAGTTCTCAATCGCAACCTGTGTGCCCTGTGACCTGCTTCTGATTGATGAAGTCTTATCGGTTGGTGATATTGGTTTTCAGATGCGTTGTCTCCGTCGTCTGGAGGCGTTTAAGCGACAAGGGACGACCATCCTGTTTGTGTCTCATTCGGAAATGAATGTTAGGCAAATTGCTGATCGCTGTCTTTTATTGTTCGAAGGGAAGGCTATAGCCGTCGGCTTATCCGATGCCGTATTTAGCCGATACTACGAGCTCATCGGCTTCAGTAATCAGCTGATTGCACCGGATGGGTTGTTATCTGAATATCCTGAAACCCTAGAAGGAGCGGTCACGCTTCACGCCTTGTCAGCGCTCGTCGATGGTCACGAGCGGTCACATGTGGATTGTTCGGTCGGTGACCCGCTCACTCTGTGGGTTCGCTATGATCATAAGGTGGCTAATACATTAGCCAGCCTGGTCATCCAATTTTGGAGTCCTACTGGCTATCTGATCGCGAGTTTTGATTCGTCCATTGGGTCTCAACAGGTTCAGCTTTGCCCTGAAATTAAAGGCCTTCGTCTAGAGTTTCCTTTTTTGGGGCTTGCACCGGGGATCTATCATCTGGCTGCAGGCTTTAGAGTGGATCAGAAGTGGTTTGGCTATTCCAGAGAACTCATGACGCTCTCTGTGATGCAGAACGATTTGAACCTACGTCAGGGTTTATATCTTTTGCCCGGAACCCTTGGTATCCATGAGTGAATCCCCAGAAACCTTCCGGCTGATTAGCTCAAAGAACTTAACGCAATAAAGGCTATATGGGGTTCGGGACTCTAGAGCTTTTTAGCATGGATTTGAGTGGCGGTTTTTAGAGCCCGAGCATTCGAAGCAAGGGCTCTGTGATCGATCTTTTCTGAGCTAGGCCTATATAATTTAATGGGCTTTGGTCTTGGCTGCCTTTTCAGGGCTATTCTGAGCCTTGGGTGATTCTTGTTGTATTAGGGCCTTGGTAATTTCAATCATCCGAGGGAATGACTTGGCCTTACCAGAGCTCACTAAATATTTGCCGTTCACAACAATGGACGGAGTGCCGGTTACACCGTACTTAGCCGCAAGGCCATTGGCTAGACGCAGTTTTGAATCAACAGCAAAGGATGCATACGCTTTGTGAAAGTCCTCGTTATTAACGCCGTGGGCTTTAAAGAAAGCGGCTAAATCTTCCTCTGTTTCTAAGGACTCCTTCTTGTTTTGTATGGCGTCATAGAAGTCAGCATGCATTTTGTCTAAGACACCCAGTGTCTCTGCCGTAAAGAAGGCCTTCGCATGAGCGGCCCAGTGCTCATTGAAGATGGCGGGCTGACGAATAAAATCAACATTGGATGGCTTTGTTTTTAGCCAAGCATTCAAGTCGGGCTCGAAATGGTAGCAATGTGGGCAGCCATACCAAAAAAACTCCAGAACCTCTACTTTAGAAGGGTCCAAAGTCGGTTGAGCCGGATTCACCAGATCATAGTCAACACCCGCTTTGAACTCTTCTGCATAGAGTTGAGCCGAAAACAAAGAGGCTAGAAGTAATAAAAGGCCTTTGAAAAACGTCATTGTTTGGGTCTCTTGGTTACAAAATTAGGGATTTTAAGGGTGTGACAGTGATGATGCATACTCAGCCACGGCCGTGATTTCCTCGGGCGTAAGCTTTCCGGCGATGGTGCGCATGACGCTGTTGGTGTCATTGGCTCTATCACCTGATTTGTAGTCACTGAGCGTTTTTTCAAGATAAGCGGCATACTGACCATGTAAAACGGGAAAGTTGGCGTCTGGATTGCCAGATCCTTGTGGTCCGTGACAACCCGAACAAGCAGGGATGCCTTTTTCTGGATGGCCACTTTTATAGAGTTTCTCGCCCAGAACATTAGTGCTCGCTGGTTCCTGAGTTATTTTGAGATGATCATAGTAGGCGGCAATGTCGGCCATGTCTTCAGCCGTTAGGGGCTCCGCCATGGCATTCATGGTAGGCTCGACTCGTTTCTGGCTTTTAAAGTCATGCAGTTGCTTAATGAGATAGGATGCATGCTGGTTAGCCAGTTTTGGGAAAATGGGGGCGCTTCCATTGCCATCCGCGCCGTGACAACCTCCGCACAGAGCGGCCTTTTCTTCGCCTTCTTTTGGGTTGCCAGACGCGTGAGCGAGTGATGCGGCTCCCATTAGAGACAGTCCAATCCATAAAATGATTCTTGCCATGCCCTCTTCCTCAATAATTTTTGTTATGACAGCCATCATGTCGTCTTTGCTTTGGTAAGATCAGACGGCTCTTTCATCCCGCAATCAAATACGGGAACACTTAAAAAGTCAATGATACAGGGTACGGAGCTTCTTTGAACCACATCTACCAACAAACACAATTCCTTTCTAGCGCGTCTAATCTAAAGAATGCGCCTCCAGACCAAGGTTTTGAAGTGGCCTTTGCCGGTCGATCCAATGCCGGAAAATCAAGTGCCATCAATCTCTTAACGCATCAAAAGTCTTTGGCGCGAGTGAGTAAAACGCCAGGAAGAACACAGTTACTGAACTTCTTTTCTCTTGATGAGGATCGTCGATTAGTGGATTTGCCAGGCTATGGGTATGCGAAGGTGCCCGATGGGGTTCACAAATCATGGGGTGCAATGATTGAGGAATACCTCAGTAAGCGTGAAGCGCTTCAAGGGGTCTTTCTGGTCATGGATATTCGTCATCCTCTGACTGACTTTGATCAGAAAATGATTGAGTGGTGCATGCATTTTGATTTATCCATGCATATTGCGCTTACCAAGTCCGATAAGCTCAGTCGTGGTGGAGCCCTTGATACCCTCAATAAAGTGACCAAGACACTGGCAGCCCGGTATCAAAATCCGATCAGCATCCAAATCTTCTCATCGCTTAAACGGGTCGGCATTGATGATGCACACCGGGTCCTCGATAGTTGGTTATTCGGAACGAACCACGAAAGCAGTGCCTCCTAACTTTTGCGGCCAGTCAGCGCACCAGCGCTTTTTTGGGAAGGGAACTTAACCTGATTCTCAAGTCTCCAAAGTTGAGTCCTATTTGACTGAGCCTAGGGTGTATTATGTCCTTGAGTAAGCTGGTTACCTGGCATTTCTATTTGGTGGTGTGGCTATCTATAGTCGGAGCAGCCTTGATTTTTCAGGACCCTGATTTAATCTTGGTGGATGAAGAGGGGCTTTTTGGGCCCCTTAGAAACAATCTCCTGATTGCCGTGGGGTATCTCATGATTGGCCAGATTGGTTTCTGGTTCCTCAAGTACATCAAGGGTGGTTACTTTGAGGCGATGATTATGGGCTATACCTTCGGAGCAACGGCTTTTGGCGCGAAGGTTTATGGCGAAGTGAATGGTCTACCCGTCTCAGTCACTTTTATCTGGGCACTCGCCTATGTGGCTTTCGCGCATGCGCTTTATTACTTCTTTGGCCGACCTGAATCCTCCCCCAAATAGGTCTTTATGAGCGACCGGGCCATCGCCAGTTGGCTGCCTCGGGTTCATCAACACCGTATTCGTACGCGTACTGACGACAGTTAATCTGGAGGTTCTTGAATTTCTCCTTAGCATGCGCTCCAGAAGACTGCAACTTGGGAAGTCGGTCTAGAACATCAATGGCTAGACTGAAGCGGTCAATCTGATTCTGGATGGCCAGTTCAAGCGGAGTGTTGATGTTGCCTTTTTCCTTGTAACCCCGGACATGGAAGTTCTTGTGATTATTGCGTCGATAGGCCAAGCGGTGAATTAACCACGGGTAGCCGTGGAAATTGAAGACCACGGGTTTATCCTTAGTGAAAAGGCTATCAAAGTCACGGTCCGTTAATCCATGCGGATGCTCGGTGTCGGGTTGGAGCCGGAACAGATCCACCACATTCACAAAGCGGATTTTTAGTTCTGGAAATTCGTTCCACAGAAGACTAACCGCGGCCAAAGCCTCTTTGGTGGGGATATCACCCGCTGAGGCCATAACAATGTCAGGTTCTTCGCCCTGATCGTTGCTCGCCCAAGGCCATATGCCTATCCCCTTGGTGCAGTGATCAAGAGCGGAATCCATGTTGAGATACTGAAGGTGGTTCTGTTTGTCGCTCACAATCACATTGACGTAGTTTTCGCTTCGGAGGCAATGATCGGCAACAGATAGGAGGCAGTTCGCATCAGGAGGTAGGTAGATTCGTGTAACCGACGCACTTTTGTTGATAACAACGTCAAGAAATCCTGGGTCTTGATGCGTGAAACCATTGTGGTCCTGACGCCAGACTGTGGAAGTAATCAAGAGGTTCAAAGAAGCGATCGGTGTCCGCCAAGAGATGTGGTTCATGATCGACAGCCATTTGGCGTGCTGATTGAACATGGAGTCAATGACGTGAACAAAAGCCTCATAGGTCGAAAAGAAGCCGTGTCGACCCGTCAAGATATAGCCTTCCAGCATGCCTTCCATCGTATGTTCACTGAGCATTTCGATCACACGGCCATCGACGGATAACTCGCCCCCATCCGTGTCTTCAGGGAAGTAATGTTCGATCCAGAACTTTGGGCTGACCTCGTAGATCGCATTAAGCTTATTTGATGTATTCTCATCAGGGCCAAACACCCTAAAATTGTTCATATTAGCTTTCATGATGTCTCTGAGTAAGAGACCGAGGGGTCTTGTGTTTTCTGCTTCCTCAGCACCTGGAAAGGCAATCTTTAGGCCGTAATCTTTGAAGTTGGGCATCCTCAACGAGCGCTTGATTCTTCCGCCATTGGTGTGAGGGTTGGACCCCATTCGCCGACCCCCGGTTGGGGCTTCCGAACGAATCGCCACATCGGGCGCTCCGTTCAGATCGAAGAGATCCTCAGGTCCATACGCTTTCATCCAAGCTTCCAAAAGAGCTAGGTGCTGTGGATTCTTTTTGACATCAGGGATGGGCACCTGGTGCGCTCGCCAAGAGCCTTCAACCCGGTGGCCATCGACCTCAATGGGAGCGGTCCATCCTTTGGGTGATCTTAAGACGATCATAGGCCAACGCGGGCGTTGGGTATTGCCTTCGTTACGGGCGGAATGCTGGATATCCTGGATCATCTTAATGCACTCATCCAAAGTGGCCGCCATGGCCTGATGCATGGTTTCAGGATCCGATCCTTCCACAAAATAGGGCGACCATCCGTATCCCCGGAGCAGCGACTCTAATTCTTCATGGTCAATACGTGCCAGAAGGGTAGGGTTATTAATTTTGTAACCGTTGAGGTTCAGTATGGGTAAAACGGCACCATCCCGCTTTGGATTAAGGAATTTGTTGATATGCCAGGAGGTGGCTAAGGGACCCGTTTCTGCTTCACCATCACCTACTATGGCCGCCACAATTAAATCCGGATTGTCGAACGCTGAGCCACAGGCGTGAGATAGGACATAGCCGAGTTCCCCACCCTCATGAATGGATCCTGGCGTTTCCGGGGTGCAGTGACTGCCTATGCCCCCTGGGAATGAGAATTGCCTGAAGAATGCTTTCAGTCCTTCTTCATCAAGGCTTTTGTCAGGATAGATCTCTGAATAGCTGCCCTCGAGATAAACGGGGCCAAGAACCCCGGGTGCACCGTGTCCTGGACCTGCAAGAAAGATGGTATTGAGATCGAATGCTTTGATGACCCGATTGAGGTGGGTATAGCAGAAGGAGAGCGCAGGGCTTGAGCCCCAATGACCCAATAAGCGATTCTTGATGTGTTCGGGCTTCAATGGCTCTTTGAGGAGAGGATTATCCTGTAAATAGATCATCCCAAGAGACAGGTAATTACATGCCCGCCAGAAGGCATCAATGTGTTTAAGTTGCTGATTCGTTAGAGGTGCCCCTTCAATCGTCGAGCGGGCGGGGCCGTAGCTGAGAATGGCCTCTATTGAATTACGGTTATTGCTGGTTTGGACCATGGTGAGAACTCCGCTCTTTTTCTGTGGGGTTTAGTACAGAGTACTCCACAAATTTGACACTTGTGTTCCAGCTTTGTGAACTTCTAGATTTTATAGGCGTGTGATCTTGCGATCGTACTTGACCGATGAGAAGTCAATCTGGGGCCCTGTGGTATGGGCCCGCTTTCGTTATGCCCCGGTCCTACATCCCTGCGAGGATGCTTTGCTTGACCGCATCCAGCGTTGCTGGGACTTTAGAGGGTTTGACGTCGCATTGTCCGATGGCGGTATCTGGATCCTTTAGACCGTTACCCGTGAGGGTGCAGACGATCGTGCTGCCTTCAGGAATCTTGCCAGATTGAATGTCTCGAAGTACGCCTGCAACAGAGGTTGCTGAGGCGGGTTCACAAAAGATCCCTTCCTTTTCAGACAGGAGCTTCTGAATGGCAAGGATTTCATGATCGGTGCATTCATCAAACCATCCACCTGACTCACGTTTCGCGGTCCAAGCCTGTTCCCAAGACTGTGGGTGACCGATGCGAATGGCGGTGGCAATAGTTTCTGGTTCATCCACCATGTGACCCCTTAAGAAAGGCGCTGCTCCGGAGGCCTGGTAGCCCACCATAATGGGTCTATTGGTTGCCAAAGCCGGGCCGTGACTGAAGGCACAGTTGCCATTGCACAGCGCGCAGGCTTCGGTTGGTTTTTGTCCTTCTTGGCAGATGGCTTCGGAATAGCCAATCCAGTGAGCGGTAATGTTTCCAGCGTTTCCAACGGGAAGGCAGTGGTAGTCTGGCGCCCGGCCTAAAGCTTCGATAATCTCGAAGGCGGCTGTTTTCTGTCCCTGGAGGCGGAATGGGTTTATGGAGTTCACGATCGTAACGGGCGCATGATCCGCCACTTCTTTGACCAGCCGCATGCCATCATCGAAATTACCCTGGATTTGAAGGACCTGGGCGCCATGGATCATGGCCTGAGCTAATTTGCCTAAGGCAATCTTCCCATCTGGAATCAGGACAAAGCACGTGATGCCCGCTCTAGCTGCATAAGCTGCAGCAGCGGCCGAGGTGTTCCCCGTAGAGGCGCAGACAATCGCTTTGCTTCCGGCTTCAACCGCTTTGGTAACGGCCATGGTCATCCCGCGGTCTTTAAAGGACCCCGTCGGATTCAAGCCCTCGAACTTCACATAGATATCAACGTTCTTCTTGATGATAGAGGGGATATTAATCAATTGGATCAAGGGCGTATTGCCTTCACAAAGGCTGACTGCTTTCGTTTCTTTAGCTACTGGCAGTCGATCCCTGTATTTATCAATGAGACCTGTGTAACGCGTAGAAGTCGTCATGTAGATTCCTGTTCTTCGTATGTTCTTTCGATAGGTGGCGGCTGGATGGGGCCTTTCAAGGGCTCTGTGTCAGCCCAGTGTTTCCATGCGGATGCGCTTAACCCGGCCACTGACCGTCGGAAGGGCCTCAATCTTGGCAATCGCCTGATTCAACTCACTTTCTTTAACCTTGTGGGTCAGCATGATCACAGGCAATTCTGTTTCACCCTGAGGCGGCTCTTTTTGCAAGATGGCCTCTATGCTGATCTCAGAATCCGCCAGAATTCTGGTGACATCAGCTAAAACGCCGGGCTGATCATTAGCGCTTAACCGCAGATAATATGAGGTTTCTACCTGAGCGATATCGAGAATAGGGAGATCTGCGATGGCGCCCGGCTGGAACGCTAAATGAGGAACTCTGTTTTCTGGGTCCGAAGTCAGAGTTCTCACCACATCAACGATATCGGCAACAACCGATGAAGCGGTAGGCTCGGCTCCCGCGCCTGCACCGTAATAAAGAGTCGGGCCAACGGCATCGCCTTTCACTAGAACGGCATTCATTACGCCATTTACGTTGGCAATTAGGCGTCTTTCTGGAATCAAAGTGGGATGAACCCTGAGTTCAATGCCTTGCCGAGATCGTCTCGCGATCCCAAGTAACTTGATACGGTAGCCTAAAGCTTCGGCATAGGAAACATCCATGGCCGTAATATCACTAATACCTTCAACATAGACTTTGTCGAACTGTAAGGGAATACCAAAAGCGATGGATGCCAAAATAGTTAATTTATGGGCTGCATCAATACCTTCAACGTCAAAGGTGGGATCTGATTCGGCATAACCGAGCAACTGGGCTTCCTTGAGGACATCATGGAAGTCACGGCCTTTTTCGCGCATTTCGGTCAGAATAAAGTTGCAGGTGCCATTGATGATGCCTGCTAACCATTCGACTTTATTGCCTGAAAGACCTTCACGGATGGCCTTAATAATGGGGATGCCACCCGCAACCGCTGCTTCAAAAGCCACCATCAGGCCATTTTCCCGGGCTTTTGCAAATATCTCATTGCCATGAAGGGCGATCAGCATCTTGTTTGCAGTCACTACATGTTTGCCGGCTTCAAGCGCCTGCATGACCAGTTCATAGGCTGGCTCAAGGCCACCAATCAACTCTACGACAATATCAACTTCCGGGTCATTCACGATCGAAAATGAATCGGTAGTTATTTTGATCTCGGAGGTATCACAAATTCTCTGGCCATCCAGTTTTCTGGCTGATGCTGAGTGGATTTGAATTTCACGGCCAGCCCGACGAGTGATCTCGCCCGCGTTACGCTTTAAAACGTTGACGGTTCCGCCACCGACCGTACCAAGGCCAAGTAATCCGATTTTAACGGGTTTCACAATTGATTCCTGAAAGTGGTTGAACCTTTGGAGAATTATACTGAGCTGTCCTTGCGCATCATATTCTTGATGCCCCGAACGGCCTGACGGGTTCTGTGTTCGTTTTCGATGAGGCTGAACCTTACATGGTCATCGCCAAATTCTCCGAATCCAATACCAGGCGAGACAGCCACTTGGGCATCAAGAAGCATTTTCTTGGAAAACTCTAACGAGCCCATATGTTTGTATTGCTCGGGGATCGGTGTCCACATGAACATGGTGGCCTTTGGTTTTTCAACCTCCCAACCGATGTTGTTAAGACTGGACCAAAGCACATCTCGACGTGAACGATAAATGTCACAGATTTCTTTTACACAGTCTTGGGGTCCTTCGAGCGCTGTGATGGCGGCCACCTGGATCGGCGTAAACGTTCCATAGTCTAGATAGGATTTGATGCGTCCCAGTGCCGCGACGAGTTCTCGGTTGCCACACATGAATCCTACCCGCCAGCCAGGCATGTTGTAGCTCTTAGAGAGGGTAAAGAATTCCACGGCTACATCGGTTGCACCCGGAACCTGCAAAATAGAAGGCGCAACATAGCCATCAAACACGATGTCTGCATAAGCGATATCGTGGACGACCCAAATCTTGTATTCCCTTGCAAGCTCTACGACTTTCTCGAAGAACTCGAGATCAACACACTGAGTGGTGGGGTTTCCGGGGAAGTTGAGGATGAGCATTTTTGGCTTTGGCCATGAGCTTTTGATGGCCTTCTCCAGTTCTTCGAAGAAGTCGACTCCAGGAACTAGGGGCACGTGGCGGACGTCAGCTCCGGCAAGAACAAAACCATAGGGGTGAATGGGATAGGCTGGGTTAGGAACCAGAACCGAGTCTCCAGGGCCCATCGTTGCCATGGCCAAGTGAGCAAGACCTTCTTTAGAGCCAATTGTAACAATGGCCTGTGTATCGGGGTCTAGGTCGACATCAAAGCGGGTTTTGTACCAACCGCAGATGGCCTTTCTTAATCGAATGATACCTTTGGAGACGGAGTATCGATGAGCAACCCCTTTTTGCGACACTTCGACCAGTTTGTCGACAATATGCTGAGGGGTCGCCCGATCGGGATTGCCCATGCCAAAGTCAATGATGTCGACGCCGGCTGCTCGCTGTTTTGCCTTCAGTTCATTTACGATGTTGAAAACGTATGGAGGCAGACGGTTGATACGTTGGAATTCTTGCATTCGAGGCTCGAGATTTCTTGGGGTCCATGCAAAGCGGTCGTTACCGCGGACAATCTCCTAAAGTACCGAGGCACCCTCGGACTGTCAACGGTAAAAGGGTCATTTTGTCAGTTACAAATAAATTGTCCAAGTTTGTAGCAAATGATTTGTCCTGTTGTGGGTGTGTCTTAGTCCGAACAACTGCTTGCTTCTAAGCTTGGAGCCGGGCTGTGGATTTTGGAAGATAGCTAAATGATTGGAGTTAGAGTGAAGTTATGGGAAACTCGAGCGAGTTGAGCCATTCGGAGATGCTATGTCTATGACTCCTCCCATTGTTTTGTCCATTGCAGGGCACGATCCGACAGGGGGCGCTGGTTTGCAGGCGGATAGTGAAGCTATTACGGCCTTGGGTTGTCATGCGTGCTCTCTGGTTACCTGTCTGACGGCGCAAGATACGTCAGACGTTCACGACGTCTTCCCCCAGTCTGTAGGTCATTTTCTCGAGCAAGCCAATCGACTTATGGCTGATGTCAATGTCGGAGTGATAAAGATAGGTCTTTTGGGCAGTGTTGAAATTGCCCTTGCTGTGAGCAGTTTGTTGGATCTTTATCCTCATCTTCCTGTCGTTCTTGATCCTATTCTTTCCGCGGGTGGTGGGCACTCACTGTCGACAACTAACCTTGAGGAAGTTATGCGGAAAGAGTTATTGCCAAGAGTAACCCTCATCACACCCAACACCCTAGAGGCAAGGCGTTTGAGCGGGCTACAGGGCCTTGAAGAATCGTCGGAGAGAATGCTCCAGATGGGGGTGCCTAATGTTTTGATTACGGGTACTCATGATGAGGGAGTTGATGTGATCAATCGCTGGTTCAGCAAAGAAGGGGTTATAAAATCAACCTGGCCTAGGTTGCCTGGAAATTTTCATGGATCTGGTTGCACGTTGGCTTCCTCAATTGCGAGCTATCTCGCGCTTGGCAAGTCGATGAGTTTTTCTATTGCTGAAGGCCAGAGCTTTACCTGGGAGTCCCTCCGGAAGGGCTTCCCCATTGGAAAGGGTCAGTTAATACCCCGAAGATCGTTTGGGAGAGGTTTGATATAGTGGTTCTTGATGGCGCGCCCGATACGATTTGAACGTACGACCTTTGGCTTCGGAGGCCAACACTCTATCCAACTGAGCTACGGGCGCATCGTTCGATTGTAGCCTATTTTCATGAGTCCTTTAACAGATTGCGCAGCTGTGAAAGGGATGCTTGACCGCGTTCTTTTTTGATGGCCGGATCGATCTCTTTTTTCGCTGCCCACTCAAGATCATCTTGTGGAAGTTCTTCAAGGAAACGGCTGGGTTTTCTGATTTGCAGTTCACCGTGTTTCTTGCGATGAGTACAGTAGCTCAATGTCAGTTCTTTTCTGGCCCTTGTAATGCCAACGTACGCGAGGCGTCTTTCTTCTTCAATGCTGTTTTCCGCTATGCTGGATTCGTGAGGAAGTAGATTTTCTTCCATGCCAACCAAGTAAACAAAAGGAAATTCGAGCCCTTTGGATGCATGAAGTGTCATCAAATTCACTTGATCGCCGCCCTCATTTTCTTGGCCGCGATCCAGTATATCGATCAACATCACTTTTGCGATGACATCAGACAGCGAAGTCATCGGTTGTTCTGAGTTGGCTGCGATTCGTTTGAGCCATTCGATGAGTTCTCTTACCTGATCGATACGTCTTTTTGCTGCGCCCTCACTATTGCTCGTTTCGTGAAGCCAGCTTTCATAAGCGATATCTAGTAGAAACTCTTCTATCGGGGTAAAGAGATCTTCTTTCTCTACCCTATGACCCAAGTCTTCTATTTTTTTACAAAAGACTCTTAGTCTTTGAATGGCGTTTTGCTGGATATGTGTTTCAAGGCCTAATTCATCGCAGGCATTAAATAGGCTGATCTGTCTTTGGTTGGCGTAAGCGCCCAACTTCTCAAGCGTATTTGGGCCAATCTCGCGTCTTGGAATGTTCACTATTCTCAGAAAGGCTGTATCGTCCTGATGATTTGTGATGAGTCTCAAATAGGCCATCACGTCTTTTATTTCACTATGACTGAAGAATGACTTACCACCGCTCAATGAGTAAGGAACCCCGGCTTCACGCAAGGACGTCTCAAACAATCTAGATTGATGGTTGCCCCGGTAGAGGATGGCGTAGTCTTTGTGCTTCGTGCCGTTTCGAAACTTGTGGTGGACTAAATCGGACGCAATTTGCCTTGACTCCAAAAGTTCATCTTTGTGATGCAGTACCCTAATCGGGTTGCCTTGTCCTAAATCACTCCAGAGGCGTTTCTCGAAAACATGATTATTATTTGCTATGAGGTGATTGGCGGCTGCTAGAACGCGCCGCGTTGATCGATAGTTTTGTTCTAGCTTGATCACCTCTAGCCTAGGGAAGTCTTTTTGTAACTGCGTCAGATTTTCTGGCTGTGCCCCCCGCCAAGAGTAGATGGATTGATCGTCATCGCCCACGACGGTAAATCGACCAAGGTTACCTGCAAGGAGCTTTACTAGCTGGTACTGAGTGAGGTTAGTGTCTTGATATTCGTCGACTAATAGATAGCGAATTTTGTTTTGCCATTTTTCCAGTACGCCTTTTTGCTCTTGGAAAAGAATTACCGGTTGAAGAATGAGGTCATCGAAATCCACAGCATTAAAGGATTTCATGTGCCTCTGATATTCTTCGTAAAGTGTTATCTCAGAAGGTTGGGTCAGGGGTTCCGTGCTTAAAACATTGTGTGGAACCAAGAATTTGTTCTTCCAATGGCTGATTCTTTTCGCATAGTACTCCGCAAGGTTGAGATCCCATTGATCTTGCCCGTGCTTGATCAGTTCCTTCAATAAGGCTAAGCGATCCTGTTCGTCGAAGATCGAAATGTTCTTTTTGAAGCCGAGCGAAGAGAATTCTTGGCGTATGATCTCTAGTCCCAAGGCGTGGAATGTACAGACCGTCAGTCCTCGAGCGGATTTGTCCTCCACAAGTTTGCCAACACGGCTTTTCATCTCGCGCGCAGCCTTGTTGGTGAAGGTGACGGCTGCTATATGTTTTGCGGGGGTGCCCTGATCGATCAGGTGAGCAATTTTTTCGGTGATGACTCGAGTCTTCCCGCTGCCAGCACCTGCTAGAACCAGCAAGGGTGTGTCTATTCGTTTGACAGCAGCAAGCTGTTGAGGGTTGAGTTGAGACACCTAACGTCGGGTTTTATTGGTTTTCTTCTGCCTGAGTGCTTAACGTTTCCAGATCAGTCACTTTTGATTCAAGTTGCTCTAGTTGAGCCCTCAGTCTCGCCAAAAGAGCTTGCTGAACTTCAAACTCTTCTCGGCTAACGAGATTTAATTTCGATAGAGAGGATTGTAGTATTGCGTGGAAAGTCTTCTCTAAGTCGCTTTTCAGGAAGTGTATGTCAGACGGCATAGCGTTTGTAAGCCGCTTGGCCAGTTCGTTTAGGTTCTGAGGTGAAAAAATAGTCATGTTTTTTGTGTCTGTGGCTTGGGTTGGGAGCGTCATAGCGCTCTAAGTTCGCTTGTTGAGTTATTTCAGCTTATGCATTCGACTATGGTCCCATTTCGTAGGTGAATTTGCCAAGTCTAGTAAGGGGTTACTTTTTGTTGCGTTGTTTAAGGGGCTTCTTTTTGGCTAAACTCATCCATAGAGCGTCAGTTTAACCAAGATGAAAACCTTAATGAAACCAAAGCAGTCCCCGAAAACTATGGTTTATCCTTGGTACAAAATAAAGTTGACGCTCAGCGAGGTCGAAAGTGGTGAAATGGATATTCTGCGAGGGGCTTTTGCTCAAGTTTATATAGCGTCCAATGCCCCGATTGGTATGGCTTTGCTTACTGATCGAAACTTTGACAGGCAAGACGGCTGCTTTCTCTACCTGACCCCAAGGTCACTGCCTCACGCCATGGCTCTGGTTAAGGCTTACTCTGCTTTGCCACAACAGGAAACGCCCGTTCGAAGGCGTCTTGTTTGTCTCTCGGGTGATCCTAATAGTGTCCGTGATGATGTGGTCGACTTTTAGTCTCGAAGCGATAACTGACGGTGTTTTTGGTGCCCCGAACACGATTCGAACGTGTGGCCTTCCCCTTAGGAGGGGGATGCTCTATCCATCTGAGCTACCGGGGCTTTGGTATGTTCCTTTTGCAAGGGTGGGTCAATTCTACAGTTTCTAAGGGGCTGAAGCTAGTTTGTGACGGGCGGTTTTTAAGATCCAATTTTGTCTTATGAGGCGTAGAATCGGCGCTTCAGATGTTTAGAGGTTGGGGGAGATCTGACTTAATGGCTCAAAAGGGAGGCTAAGTGCCTACGGTAACTTCAAGTACGTTGGTTCGATATACACCGAAAGAAATGTTTGATTTGGTGAATGATGTTGAACATTATCCCATTTACATTCCAATGTGCAGTGACGTCAGATTGTTATTTAGGTCTGAGGATCGTCTTAAGGCCACGGTGACTATGGCAAAAGGACGGGTGAAGCTTAGTTTCACTACTGAAAATACGATGATTGACGGGCAATTAATAAAGATGAGTCTTATTGATGGACCTTTCAAAAAATTGGATGGCGTCTGGTCCTTTGAGGAAGAAGAAAGCGGCCAATGTAGAACGACTTTTAGGTTGGACTTTGAGTTTGCAAGTGCCCTAATTGGTATGGCGTTTGGGAATTTCTTTCGTGAAGCGAGTGAATCAATGGTTGAGGCTTTTCGGCAGCAGGCGATTTTAAGATATGGAGCTCGTTGAGACAGATGCATAGTTCTGAGTTTGAAAACGAGCTTTATGAAGATGATTTAGAGATTGATTATGGGCCAAGCAAGACCCGGCTAAAAAAGGAGAGCCATGCTCTTCAGGATCTTGGGCAGGTATTGATGGACCTCTCTAAAGATCAGCTATCGCGTCTAGATCTGCCGGAAAATCTTAGAGAGGCCGTTTTGATTGGGCAGGGTATAACGGCTCACGGCGGCTTGAAACGTCAACGCAAATACATCGGAAAGATTTTGAGGGATCTGGAAGCTGCACCCATCAGGGATGCTATAGCCGATTTAAAGGGTGAGGGGCTTTCTGCGGTTCGGTTACAGCATCAATGTGAGCAGTGGCGTCAGCAGCTTCTGGAGCAAGGGGATCATGCGGTGAATGAGTTTATTTCCCAGTATCCTGGCGCAGAGCGGCAAAAGCTCAGGCAGTTCATTCGTGACGCATTAAGAGATAGAGAGGCGGGGAAGCCGCCTCGAGCCTATCGAATGATGTTTAAGTACCTTAAGGAGGTCTTGGGCGATGCGCCACCTGAGCTATAGCGCTACCCTGAAAGGCGAACCACTACTTGTTTTGTGAACGAAACTCCGGTAGGATGTTCTGTTTTCATGCAACGCCATTGTTCTGGAGCGGGCAGTAATGAAGACCTTTAGTGCAAAGCCAGCCGAAGTTAAACGAGACTGGTATTTAATCGACGCAGACGGCAAAACTCTTGGACGTCTATCAACTGAAATCGCGCGTCGTCTCCGCGGTAAGCATAAGGCTGAGTACACGCCTCATGTGGACACAGGTGATTACATCATCGTTGTGAACGCAGAGAAGGTACGTGTAACCGGTACCAAAGAGAAAGACAAGATTTATTACAAGCACACCGGCTACATCGGAAACATGAAGTCAGTGGCTCTTGGAAAATTGCGTCAGACTCATCCTTCCCGGATTATCGAGACGGCTGTACAGGGTATGCTTCCCAAGAATCCTTTGGGACGAGCTATGTTCCGCAAGCTAAAAGTCTATGCGGGTACTGAGCATAATCATCAGGCACAGCAGCCTAAACTGCTGGAAATTTAAAAACAGTTTAGTTGGATCTCCTCATGGCGCAACAGCATTATTACGGAACGGGTCGTCGCAAGAGCGCGGTAGCTCGTGTTTTTGCCAAGACAGGCACAGGTCGCATTGTTGTGAACAACAAGGTGCTCGAAGATTATTTTGGTAGAAAAACGGACCAGATGGTCGTTCGTCAGCCTCTCGAGTTAGTCGCTCTCATCGAGAAGATCGATGTTGTGGTAACTGTTACTGGTGGTGGCCCAAGCGGACAGGCGGGTGCTATTCGTCACGGTCTAACCAGGGCTCTGATCGACTTGGACGAAGCCTATCGTCAGCCTTTGCGTCGTGCGGGTTACGTAACTCGTGATGCTCGTGAAGTTGAGCGTAAGAAAGTCGGTCTGCACGGTGCAAGACGCCGTCCTCAGTACTCAAAGCGTTAAGACGTATACAGCTCCTGCCTTTTTGGGGGATCGTCTAGCGGCAGGACTACGGACTCTGACTCCGTCAACCTAGGTTCGAATCCTAGTCCCCCAGCCAATAAAATCAAGGGCTCACAGAGATGTGGGCCCTTATTTTATCACTGAACTTTTGCTAAACTTTTTGTTTAGAAATTTCTTTTTAAGTCATATTCATTGATCACGAACGGTTTCTTGGGTCGAATTAATTTATCGGCGCAACTTCTCTGGTGGCTGAGCGGCCGGAAACGCCCCGCCTTTGGGTGCAACGGTCAGCGTTGTAACGGATCCATCCTCTAGTGCGCCGGCATCTGTAATCTCAACGGTGACAGTACGGTCCTGTTTCGCGAAAACAAGGATGCTTATTTTCGCTTTGATTGATGAGACGCCAGTCCAACCGATGTTGGGGTATTGATCTCTAAAAAACGTGAAAGTATCAGTAGGCCCTTGTGGCGTGTTGATTACGATCCTTCCGGCCCACGATGTTCCTGCGCCGAGGATGAGCGACTTGTCATTATTGATCTTTGAGCCTTGCGGTAGAGGCATATCTCCCAACAAATCAGCCTGAATATTATCCAATAGCTCAGTGTGATCCATAACCGTGGTGGCGCAACCGATGATGACAGTGGCTAAGATCGCAATAAGAAAATATTTAACTGAATTAATCATTCAAAAGTCCAACGCGGTTGGCAATGTTAGGGTTTAACATACCATAGCGATGTGGATGGTGATTTGGGTTTCGGTTTGACCCTGTTGTTCGCGGCGCTCATACCTCCTGATCACCTTGCGCTTACTGTGGTTTGGATTAAATATATCCTGTATGTTCGACTTGCCTCATTTCGTGCCCTCGAGGTGTTATGTGTTGGTGCAAAAGATGGGGGTGTTAAGAATTCTAGCAAGAGGACGCGTTAGCATTTCTTGGCGGGAGCCAAATTCAGATCTATGAGGCCTATAGTGATTGATAGAGTATTTGATGTTGAAGAAATCGATTCTAGATTAGTAGGGATCCTTGCTCACTGGTATTTTGAAAATGGTTGGATTCGCCGCAAGTATCGAACCAGCGGTTGGAAATCTACTTTAATGGTGGTGAACACCATTGGACACCTCGCTGAAAGTGCTTGGCATCATCCCGATTTATCTGTTTCTTACGGTTTTGTCATTGTGAAGCTGACGACTCATTCAGCAAAGGGGGTCACTGAAAAGGATTTCCTTCTCGCTTCTAAAATCGAAGAGATCGTCCAGTGGCGCCCCGCGGAATCATCAGGCGGTATCCTTGAGGGAACGCCGGATGATCCGAGGTTTAAGTATCTAAAATATGACTAACCGCTCTTTGTGTTGCTAGATTGTGGCGTAATTCATGCTTGGTATATCTGGTGATTTTAGAGAACGACTCTGGCCGAAGGAGTTTAAGTCGTTCGAAATTTTTAAGTTAAGCATCAAGGAAAGCGCATGGCGATAGCAAAAGTGTTCGTAGTCTTTTTGATCGTGACTCTATCGATCTCCGTAGGATTGGCCGCTACGACCAAATCTGGCAGCACAAAAGATCCAGAGGGCTTTAAATTAAGACGAACGGCTTGGCAGATTTGTCTTTATAAGGAGATTGCTGCTAAGGATAACGGAACCTCTGCTCCTTCGGAGATTGCAGCCAGTCTTCAGGATACGTGTACGAACGAATATGCGGCACTCGTTGATGTGCTTACAGAATCGCCCGCGGAAAAAGCTACATTGAGGGATGACCGTCTGAAGGAAACAAAAGAGATGGTGGAAAAGTTGGTGCCTATGGTTCGTGAAAAAGCCAACCGTTTTGCCCCGATTTCTAAATAACGGATCACCAGATGCGACAAATCTTCTAGAAGAGATTCTGATCCCTGCCTAAGGTTTCCTAAATGGAAACAAACTAGTAACCTGGGTTTCATTGTTGTTCATTCGTGCCATAATGTGGCCGTGTACAACAACTTGGAGCCGTTATGGAAATTGTCATTCTAGCTTTAGTGATTCTCGTGGGTGTTGCAACAGTCGACCTTCCTGGTCGTCATGATGCGAATACTGATTTGGGGCGGATTAAACGAGCACGTGCTCGGTCAAGGAAGCCTTTAACGATCTGATTCCATATCAAAAGCTGAATATGTCAGAAAACACTTAAAAGGCCCTGCATTTGTGGGGCTTTTTTATTTGGAGTCCCTACTTTCTTTTCGAAAGAAGAATCGTACTTTTCTTAATCCGATCAATGTAACGTTGATTAGTGATACGTGCCGACATCATCGCTAGGAAAATTTCGTACAAGAAAGTGAGTAGACCTAAGATCAGGCTAACCATCGCTGAAAGGAAAATGATTGCGGCTGTAAAAGAGAGATCTAAGCCACTGATCCCCGCAAAGAAATGCATGGCAATCAAGAGGCAAACCATTAATTCTGCAAACGCGCATAGACCAATGGCCCAAAGAGCAACACTTATTCTGCGCGTCAAGACTCTTAGCTCCTGAATTAATGAAGCTTCATACTTTGCATCGCAAGTATCCAGCAAAGCGGCCAAATCATGGGTCCGATTAAAAATGCGACCAATTCTGGTTGATGTG
>Ga0316227_1001378_pt1 | contig 26498 bp, 28 predicted proteins | sample TBH18019metaG_FD_206012 | JGI IMG/M metagenome (GOLD analysis project Ga0316227, IMG submission 206012) | Freshwater microbial communities from Trout Bog Lake, Wisconsin, USA - TBH18019 | ecosystem: Environmental > Aquatic > Freshwater > Lake > Hypolimnion/Profundal zone | place: USA: Wisconsin... | reverse complement strand
AAAACATCCAACCCCTCTTTAACCACTAAGGAATCGCCCCCATGCCTAATAATAACTCCACAGTAAATGCCCCGCTGATTGCCCAGCAGGCGCTCACTACCCTGCTTGCAAAGTTCCCGGTGCTCACTCAGATCGCCACGGACTTCAGCGACCAGTCGGTTAAATTCAACCAGGACATCGTCACCCACATCGTCACGCCCACCGTCGCGCAGGACTTCAATCCCGCTACGGGTTACGTCCCGAGCGATCAGGCGCAGGTAGACGTGAAGGTGAAAATCGACTCGCACGCCTATGCTGGATACGCCATCACGGATGTGGAGCGATCTGCTTCCGTGATTGATCTGAACCAGCGGTACGCCGACAAGGTGGCCTACGCGTTGGGCCGTAAAGTTTCAGACGATCTCTTCGGGCTCATCCTGGCCGCAAACTTCAGCAACGCCACGACGGTTGCCGCGAGTGCGTTCGGACGCAACTCCATCGTGGACATCGCAACGAAGATGAACAAACGCTTCATCCCGGACATGGGACGATTCCTGTTCATCAATTCCGACTACTACAACTCGCTCCAGAAGGATGAGGCACTCTACAAAGCCTACATCGCCCCGCAGGTCGGGAACGTGGTGGTGACCGGGGTGCTGCCCAACATCAACGGGTTCACCGTGGTGGAATACTCGGCCCTACCCGACAACGGCCAGAAGCTCGTGGGGTTCGCAGGCATTCGCGAGGCGCTCATCATGGCGGCGCGCGTGCCCGATGTGCCGGATTACACGGGCGACACCCAGATCAATGTCGTGACCGATGCTCGCACCGGGCTTTCCATCCAGGTGCGCGACCGGTACGACGGGCGGTTCGGACGCCAGGAAGTCAGCTACACGCTGATGTATGGCTTCACGGCAGCCAACAAGCCGATGCTGGAGCGCATCGTGGCCCCGACTGGCCCTTAAATTTGAGGTGAGGTTCAGGTTGCGTGCAAGGCCCTCGCGTCGGAAACGGCGCGGGGGTTTCTTGCTGGACGACTGTCTCACTTCGTAAGATTTTCTATTTAGCCGGAAGGTTCCGGGCCAAAAATCCTACATGGCCTGCGAAAAAAATCATCCCTGATATTTTTTCTACATCCAGAAAGGGATTCCCGGCGTTTTGTTAGCAACAATTAGCGGAGTATCCTATGAAACGCACAAGCATCACACTCGATGATCCGGTTTACGAAGCGGGTCAGAAAATCGCAGCCAAACGCGGGTTTGGGTCATCGTTTTCCGCCTATATCGGATGGTTGATCAATCGGGATGCCGATGGCGCAATCACCCGTGAGGACGTCAATATCCAGAGCACAACCAAAGCTCCAGCCAAGGTTCCAGCCAAGGTTCCAGCCAAGGTTCCAGCCAAGGTTCCAGCCAAGGTTCCAGCCGAAGGCACGAAAACGACCAAGCGCCCAACAAAGCGAGGAAAGTAGTTTTGGAATTGCGATGACACGCGATAAGCCGTTAAAACGGCATCTATCGTCGTGTAATGACTCTCCCAAGGCCGGTGTTCAAAAAAGATGCTGTAAAGCATCAAATTGACACCCCGCCCACGGGGTGAACATCAAAGACGAAAAAGCTGCCGATCTTGCGGGGATACTGGATGAAGTTGGCGAACCCGTGACTTGGAATGGGCGAACATTCCGGGCACTGGTATCTGATCCAGCAATTGGTGAGAACCTCGAACTGGGCGGATTCATTGGCACCGGCGATTTCACGATCAAGATTCCGCGCACGGTGTTCGCGGCGCAATTGCCTAAGCTCGGCGACGTTATCGGGTTTGAAGGTGGACAGTTCCGTATCGTGCGGATCACCAACCACCCGCAATATCCCATGATCGTGGTGGTCGTCGGGCCACTGGAGTAATTGCCATGCTCGATCACTCCCTTGAATCCGCCTTCGCCGCCTTCCTGGGGGCTGACGCCTCGCTTGCCGGGGTTCACTTCTTCACCGGGCACGAGGATGAGGAACACCAGCTTCCCGCCGTCACCGTCACCAGCAAATCCGAGTCGCTGGCTGGATCGGCGGCAGTGTTTCGAGCGGACGTTACCCTCCTCATCGAAAGCGAGGCTCACGACAACGGCCCAGACGATCACGCGGCCCTCGTGGAGAAAGTCCGCGCCTGGCTCGCCAACAAAGCCGCCGTTGTTTCAGCAATCAACGCCGGGAACCAGGTCCATCTTTATGGCTATGCGTTCACTGGGAGCAGCTTGGATGTGGATGGCAAGCGGTTCCGCACCACACTCACGTTCAAAGCCGGGTACGGCACGCCTTAAGAAACCGGCTTAGTTGACACCGGGCAACTGGTAACAATATGCCAGCCACCCCCGTTGACGTTACATTTGGAATCTCCAAGCACGATGGAGCGCTGATCGACTCCGTCGAGGTTGAGAAAAAGATCGAGCAGAAGGCGCTCAAAGGCTCCGATGGGAACGTGGCAAGAGTCCACGTTTACAACCCGACCAACTCGGGCTCCGTAAAGGGGCATGGCACCTTGGCCGTCGTGCCAGGCGTGGGTGATCCCGGCGTTTCAGGCGTTACTGGCGGCGTGACAGTGATCACCAGCGTCAAGGAGTCCGAGAAAAACGAGGACTTCAGCGATTGGGAATATCAGTTTGAAAACTACCCTAACGCGGAGGCCGTAACCTAATGCAAGAGGGTGACAAAATTTGCATCGTGCGCGAAACGGGTATCGACCCGGTATCATCCGCCAACACCGAGATGGTCGCCGCCTTGGTCACACTTGGCGTTCCGCTCTACGCCGCACAGCCGTTTCTTGAGACGCGCGAAATCGTGGAGGGCGAAGAAAAGCGCATTGTGACGTGGTGCTTGGGGACAAGCACAGCCGATGGCTGCTTCAAAACGCGCGAATTAATCCAGTGGTGGGGAGATGAAGCATGGCTTCTGGCCAATCCCGAGCACCCGCTCTCCTACGCCAAAGCAGCCGTCTCCAATCACCAGCGGCTCGTGGCAGGAGTAAAAACCTCTGTGCCGCTCGCACTCGTGCGCAAAGGCAGGAAATTCGCGCTAATCCCCTTCGATGCACCTCCCTCCCGCCGCCAACAACTCTTAGATGCTCTCAACCCATGAACGACCCACGCCAATCCACTCTTTCCGAAATCTTCCTCACCGGTTCGGCTAAAATCGCTGGGCTCGAATGCCGTCCTTTCTCTTTGGGGACGCTCACGGCAGCACGGCTGCTCGGGCTCTCTCGCGTGATCGGCGAATGCGACGGCCCCTGTAAAGACTGGCGCATGGAGCGCCAGATGGCAGCATTGCTGTTTCTTCAAAGCCAGCCGATCCCCGATGTTCAGGAACTGGTGCGGTTTGCCAAGGAAGATGCCGACGCGCTCGATGAACGGTTGCTCGCTTTCGAGTTGGAGATTCCGCTCAACGCATTGACCGACTTGGCAGCCCAAATCGACGCCGATTCCGGTGCTGTAGGTGCCGCGCAGTTCGAGTTGGAATCGAAACCCGGCGAACGTAGCGAGGCTGAACCCCCAAACTCCTAGAGCCAGGGTGGTTGGCCTCGATGGTCTTCACCCTGGCGCGAGAGACGAAGTGGCCGCGAGATTTCATCCTCTGGCATCTTCACATCTCCGAGGTCTTCCAATATCGCCATTGCGCCCTGCGCGCGGCGGGCAAGTGGACCGTTAAACCCGCTCCCCCTGTTCAAGATCAGTTCGATCAACTTTTTGGTGGCTGGAAGCCCACGCAATGAACGTCCACATGAAACTCGACATGCGGCAGATTCAGCGAGCGATCAAGAATCTGGAACCGGTCGTAAAGAAGTCGCGCCAGGAACTCGTCGAGCAGGCTGCCAAAGGTTTCGTCAAAACAATAGCATCCATCACCCCGCCAGGCTCCCAGGGCGCGACAGGAAGCACCGCCAAGAAGCAGGGTGAAGCTGCGATTAGCAACGATCTGGCAAAAGTGATGAAGGCTGTTCGTGCAAAGCGTAACGCCCAGCTTCAATCGCCGCAGGAAATCTATAAGCGGTTCAGGGACACCCGCACTGGGCGCATCAACCCGCGCAATCTTCAGAAGCCGTATCCGGTTCCGGGGGCGGAATTCAACGCGCTTAAAAAGACGCTTCTTGGCCGGGTGGGTTGGCTCGCTTCCGGTTGGAACGCCGCTGCGCAAAAGCTCGGCGTCAGGCTCCCTGCGTGGATTTCCCGACACGGCACCGGAGCTGGCATCATCCTTGTGACCAGCGACGGACGGCGTTTCCGTATCGAGATTTCAAACGCTGTCAAATACGCGGGGAGCATCAAAGACCTCGACCGGCGAATCCAGAAGGCCGTCACCTATCAAGCCAACGCCATGCAGCGGCAGGCGGATTTCCTGCTGCACAAGGCGGTGAAGAAAGCAGGGTTTTGACGCCGCTGCTCGGCATCGATATTTACCACACAGTTTTATACATTTCGGGAGCTTAAACCGCTTTGATTCGGACCCTGAAAACATCTTACGTAAAAGTCGGATTCGTCGAATAAATGGGATTAATTTGACATGCCGTTTTTTGCCTACACACTAATTGATCCGTTTGTTCCAAAATATATGACCACATCTCTCCTTGAGGCAGCCATGAAAGTGATTCCGTGCGAGCAGGTTTTAATCAATGTTGTCTCAAAGCGTGTGCGTCAGCTCGTTCAGGGCCACAGGCCGATGGTTGAGGTCGGCGTTCGTAACGATCACGCCGATACGGCACTGCGTGAGATTATCGAATGCAAGATTAGCTACGAGTTCCTCACCGCTGAGGAAATTGCTGCCGAAGATAGATCCCGTCATTAGCAATCTGGACCGGGTTAACCAGACTGAATGTCGTCCAACAGTAAACGGCAGGCGGATTTCCTGCTGCATAAGGCGGTGAAAAAAGCGGGGTTTTAATGCACCTTTTTGGCGTTCATCTGCGCCTTCTCTTTGGCCCAATCGATAAATTCCTGATCAAATTCGGGGTGTGACTGCGCAAACTCTACAACTTTTGTGTAATACTCCGCTGCTCGTGCATGTTCCCCTTTGGCCTCATAAACCATTGCAAGGCGGTCAAGTCCATCTACTTGGTCTGGGTAGTTCTCCAGCAGGGAGCGGCAGGCGGCTTCCGCTTTATCGAACTCTCCTGCGTCGACAAGATCAATAACGCTATTGGATAGCGTATCCAATTTTTCCACATCCGCCTTCAGTGATTCCAAGTCCTGAAATGCAGCCGAGGGCAGGCGGGCTGCTGGAAGACAGCATTGCTTGTATTTTTTCCCGCTCCCGCAAGGGCATGGCTCGTTTCTTCCGGTTTTATTCATGGGCGTGATAAGCGTAAAGTCTACCAGCGAGGGCAGGGCTGCGGCAACCTTCCAGTGTCGGATTTCTACCTTCTCTCTTTGACACCGGGCAATAGTTAATGTCCGCCAAGGCCACAGCAATCTTTGAAGCCGATGACAAGCAGTTCAATAATGCGCTGCTGAACATCAACCGCAAGCTGCTGCAATTCCAGCACACCATCGCCAAGCTGGCGGTCGGCTGGGAGGTGCTCAAAAAAGCGGGCGAACTGGTGGCACAGGGGTTTGAGCATTTCTCTGCGGCGCTGGAAAAAGGCAGCGAGTTGACCAATCTTTCGGCCAACACGGGTATCGCCGTCAAAGACCTGCAAATCCTCCAGCGCCAGTTCCAGATGGCAGGTAAAGGCGCGGAAGACGTGGGGCCAGCAATGGCCAAGATGATGAAGAACATCGAAACCGGGTCGGCGGCGGCGATGATCAAGCGGCTCGGGTTGAACATGGAGGAGTTGCGGCACAAGTCACCGGCAGAACAGTTCAAGGCAATCGGCCAGTCCATCAATGCGCTGCCCGATCCTGCGGAACGCGCCACGGCTGCGATGGACATTTTCGGCAAAAGCGGAGCTACGCTGCTGGCCGTGTTCGCTTCGGGCGGATTCGGTGATGCTGCCGCGCAGATCGGCGGGCAGGCAGAAATCTTGGGACAGGACGCTGCCCTTTTCAAAGACGTCAGCGAAAAGCTCAACCTGACCGGGATGAAGATTCAGGGCTTTTTCGTCGGCGTGGCGGATCGCATTGCGCCGGTTTTGAAACCGCTTCTGGACAAGTTTGCATTGCTTGATCTTTCGAGCCTCGGCCAGCAGGTGGGCGACTTTGTTGCGCTGTTTGTCCAGGCGTTTGAAGACGGGAGCCTCGGGGAGATCATTCTCACCTCGATGGAGCTTTCGTTTGCCACCGCAGCGAATTTCCTTATGGGGCTGTTGGCCGGGATTGGCAGCGCCCTCGTCGAATATTTCATGCAGGGGCCGAAGAACTCCCTGGCCGTGTTGAAAATCGCAACCACCGCTGATTTCTGGAAAGGGCTCGGCGCATCGCTTCTTAGTATGGCAGCCAACTTTACCGCAGCGCTGTTGGATGGCGTGGCGGAACTGATCGACAAGCTGAGTGGCATTCCAGGGATCGGAAACAAGATTCACGGCAGCGCAGGGGCCATCCACGCCAAGGCCAGCGCAATGCGTGAGGGTGCCGCCGTGCTGGGTGACTACGGAGCCGACAAGCTCACCCCTGCGTTTGCGGCCATCAAAGCGCGCGCGACCGAGGAACTTAAAGCCATTGCCGAAGCTGCCGGTAAAGGGTTTGACCAAGGCAACTCAGTTATCGACACCAAGGGCATTTCCGCGCGGCTCGACAAAGTGGTTGGCGAAGTGATGGATCACGCCCAAGAAGCGCAGAATGAGGCACTGAAAGAGTTGCCGACGAAAACGCCTGCCACCCCCACAGGGGAAGATTTCATGGTTAAACCCGCGTTTTCGCATCTTCAGAAGATCGGCGGTGGCGGATATGGCGGCGGCGCTGACCCGCTTCTCACTGAGAACCGCAGCCAGACCAAGGAACTGCGTGACCTCAATAAAAACGTCAAAACGCTCATTGAGAAGCAGCCCAAAACAACGGGAGGCAATCTCGTTTTTTCATAATCATGGAAACACCCCTCCAGCTTCTCGGGATCAGCGGCGGCGTGGACAAAGTCGGTATTTGCAGCATCGTCGTGCCGTTCCATGTCGCCACGCTTGCCGAGGCGATTTCCTACACGCCCGGGCTGGATGGCATCAGCCTGCCTGCGGTTTCGCGCAGTTTTCGCCAGAGTGAAGAGGGTGGCTACGAAGTCTCGATTACTCTCGAAGGGCTGCAAAAGGAATCCACTGAGAAGGTGTTTGAAATTGATGCTTCCATGTCGGAGGAACCGATCAAGACGCATCCGAAGTTTGAAGACCTGAAAAAGACCTTTGGCTGGGATGAATCCTTGGGGACGTTCTCGGAATATCTACCCGGCGACACTTCATCCGGCGGATTGTCGAGCGGCTCACAAAACGGATCGACGCGTAAAAAGAGCAAACTGTACGGCACAGAATCGTGGCTGGTGGCCGGTGCGCTCTACCGGGTGAGCTATTCCTCCACCTCGGTTCCGAGTTCAATTTTCACTGGGATAGGGACGGTTCAGAGCCCGCCGTCCATTAACAAATTCAACCTACCACCCCTCGGAAAACGCAACTGGCTCAAGCTCGCCCCGAAGGTGCGGATGCGCGGCAATAGCATCGAGATCACCTTGGAATACATGCTTTCCGGGCCGCTCGGCTGGTTCACGGAAATCTACAGCGTCGCGCAGCTTGGTGAGACCGGTGGGAATAACAGCGGGAGTTAAGCATGTTCGACGACGTTCACCCCGGCGATCCCATCCCCAAGCTGGCCGCGTTCTGGAATAACCTCAAGGCGGCGGTGGCAGCGAGGAGGTTGCTTCCCGGCGTGGGCGTGCGGCTCAGAGAGATGCCGTTCGGCACGATCATCAATTTTGACGCCGATGCCGCCGTATGGGATCATCCCTGGCGCATCGCGCTCAACGGAAAGGAAGCCACCTTGCGACGTGGCTTGGTGGACGGGATCGAGCCGAAGATAGGAGAGAGGCTCATGTCAGGCGACAAGAAGAATCCCGAACCACCCAAGCTCACCATCGCGTCGAGTCGGTTTACGAAGGACGGCCAGAGCTTGATCTGTGTTGAGATCGAGTGTGATGAGCACTGGAATACCAAGAGTGCAAAACTGGTGCAGGTGGCCCGGCTCAGCGATACCCATCCCGATAATCCCGGCGATGGAACGACGCCATTGCTCCCACCCGCCCTCTCTGGTCGCAAAACCCGATACCCACTGGTGCAGCTTCGCCAAAAGGAGAGCGGGGATATTACGGCGTTTCAGATCGCTTATTTCAGTCTGCGCCACATCGCGTTGTTTCCCTCTGGCACCACCGATGAAAAGCGGGTGCGCCATTTCTTCTTCCCCGGCTGATGTTCAATTTTCCTGCCAGAGTTTACAACGACGTCATGGCTGCCATCCGACGCGGGAAACCGCTGCCAGGGCTACGTTCGCGCATTCGTGAAACCAGCGCCGGGGTGGTCGTCTCCGCCGACGTGCCACCATCTGACTGGAACCACCCGTGGAAATTGCATCCCCTCTGGGTTGAAGATGACAAGGGAAAGGGAAATTGGAATGTCACGATCACACCGGGATTCGTGAATGGAGCAAATGCAGTGATCGGCAGCACGGATTTGGGGCTGACGGCTGATCCCACCCCCACGTTGAAAATCAGCGCCTTTCGGGATGCCACGGGTTTGAATGGCCACTACCCGGCGCTGTTCAAAAAGCTCGGGGCGCGCAAACCACTGCAACCGGACGCCTCCCTTTCAGGAACACTCGAACAGAATGCACAGGTGGATGTGCAGCTATTTCCAGATCAATACGGCACGCGCCGTTTGATGGCGGCGGATTTCCTGCTGCACATCGACCACATGGGAATTAGAACGGACACGTTCTTTGCCGATCCAACCACAGGGAATCTGGTCATTCACTCCCCTGCGTTCACGCCCCCAATCAATCGCTACCCCTATCGCGTCCAGACCGTTCCCGAATACACGGCGGTGCAATATCCCACTATGTTGGATCGGATGATGGGAACGATGGATGAACCGAACTTCGACCAGCTTTTGTTCGGCACACTCTGGCTGCTCTCGCCCCCGGATGAAGGGGACGACACCCAACCCGGCCCGACCTGGTCGCCTTACACGCAGCATTTCGTGTTTTGGAACCTCGGCTATGGGGGCGTGAACGAGTTCAACTACACGAACCCGCAACCGATCACGATCCACACCGGCCTGGCGTTTGGATTGTTGGATTCCATTGGTAACTCAATGCTCGCCCCGATCAATGACGCCTACGCCGATGTGATGAACGGCCTCAATGAAACCAGCATGCGCGGCTATTTTTGGTCGTTATGAGCACCGCCCTTGATCCCACAACCACCGCCGCCAAACAGGCCGATGCGCGACAGGTAAAGGCGGGCACGCCCACAGAAGACATGCCCCTTGACCCGGCATTTCCCTACCGGGTGATCCAATTCACTCCGGGTGTGTTCGGAAGCGTTGCCGACAAACAAAGCGAAGCGTCGACCTAATTTGACACGCCTCCTTTGGCGGGATGCAAACCTTCCTCATTTATGGCGACCTGACCGCGCGGCGGTTGACTGATTCGGCGGGTGCAGCGGCGACCTTGCCCTCGCTGGTGCAGGGTGATCTCGTCACGTTCTCGTTGCGGCTACTTGATTGGGCGGAAACCGGTTCGCCTCAGGTGGTTCAGCGTAACGTGCGTTCGTTGCGCGGCTCCATCGGCAATGTCAGCATGCCGCCCCAATCCGGGCAGTTCTCGCTTCGGATTGGAGCGAACGGACTGGGGACGCCGCTTATCGATTTCAATTCCAACCATGCAGTTTTGAAACCGCTGCTGTCCGCGCTACCGGAGGCAGCCACTTATGGCGGGCTGGAGCATGTGTTTGAGACTTCGCCGGGCTGCTGGATGATTCGGTTTGGAAACAATACGTCCGTCCCGCTCCAAGCCGCCGATAATCTCCTCGTCCCCGTCACCTTCATTCGGGTGCGCCCCTTCCAGCAGAACGGTCGCTGGTGGCATGAACTGCGGCTCATGCAAGCGCCCATCGCCTACACGGGCTTGAGCGAGCGGGTGTTGGCCGATCCACCCGCCGTGCGTAGGATTCGGGCAGGATGCACCTATTCCGAAGCCGGGGTGGATTACATCGTCAACGAAGTCCAAGCCGTCAAAGTTCCGGCGGGATTCACCGGCACCTACTATCTGAAATTCGAGGGGCGGGCCACGATCATGCTTTCGCAGGATGACGACGCCACGGCGATTGAAACCGCGCTCAACAACCTCTTCAGCGATAGTCAGACCCGATTCGCTGTCACGAATCCCGAGGCCTACAACGCCTACATCGAGTTCAAGGGACCGCTCGCTGGGCAGCCCCAGGACTTGCTCGTGGCCGAAGTAGGGAGTGTCGAACCGGGCGATTTGACGTTCTCGCTCGATCTCAATACCGCCGAGGTGTTCGCCGCGTTGCGCGATGTGGCGAGCGTTACCGCGCAGTTTGAGGTGGAGCTTGAGATCGCCAATGACGACGACCCGCCCGAAACACCCGGTAAGATTATTACGCTGTTCAGTGAAAGTATTACGATCACGAGAGAGTTGCAGTGGCACGAAATGGCCGCAGCGGCAGGCATCGATTGGCTGCGCCCGCCTCAGCCGCGCGACTACATCCCGTTCACCCGCGACCAGATCATCACCGGGAGCCAGCATTACGTTGGCGTGATTGGCGACGGCACCGCTCATGAGTTCACCATTGATCACAACCTTGGCACGGACGCGCTCCATCTCACCTTACGCGAGAACGACAGCAACGGAAAGCGCATCGCGGACAGCGAATACTTGGTGGCGTTTGCCGATACAAATTCGCTCACGATCACGTTTCCCGATTCGAGCGAACCGCCCGCCGTCGACTCGCTTGCCGTCACGATCACCAGCGCCGGGCCAATCAGCGCGTTTCAGGCTCACACCCACACCGTCGCCCAAATTATCGGGTTGCAGGCGATCATCGACAGCCTGAGCAACCGGGTGACATCACTCGAAGCCATCGTGCCAAATCTCGGCGCGGTGAATTCCACGGCATCGGACTCCGGGTCGTTCACCATTCCGATCTCCACCATCAAGGAAGTGCTTTTCCTGTCCACCTCATCCACCAGCGTGTTTGCCGACTCTGGCGTTGATTCCACCAAGTTGGCAGCCCGAGCGCCCTACCTGCTCCCCGCCGTCCACACGGCCAACGTCACGCCGTTGTCGGGGCTACCGCTGCCAATTCCGGCTGTTGGGCAGGTTTGGCAAAACAACACCGGCGGCGCTCTTCCGATTTCAGGTGGCGGCATGATTCGAGGCGGCGCGGCTGCTGCCGGTGAATACTTCGCAAGCGACGGGCGCATCCTCTACCGGGCCAACCAAGCGGGCAACACGGTCAGCTATTTCCCCACCGCCTTCGAACGACTGCTCTGGAACCTGTACATCAACGAGCAGATGCTCGGCGTTGGAAAAACGCTCAAGGTGGAGTTCGGCGTGAGCACGCAAGTCGTCAAAGCCACGAGCCAAGCCCAGTGGATGCTGGTCATTGAAAAAGGCGAAGCCCCTTCCGAAGGAAACACTACCGAAACCAACCTGCTCAACCTGGTATGGGACACGGCCAATCCGATTCTCAAACAGCGGCTTATCCTTACGCCCACGGCCACGCTCTGCTACGCCGGGTGCAACGTCTATCGCAGCAAGTTGGGCGCAGTCACCTGCGACCGCTCCATTTACGGTGGCCTCGAAAACGCCAACACCGCCGCGCCTGCCTCCGCCAACTTCGCACTGCGCGCCCGGCTGATTGAATTCGACACGGAAAACAGCGCCCCAAATGCGCGGGGCTGGGTGGCATATCAACTCGTCAAACCGGCCTCGGGCGATCTCCAAGCCTCCATCTCATAATTTATGTCCGCTGCCACCATCAATCCCAACACCAGCGTGCTCGGTTTCACGAGCGGGCAGTTCGTCGCCTATCAATGCAGCACGGTGGACGGCCAGACCGGCGCGTGGTCATGCACCAATCTTCCTGCAGGGTTGAGCCTCAACGCCACCACGGGCCTGATAACCGGTATGCCGACCACACCGGGCGTTTACAACACCACGATCAAATTCACCAACGCCAACGGCACGGCCACGTTGCCAGTCACGTTCGGAATCGACGATGCGGGCTACGTGACTGACGTGGGGATCGAAGTGAACATCGATCTCATTTCCGGCGCGGTGACCTTTCCAACAGCGGCGGATGGAAAGCTGCACGGAAAAAGCGGAGACTACCTACCGCTCCTGATCGGGTTGCAAAAGAGCGGCGAACTTCTGGATTTGCCGGTGACAGGCATCGCGTTTGGGCTCAAGGAATTTGAATCCGACGCCCGGCTCATCCTGAGCAACGGCGCATTCACCAAGCTCGGCTCCTACGAGCGCACCCGGTGGCGGACGTTGGTTTATCTCGATCCGACCAAGCTCGCAGGTGCATTGGCGGACTACGAGGCCACGGCGGCTGTGGGAGATGCAGCATCAACAACGACCACTGATGACTCCCAACTCATCACGCTGCTTTCGGCTCCGTGCGAAATCCAGATCGAGTTGCAGCAGACGGACACGAACCTCACCCCGGCCACGATTCACCGCAGCTCGCAGATTTTCACGATGCTGCTGGAACGGGCCATTGACGCATGAGTGCTTCCCAACTCTTTGATTGGCCGACTGCAAAAGCTGCCCTCAATAAAGGCTGGCGCGTGCGCCGTTCTGCTTGGACCGATGCCCGCTGGCTGGAGCGTTGGACAGGCGGGCTGATCTGGCTGATCCTTTCCGACGGCACCAAGCGCGTGGTGCAAAACACCGATTTCGGGGCCACCGAGTTCAATGCCGTGGATTGGACAAATCTCCCGCCCGAATGCGTGACTGCAGGCACCACGGCGGGCACCGGCACGAACGGTTGCCCGCTGCCGTACACCCCAACCACAACGACGCCGACAGATCCCACCCCGTCCACGCCCGTTAACCCGTCTGACCCTCCCTCTGGTGGATCAGGAGCGGGGCAGACCGGCTCGGGTGGTGGGGGAGGCGGCGGGAGCGGAAGCAATACGCCTCGGCGCGACCCGCAAAACACCACCTGGCCAACCCTGTCAGTAACTGCTTCGGACCAAAAAGATTCCTGTTATTCCCGAACCCAGGAAGACGGTGATTTTGTTCATCCCAACTTTATCGTCTCAGTGTCGATGTCCAGCCCGGCCAATTACAGCGGGCCATCGTTCTTTTTTGTGACGGTGAAGAATGGCTCGAACGTCGCCGGAACCTGCACATTGGCTCCGGGCGGCGAACAATCTTTCCAGTGGAGCGACCCATTCCCAGCGGCTCCCGGCAGCACGCTCACCTTCAACGCCAGGGCATGGGCCAGCGGCGCTCCCGATTTGCAGGCGAGCGGGAGCGGGGCACTAAAGTCGTGGTGCGATACGCCGTGCCAACCGCCTCATTGCTGTCCCGGCGAGGACGGACACAAGTGCGGCACCGGCTGCTGTTGCTGCCCGTCCTATTACGCCCCGAACGGCCCTCACTGCGAATGCATTTATGTTGGATGATACTCAGTTACAACAAGTCATGTATGCCCTGACGCTCAACGCCGCCGCATGCTCCACAGCCGCAACGGAGGTAATGAACCTCTGCGGCGCAATCCCACAGCGCGGGGTAAGCATGGGCGCACAGTTCAATCAATGCGGGCACGACGCGCTGCTGGCGCTCTGGAAACGGCTGATCAGCGAGCACCCGGAGGTCGCCGCTTTCGCGGATTCCGAATGGGCAACCTACCAGTCGCGCATCTCGCAGCCGATGCCTTCGCTTGCTGCCCAAGCGATGAATGTCGCGGGTGCGGTTGTGTCGGAAGCGGCTGCCATTGTGAAAAGCGAGCCGCCAGTCCCCCCTGAGGAAGCGCAGCGCCGGTATGCCATTTGCGAGCAGTGCGATTGCTTCAATGTGGTGGATGCCCGGTGCAGCAAGTGCGGGTGCTACATGCGGGTAAAAACCACGTTCCGTTCGGCCACCTGCCCGGATGGCAAGTGGGCGGTTGACACCGTTCCTTCGGCGTGAAGATCACAGTCAATCTCGACACCCAGGCCGTCATCACGCAGCCCTCGCCGTTACGCTTCAAGGCGGGCTGTTTCAATCCGGTCGAGATTGGGTTCACGCGCAGTTCTCAATCCGCGTCTCTTCCCGATGGCGCGGTGATCGAGTTCGCACTCAAGCCCAAGAATCAGTGGACCGGCGGGTTGCTGGCTTATCTCAATGTTTTCACCCTGGTTCCCGGAAATCTCTACACAGGCTCGCTCAATTGCGCCACCACTGCGCTGTTGAGCGCCTTGGGGCTCTCCGATCAGACTCCCTTCAATGACTTGGCGCAGCTTGATGCGAGCGCCGAAGTTACATGGAGTTTTAACGACCAGAAGTCCCGGTCAAATACGTTCTCCGTGACCGTGGAGACTCCATTGACGGACGACATCGCCGTTGCCACGCCCGATCCGGAATTGTATCCAACGCCTGCCGAGGTTGCGCGCAAAAGCGATCTGCCAGAAGTTGCCACACCCGATGATGCCGCTGCCGGAACTCGCGCAGATGTGGTAATGAGCCCCCTCGCTGTCACTCAATGGTTTGATGCCAAACTGCCCGGAACCCCGTCGCTGGCTTTGCTGGGTGACAATTCATGGGGGCTTCCCGATCTCTCCAGCTACACCGGGAGCCTTGCCGGGGACGGAACCAACGTAGCCAATGTATCGGGTATTCAGTTGAATGGCCTGTCTGGAAATCAGTTTTACGACGACGGCAGCGGATGCTGGGTTTCCACCGCCACGCTGCAAGCGCCAGGGATGAATGGCATCTACGGCGCGAGCTTTTACGACAACAACGGGGCGTGGAGTTTTAATAATGGAATCGAAGCCCCGTCTTTCTCCGGCGATGGGTCCAGCGTTTCCAATGTCTCAGCAATCCAGTTGAGTGGCCCCTATGGCTATTCGCTTTTCGACACCGGCGGTGGCAGTTGGCAGATCGACGGCGGGATCAACACGGGCTGGATCAACGCCAGCTTTAGCGGAGACGGCTCGGGTTTGTCCAACATCACAGCCAGCCAGTTGAGCAGCCCGTACGGTTACTCGTTTTACGATGCAGGCGGGGGAAGTTGGCAGGTGAGTGGAACCCTCAACGGCAGTTTCAGCGGCGATGGTTCCGGGCTTGGCAACGTCAACGCGAGCCAACTCAACAGCATCTACGGATATTCGATTTACGATTCAGGTTGGGGCAGTTGGCAGGTGAGTGGAACCCTTAACGGCAGTTTCAGCGGCGACGGCTCCGGGCTTGGCAACGTCAATGCGAGCCAACTTAACAGCGTCTACGGTTACTCGATCTACGATTCCGGCTGGGGAAACTGGCAGGTCAACGGCAGCCTCTACGCGAACAGCTTCAGCGGGGATGGCAGCCAATTGCAGAACGTCTCGGCTCAAAACACCCAATATGCCCAATACGCCTATTGCGACGAATACGGCAACGAGATCGCCTACACCTACGTCCAGCAATCGGGGTATTACGGCAGCCTCAGCGTAGGAAATGCAGATTGGGCCAACAACGTCCAGTATGCCAACTATGCGAATTGCGACAATTGGGGCTACCAGCTTTACGGCGCTGGAAATGTTCAGGGGAATTTCTTCGGCGGTAGCCCGAATCCCGGAGACGTGGTGGCCTTCGACGGAAGTTATTGGAGTCCGTCGCCAGGCAATCCAGTGCCGATCACGGTAGCCAGCGTTGCGGATCGGCTCGCGTCGAGCGGGTTACGAACCGGCTGGCTCATAAAGCAGTTGGACAACAGGACGGTTTACCAAGTCCTCGATCCCAACGATTACGCGACGGAACTTGGCTGGGTGCCCGTGGGGCCGTTCATCCTTGTCCCCGCCAACAGCACGCCGCTGGTGATCGACAATACGTCCCCCGTCCTCGCGGCAACGATCCATTGCACGGGTGGAACGTGGAGCGATGCCCCGGCCTCTTACACTTATCAATGGAAGCGGAACGGCTCGCTCATTGGCGGTGCAACGGCTCTTTCTTACACGGTGGTTGCAGCCGACGACGGGGCCAACCTGCAATGCGTCGTGTCCGCAACCAACGCGGCGGGAACCGGGACGGACAACGCGGTCATCCCGCTGGTCGTTCTCAATCCTCCCGTCTCTACTGTTGCCCCCACGATCACCCCGGCTGGAACGCCGAACGTCGCGGACACGCTCTCACTCACTTCCGGGACGTGGACCGGCTACGGTTACACGACAACCTATCAGTGGAAACGCGCCGGGGTGGCCATCGCGGGCGTAACCGCCGCCACCTATACCCTCGCGCTCGCCGATGCCGGGCAGACGATTACTTGCGCCGTCACCCGCACGAATATTCGCGGGGTGGCTACGGTGACCTCGGCAGCAACCGCCGCCGTGACAAACTTGGTTGCGGTGAACACCGCCCTCCCCACATTGAATCCGACAGCGCCCTTCATCGGGGCGGTTGTAACCTGCTCACCGGGGACGTGGAACCATCACCCCACAAGCTACGGCTATCAATGGCGGCGCAACGGAACGGCTATCGCCGGGGCTACCGGCTCAACCTACACGGTGGCTTCCGGGGATCTCGCAGCTACCATCAGTTGCGCGGTTACCGCGACAAACCTTGCGGGAACGAGCGGCGCAGCAGTCACGGCAGAAAGTTCGGCGGTAATACCCATCCGAAGCGTGCTGGCAGACTCTTCGTTGCTGGGCTTCTGGAAACTCGATGAAACGAGCGGCGCGCGAATCGATGTTTCCGGCAACGGGCGGAATTTGACTCCCTCAGAAACAATTACCACCGTGCCGGGGCCATTTGGCGGGTCGTGCGCGGCATTCCGTAGAACCGGCTACCTGCAAAACTCGGTTCTCACACCCACCTTCACCGGAACAACCATCACCGCGTCCTTATGGGTGCGCTTGCTGACTCTCGAAGAGGGTAGCTTCATGACCCAATGGAGCGGGGGCGGTTGGCTCAATCTCGGGAGTAGCCCATCGGGGCTGCGGTTCGGATTCGGCCATGATTGTTTGGACCGCATCATCGTTCCTGTTTCGACAGGAACCTGGCACCACGTTACCCAGTCCTGGGATGGCAACCAGATTCGCGTCACTGTTGATGGCAGCGAATACACGCTCAACAAGGCAAACATGCCGGAGAACCCGCCGCGCCTTACCAATGCCAATGCCCCGTTTGACATCGGATGCTCAGATACATGGAACGGCAGTTCCCGAGCGAACGCAGACATCTGTTGCGTAGGCATGTGGAAACGGGCGCTCAGCGCCGCCGAAACCACTGCCCTTTACAACAACGGAGCCGGTCTCAGCTATCCCTTCTAACTTTCTGGAGCATGAAGCTCCATGAACAACCAAATACAACTATGCTAACCAAAACACCCGAAGCCCAGGCCGCCGAATACGCGAACGGCCTCTTAAACATGGCAAACCAGTTCCAACAGCGCGTCCAATTGCTCACCGTAAACGGAGCCGCCGCCAACTCCCAAGTTGGAGCGCCCGCCGTCACCGCTGATCAGATTGTCACCGCGCTCGGAACTGCGAACCTTGGCAAAATTCAGGCCGCCGTCGCCGCCCTGAGCTAAACCCGAAACGATCCGTTCGGTCCTGACGGGGAACAGGACCACAATTTTCTTATGACCGCTCCCTCTGACCAACTCCATGACCTCACCACGCGATGCGAACTCTGCCGCGAGGACGTTCGGGACCGAATTGCCGTTGTGGACCGCCGCCTGCTCGCCCTGGAGATAGTGGTTCGAGGCGAAGATGGCCACAACGGGATGAAGAGCCAGCTTCGCGGCCTTTGTACCCGGTTTGATCAATTTGAGAAAAAAGCCATTCGGCTGATTGCGGTGGGGACGGCGCTGCCGGGAATCGTGATGGGCGTTCTGGGCTTACTAAAGTTTTTGGGGAAATTGTGAGTGGCAGACGCACACGTCTATTGGGATACTCGATTAGCTCTTGGTGGGCCGGTAGAGAAATGAGTGACAAGACCGTTTTGTTTTGATTTCATCAAGTCAAGAGCAGCAAGGGAAGTTCATTTCTTCTCCGGTCCACCGTCTGTTCGCTACGCGGACAAGGGCCATTTTCGTGACCTTACGAAAATGCTTCGGAAGTTGTGAAGGGCTCGTCTTATTTCTCTCGTAATCGGGTGCTGTAGTTTAGGCTTCGCCCGATAAATGAAACGCTACGCCCCCGCCATTCTCCTCGCTTTAGCGCTTTCGCTTCTGGTTTGGCTCGTTGTAGAGAGGTATTCAGGAACGGGGGCCGCCTCGTTCGGCACTTTTACTTCGAAAAACGCCAGGGTCTATTTTTCGCCGAGCGGCGGCTGCACCGAAGCGGTCGTGAATGCACTGGCTGCGGCAAAAACATCGATTTTCGTCCAGGCTTACTCGTTCACATCCGCGCCAATCGCCAAGGCGCTCGTGGACGCTCACAAGCGCGGCGTGAAGATTCAGGTGATTCTCGACAAGAGCAACCGCACGGCCAACTACTCCTCGGCGGATTTCGTGGCGCACGCGGGTATCCCCACCTTCATCGACGACAAACACTCCATCGCCCACAACAAGATAATTCTGGTCGACGGGCATATCGTCATCACGGGCTCCTTCAATTTCACGAAGGCTGCAGAGGAGCATAATGCAGAGAACCTGCTCGTGATCGACGATTCTGCCTTGGCTGAGCGTTACATCCAGAACTGGGAGGCGCACCGGCAACACTCGATGCCGTATGAGGGGCGGTAGCTGGTCCGGGAGGCAACTGTTGCAGATTTTGCAACAGTTCGAGTGATCGGCTCGGTGTCCATAGGAATGCTGTCCGTTAACTTGGCAGGGGCATGTTTCTTTCCAGGATTTTTACGACAATGGTCGCCACGTCATTATCGTAACCCCGGTCTGCAAAACGGCGCAGCCAAATGGCGATCTCCGATGGGCTGACAAAAACCCACTTCCGCTTCGCAAACAAAGCCCGCAATCGACTCTCGTCAGAACCGTAGATTTTTCCAGCTACAAGCCCTAGCCGAATCGCCGGTGATTTTCCGATAATCATGCCTTCCTCGGCTAATTGCTTCAAAATCTGTTTTTTCACGGCAGCGAAGAGCGCCTTGTTATGAAATAGTTTGAAGCGCTCAGCATAACCGGAATCCGGTTGGTCAAAAGCCTCCCACCTAACGCCGGGCGAATCCAGGTAACTCTTGCACTCAACCAAGAGAATCTCGTTGGTAGCGGGCTTATATGCCAGCACGTCGATCTCCGGGCGCGGCATGCTTGGATTCCCTATGGCCCTCTTGGTTTGTTTGTCCAAGTCGACCTTGAATCCGATCCGGGTCCAGTAGCCTTGAACATCAAATGCTTTGGTGACGATTTGCTCGAATGCATCCATGGCCTTTTAACCTATTCCCATGTCTTGCTCTTGAAGCAGAGTGCGTTGGCGTTCTCGGAAACGGCACGCTTTACCTGATCAGACGCACCGTTTGGAAAATCTGCCGAGATTTCGAGGGTCACTTTTACCGTGGCGTTGGGATCGCTTCCCAGCACAGCAATGATTTCCTCGGCAATCTGGACAAGTCGGACTTTGGCTGTGGCAGGCGTAACATCGGCTGATCCGTAAAACGTCTTTGCCTTTGGAATTGGAGCCGGGGGAATAGGGCCGGGACCCGGGAGCATCGGGACGGGCGGGATGGGACCAGGAGGCGTCGGCCCAGGTGGTATGGGTCCCGGAGGAATCGGGCCAGGTGAAGGTAGTGGGTGAGCCGCCTCATAGGCTTTGGCAGCATCCAGTTCGATCAGCAGCAGAGTGTCATCAAGCTGGATGTTGGCATCCCCCAGTTTGAATCCCTCGAACGTGTCTACGTTTTGCCCATACGCAGTTCCGAAGAAATCACGGCTGACAGCGCCTTTCACAATGGCCTGCGCCAGCACGCCGCGATCTTTCAAGCGTGGGAGATAAAGGTATCGCGTGGTGTCTTCCCAGAATGCTATCGCTCCGATGGCTGTCTTTTCGGTTTTCCAGTAAAGCTCCTTAAGCTTGGTGCGCAGATGGATCGGCGACCAAGTGGCGATAACCCACTCGTTGTCGATGCACACTCGCTCGATCTCAGGCCCTAAAGCAGCCCCACCAGTATTAAGGGGAAAAACCTCCACTGTCGGTTTACCTGTGGGGTTTTCTTGCGACGGACAGAGGAGCCATTTGTAACATTCCCGAGCGACACGCGGCAAAACGTCTTCCGCTCCTCTAAATTCTTTCTTGGCTTGCTCAGCCTGGAGATTGTCCAGCACCAGACGCATCGCCGCTACATCTTCCACAATGGAGTTCCAAGCCAAAGCCACCCGGATGCATTCGCGCAGTCGCGCTAGGGCTCCGTGATCGGGGGCCACGAAGATCAAGCGATTGCCGCGATACCTCGGTTTCGTTCCGTTGTTCCGCACATAGTCCAGCACACCGTCGAATGCCATGCGCGGTTCCTCGCGAGCGTAGAACTGCTCGGGGGGAAGCAACACCAATCGCAGGGCACCGTCGTCGGGCACGTCGCTATGCGGAGTGAAGATATGCGTGCCGTCAAAGAATGTGGCACCCACGGTGAGCTTCTTGACGATTTCTGCCATCCGCCCGCGCACTTCATTCTTATCCTCGAACCGCTTCTTCCGCTCCTCCATTTCCCGGCGCAGATTTGCTCGGGTGTCGAACCAATAGCGGGTCGCATCCTGCGATTTATCGCCGGATGAACTCATGTAGTGAAGTTGGTCCGCCAGTCGATTCAGGGCATCGGAATAGAGAGATGATGCTTGGCCGGGTTGGAGACAGCCCAGCAGCACTCGCCCCCGGTCGATACCGCGAGTTCCCGGCTTTGTGTTTACGGAAGACGGCGCGCTGCTGAGGAATACCGTCCGCGCAACTCGTCGTGCGGCTTGCACGGAGCCAAAGCGAGGTTCCTTCTGCTCCAGAACTGTCGTCTCCGCGCGTTCGCCGTCGATGTCTCGATCCATCACCGGGTCCCACCCTTGGCTAAGATAGTTGATCAACTCGTTCCGGGCACTGCCATCGTAGAGAGGCAAGCTGCCGGGGAGAATCATGAGGTCCTTGTTGTCGTCCTGCCACAAGCGGTGAATCACCTTGGCCATAAGTTTCAGCACACCACGAGTGCGCTGAAAGTTCTGAATGGTAGTCCACTCCTCATAAAGCTGTGTAAACACCTCCGGGTGGATGGGATAACTCTGAATCATGCGCTCGAAGTAACGCGATTCTTGGGTTTCCTGCGGCACCTTGGCCCCTTCCGCGATGTAGGCATCCGCGAACGCCCTGCAAACCTCATCCCGAGCTTTGGCATCTCGGATAGGCTCAAATAAACGGCGGCGAACAATTTCAAATGCTTCTTCGGGAGACACAGTCTTCCACAGAGCCTGCACCCGGTTGAAAACCGCTTCGAGCGCCTGCAATACAGCGAGGCCGCGAGGACCGCCCGCCTGACTATTGGAGTCGGGCAGAGATGCCAACACCACCGCATTGGGAACTAGTTTTGCCGCCTCCGTTAGCGCTTGGATGAAGGAAAGGTTGCTATCGTAGGTGCCTCCACTCAGCGCCTGGCTTTCCACGAACTGGCGGATGTAAACCACCAACTCATCCAGCAACACCACGCACGGCGCAAAGCGAGCCAGCAGCGAGCCGAGCACCTCCTTGCCTGGCGAGGTTCCGTTGGCGTCGGATTCCTGCACCAACGCAAACCCTTCCGCTTTACCTAGCTGCCATGCCAGTTCACCCCAGAGCGTGCGAATCTCCTGCTTTCCGTGCTTCCACGGCTGGCCTGGGCCGTGGGCGTTGCCGTCCAGCACCGCGATCTGTGCATGAGGCACGTCCAGCAGCCCTGCCTGATCAAGCAGCGCGGGGATGCCCGAGAGATCACCCAGCGCACATTGACGCGATGCCAAATGATAAACCGCCAGCATCGTGTGCGTCTTGCCACCACCAAAAGCTGTTTGCAGTTGGATGACCGGCTCGCCGCCTTTGCTGTTGAGCCGTTGCGCCACTTGGGTGAGCAGCTTGCCCATGCCCTCGGTGATGAAGGTGCGCTCGTAGAATGCCTTTGCGTCCCCGTATTCTGGAGTCGCCTTACCGGTGCGCACCGCCGTGAGGTCGGCTGCAAACTCGGATTGTTGGAACGTGCCGTTCAGCACGTCGGGATGGGGAACGATAATTTCTCTCCAAGGTTTCATAAGGTGTAAAGTTTCCAGATCGTTAGCTGACAGTCCAAGGGACTCCGGCCATGGGCGTGTTGGCGATATTGAGGACAAGCGGGTTGGAATCAATCGCTTTTACGAGTTGCCGTATTTTTTGAAGCACACTGGCCGCAAACCCTGCCGGGAAGAGCGCGCTTCGCGCACCGGTGTGCGGTTCCAAATGCAAAACGATCCGCTGACTGGCAGACGCGAGCGCATCCGTGGCAAGTTTCTTCTCCGCAGGCACAGCAGCATGACTGCTTGCGTGGGCCAATCCCGCCATTGTGTGAGTCGCCTTGTCTGCCACGAACTGCGCCAATCCGCTGATATTGGATGGTTTGGGCGGGTTCGTGATAACACGGAAATCCTTCGCTTCAATCAACCATGCCGTGCTCTTTGGAGGAACACCGTCCACAGCCACTACATCGACCGCCCGCTGACCACCCGGATTTGCGTTCCAGACGGTAGTGTAATGCTGCCACTTGTCGTAGATTCCGGCTGCGACGGTGGGATCAAAGTCAAAGGTGAGCGTATCGACTTGGAGTGTTGGCATGGCCCTTATGCGTTCGATGACGGATCGCGGGTTTCCTCAACGGCCACACCCATTTCGGTGTCAACATACCGTTCCGATTGCTGCAAGTCTTCATCGAGCGCGGCAATACTGCCGACATCGTCCATCGTCTTGCCTTGTTCCACGCTGACCGACCCGTCTTGCGCGATGTGCAGGCCGAAGCATCTAGTATCCAGCTTTATGAATTCCTGCTTCTGCAGGATGTGCAGCTCGCGTAGAAGAAAGAGGCTGTGCGTCGCAATGAAGACTTGAATCCCACTCGCAGCGACCTGGAGGATCGTTTTGGCAACCGTCTTGATGATTCTCGGGTTGAGATTGGACTCGGGTTCATCTCAAAACAAGTAGCCCTTGTCGAGAAGCGAGCCCGTTGCAATAAGGCGAGCTACGGTGGCAAGCTTCCTCAGCCCTTCAGCTACCAAATGCATTTCCATATTTCCAGACGCCACGTTGAGATAAAAACGGCCGGACTTACCCACCTCAACACTTCCTCCCATGGCATCCTCCAATGGAACTAATAATCCCTTGATTTTTGCCTCACGAGGTCCACGCGCCAGCGGGGCTGCGAGCAGGATGCAGGTGTCGCGCCACGTCTCCTCGAAGGGTAAGTGTGTCGTTTCGTAGAGAGATACAAACTCCGGCATAATCGTCAGTAGTTCGCGGGTGGGCATGAAAACCGGGAGCTTTTCAGCCCAGCCTCCCGGCAGGCTGTTCACCTTGACCTGGCTCTTGGACGAGGTGGAAAAGTGAAAGTCGAAACTCAGTTTCTCAGGCGCAAACTCGTAACCGATGGTGCAAGTATGGGTGCCGCGCGCGCGGCGGCGGGCCAGCCTGCCAAGCTCGTCGGGCTTGAACACGTTTCTTAGCTTATCCGCCATAGCCGTTTCCAAAAAGGCTTTGGTCGGAGTCTCCGAGGCTGAGTCCTTGGCTCCTTTGGCGCTGACAGCGATGGCGCAGTAAGCCACCTTTAGAACGTGCGATTTGCCTGAGCCATTCTCGCCGATGATGATGTTCAGGTTTTTGCCAAACGTGAAATCGGCCTTCGGGAAGACCGTGAGGTTTTCGATGTGCAGTGATTTTAGCATGGCGGTTATTTAGGGTTCAAAGCCGGGCAATTGTCCGTCTGAAGGTTTCGGTGCGGTGGACGCGGCGGATTCGATGCCGGTCCAACTGGTGATGAGTTCGTTGTAGGCGCGGGCGTCTTCGGCCTGGCCGAGGCGTTCGCAGAGCGTGTAGAGGCGGTAGGCGAGTTGTCGGACGGCTTCGGCTTTGCCGCCGAGGGCGGCGAGGAGTGCGCCGGATGCCGATTCGCCACCTTGTTTCAGGGCGCGGATAAGCTGATGCAGTGCTTCCCACACGGGCATGCGCTCGTCGGTGCGCGGGTCCCAATCGGTGGGATACTCGGCCCATTTGAGGAGTCGCACTTTGCCGCCACCGCTTTGAATAACCCCGGCCTCTTTTATGCCATCCACGCTCGTGCCTTTTCCGCGTGCAAGGGTGTCCGCCGTGCCGAATACACCCTCATTCCAGCCGTGTTGCTCGAACCAGTGGAGGCAGAACTGTGTGTCGGCATCAAAATCGTCCTCTGCCAGGAAGCGGTTGATGAGCTGGAGAGCTGTGCGGACGCTCATGTGCGAGCCGTCGGCCTCCAACACGGCGGCGTATTTGGAGAAGACCGCCATGCCCGGCCCGATGATGGCCTGCGAAAGGTCCACTGGGGCCACCGGCGAACGGTCATCACCAGAGCCTTTGGTCATTTCGTCGAGCGCTTCCGGCAGCACGCCGTTCAACTCGCGGATGAACTCGCGGCGGGAAATGGAGGAAGCGTCAGAGGCGCGTTTGCGGCAGACGAGGATAATGCTGGAGGCGAGAGCATTGGCCCCAAGGCCCACTGAGCGGGCTTCCCTCTCCGTTCTCATCGGCCATGTGCCAGTTAACTGGAATCCAGCCCTCAAGACAGCATCCAGAAATGTAACCCACCCAGTAGAAGCAGTTCCAGAATCGTCGTTAGTGTCAGACTGCTTAAATGCGTAGTAGATAGTAATCGGCGGCTCAGGATGTGCTTGTTGTGCAAGACTCTGCATTGCCTCTGTCATTCCATCGAGAAAGAACGTTTCCGCATTCTCCTTGCCACCATGGCGATGAGCGGTGGCAACCAATTCCTCTTCTTTTGGAACTGATATTGTCTGAAAAAGGTCAGGAAGAATAGGCCGTAGACTTTTCCGTAACCAAACGTAGAAGAAATCTGAAAGGTCAGCGTAGCCAATGTTATCGTAGTATGGCGGGTCAATGGAGATGATTTTGCCTGAAGATATTTGCTGATGCTGCGCATCGGCCTGTGCAGCCAATCCGCAAGGGAACGCAGGTAGGGCTAAGAACAAATCTTCCAGTGAATTTAGGATCGACTCGAATCCTGCAATTGGAGCAAACGCCGACAGCTCTACGAAATCCCAACTCATCGGAATGGCCTGTCGCGCAAACAAAGCTCGGACATTGTTATTTGTCGCATTCCATGTGCAGATCGAATTATTGAGATCAGCCCACCTTGATAAGGCTATTCCAAGGTAAATACAGACAGCGTCGGCGTAGGCCATTGGTCCGTTCCCACCAGCTTCCAAGCTGCGTCCATCAGGGGGCATTCCAGCAGCTATGGCTGCATTGATTATAGTATCCCGAACTTCTGCCACCAAATCAGTAAACAACCCTAACGCAACTAACTGACGTGGGGTGAAGAGGTCGCCCCAATGTTGAAGGCCATAGGGGACACATGTGCCTCCTGTAAGCCTCGCGGGAACATCCCCGGTTGGCTTCCAATTTGGTTGCGCAAGTTTGGCTGCGCTTTCCATCTCCTCCGTTGGGGCAAGATAAACACGATAGCGTTCACCTTCTGCCACAATTGCCATCAATCGTGTGCCCATACGGCCAGCTTTCCCCTCAGCTTTGATGTAGTCGCCGCTTATCGGAACATCCGATAGAAGGCACCTGAAATTTGATCCACGTCCCGGGGCCTTTGTGCCACCTTCAGCTTCGACGGGTGCCTTTCCTTTCTGCACAGTGAACCCATATCTGTCACCCGTCACGACCGGACGAATATAAAATTCTTTTCCTTCCTTTTTGGAGAGTACGAACGTCGAAACCAGCGGCACATCAACATGGGAAAACGCAGGGTTCGGACTCTTAACAGTTCGCGCCCAAAGACACCCGATTACGGTAAGCTTTCGGCCTTTAAGGGGCTTCAATTCAGGTCTATCGCGCACAACCTCGGCGGTGATTTCCACCGGAGGGTAAAGGTGTCCAATTCGCTTTTCCGCCTCAGAGCGTACCCAGCCGCCGTAGTAACACACGTCTTGGACAAGCCCAGTTGCACGAGTCCATTCCCTTGGCAGATCCAGCTCATTCCTCCTCGTATCTCTGTGGTTTTGCTGACTGACCGGCGGTCGGCCCGCGAACTTGGGTGGAATCTCGATCATGGCCTTGTTGATGAGCACTGCCACGGGATTGAGGTCACTGGCGTAAGCCTCCTGACGTGACTTCATTTTTTCGAGCCGGGTGATGTGTTAGTCTGGGGCTAGAAAGGACCAGACAATGAAAGGCAAGAGATACACGACCGAAGAGAAGATTCGCATCTTGCGGGA
>Ga0316227_1001375_pt1 | contig 26575 bp, 43 predicted proteins | sample TBH18019metaG_FD_206012 | JGI IMG/M metagenome (GOLD analysis project Ga0316227, IMG submission 206012) | Freshwater microbial communities from Trout Bog Lake, Wisconsin, USA - TBH18019 | ecosystem: Environmental > Aquatic > Freshwater > Lake > Hypolimnion/Profundal zone | place: USA: Wisconsin... | reverse complement strand
CCGGGCGGGGGCGGGCGGGGGCAGGCGGGGGCGGGCGGGGGCGGGCGGGGTAGGGCGCCTCCGGATCCGTCGCCGGGGTGTCCCAGCGCCTGCGCGCGCGCACGCGCGGGGGCGGGCGGGGGCGGGCGGATCCGGGCGGGGGCGGGCGGGGGCGGCATAACGCCGCGCCGCGCAACGCTGTTATCAGCACGTAACGGCGCTAAAATTTAATTATCTAATACCCGCAATGCATCATCAAAGTAGTTTTTTGCTTCATCTGCATAAGGCTGAAAAAGCGATGTTCTAGCTACAATTTTTACTCGTCTCTTAAGTTCGTCAGAGGGTATCACTCCACTCCTCACTAGCCCGCCAAACGCCTCTTCAAGGAACGAAGAACCATAACCCTCGGTGCCGTCCAGGACGACACTAACGATATCAGGACGGGTCCTTAAAAGGATTTCCTCGAGTTCCATCCGAAATTGCTCGCCGCTGTATGGGCCCAAGCGCGCGAACCGTCCGCCCGGGGTTTTAGAGAAAGCTTGCGCGACCTCGACCGTCGTCATCATTCCTCCCTCCTTAACGGAATTCTGCATCATCACGGCGCCCTCAACTCCAGACCGTCCATATCGTCCTTTCCGTCCGACAATGCTAGGTCCCATTCGATCAACGTTCCAAGGAGCGGGCATGAGACGGTTTCATACGATGGACGGCCGCCGGCATACTTATATAACCCCCTTCCGCTGATAATTCGTAAAGAGTTCGATGGATCCGCCAAGACTGGCCTAAGGATATCACCTAAGCCCTTTCCCCGCTGAGCCTGATTAAGCCGCGACTTACCATACTCCATGGCGGCAGCTATCATTTGCCCATCGGTGTAAGCGTCTCCAAACATTCTCAAAGGACCGTGCCGAGGCTAGGCGTGGCGCGCGGCGGGATGCGCGCGGTATTCTGCACCCGGACAACCAGAGGGAGAACTGACATGGGCGACCAGGCTAATCGTCGCACTGATGAAACGGCGCATCAGGCAGGCGCTGAGAACGGCGCGGAGTCTCGCGCCGACGACGGGGCTGCAATCGTCGCCACAAGCCGCCCTAAGCCCCCCGCAGGAGCGTCAAGCGCGGGCATGGGCGCGGAGCTGTGGCGCGCCACCATGCGCGCTTGCTGGCCATGGGCAGGACACTGGACCTATCGCGGGGCCACAACGGAAGCGGGGCGTTCTCTCGGTTACGCAACGGAAACGGTGAAGCGGTGGCTTTATCCCGGCTCGCGGGGCGTCACACATGCCGCGAGCCTTCGCATTGTCGCGTTGCTGCGGGCGCGTATCGCGGTCGCAAGTGAGTTGTTGCGCCAATGGGAAGCCTACGCCGCAGAGCGTGAGCGGATTGAAGCTCAGACAACGCCGGGATTCCGGTTTCGTTCGTTTCGCGCAACGGAACGGGCGGTCTGGCGCAGTAAGCCACGCGTCGAGCGTAAACCCTGACCCGCCCCGCGATACCACAACGGGGTGGGTCCGGTATTATCCAATGGTTTCAACGGTTTAGAAGTCAACACCCCGATACACCTCTATTCTTTTAACTAATATGGTGGGGGTTGAAGTAAAGAAGCCAGTGGGTGGGGGCGCTGAACGGCGGGAATGCAATTTTTAGCTGGGTAGTCGGGAAGTCGGGGTTTTCGCAATCAAATCAATAACTTACCGCACCCTCACCTTCGGTGTGCCAGAGGGGAGAGCGCCGATTATGTAAAATAGCGCGCTTGTTACGTTCGCGGTAATTACTGGTAATTACTGCTAATTATATAATTCGCTGTTACGTTGCGCGGTAATTACTGGTAATTACTGCTAATTATATAATTCGCTGTTACGTTGCGCGGTAATTACTGGTAATTACTGCTAATTACATAATCCGCTGTTACGTTGCGCGATAATTACTGGTAATTATGCGCCCAGCGCATAACAGCGTTGCGCCGAGGTTACTGGCAATGTAACGCGTTATCGGAGAAGATGCGTGCAGGCAGTCAAGCCAATACGGAGGTAGCACAACATGATGATAATCTACGAAGGCCCTAGTGTCCTAGACGGCGCGCCCATCGTCTGCATCGCGACCATCGCTTCCGGTAACGAAAAGACCGGCGATATGGTCCAAACGTGGGCCATGCGTGCCGACGTAGACCCTATCACGGCAAGCCGCATGGGCGCGGATGCCAGCGTGTGCGGCGACTGCCCATTGCGCGGCACCGCGCGGCCAGAGGCTACCGACGGTCAGGCGGCGAAGCGTGGTTGCTATGTGACACTCGTGCAGGCTCCCCTCAAGATCTGGAGAGCCTATAAAGCCGGTCGCTATCAGCACGCTCGCACGGTCGACGCTATCGTGAACATCGGGCGCAACCGCATGGTGCGCATCGGAACGTATGGCGATGGTGCCGCAGTGCCGGGGTGGGTGACGGCTGCGCTGCAAAGCGAAGCGCGCGGCCATACCGCATATTCGCATCAGTGGCGAAACGATCGCTCTAGCTATGACGTCCGCCGCTATATGGCGAGCGTTCAGAGTGAAGCAGAAGCGCGCGAGGCATGGGCGCTCGGCCATCGCACGTATCGTATCGTCCGTGACGAAGGCGAGGCAGTGCCGGGGTTTGAGGTCGCATGTCCTTCCTCGCACGGCGTGCAGTGCGCAGATTGCGGATTGTGCAGCGGAACGCAGACTCGCGCCAAGAGTATTGTGATCGCCCCCCATGGCAGTGGCCGCGCTGCCGCTGCCGCATTGCTCGGCTGACCCTGACCCTACGGGGCGGCATGCCGCCCCGCTTGGCCAGTGCCAGACTGGAACAACCATCAACCCGGAGGCAATCATGAGCGACAACACTTTCGCACGAATTAACGAATTGATCGCCCAAATCGATGAAATGGGCCTAGGCCGCGACGACGTCCGGGCGATGCTTGACCGCCATGCGCGAAGCGACCGCGAAGCCTCTCAAATCATCGCGCGGGCCGCATCCTACTGGTTGGCGCGTCACCGCGCTGCCGCCGATAGGGGGGCCTAGCCCATGCTCACCCCTGCCGCCGCGCGCGACATTGACCGCGCCTTCCCCGGTTTCCCCTTGGACAGCATCCCTGCCGATATCCCCGCGTGGCTAGAGCCTCGCCCCTGGCCGTTCGACGTCTGCCCCGCATGGATGACCGCAGATGAAGCCATCGCGGTGTGGGTCGACTGGCCGAACCGTGCTGACCGCGACCGCCCCCACGCCCCCCGCTTTGCCGTTGAGGACATGCGCGGCGGATTTGACCTACTTGAGACCGATGATTGGCGAGCCGTGCTCGCCTTCCTCGCAACCATCAACCCGGAGGCCTGCCCATGCTCACCCTGACCATCCGCGCCACGCGCGCCGCCGCCCTGGCCGTCACAAACTCTCAGCGTTGGGCACGTGCCCTGCGCGATGCCGAACGCGCCCACGCCCTCGCGCCGAGCTGGGAGACCGGGCGGCATGTTCGGCACTGCGCCCAGCAGCTTGCACGGGCCGAGGCCCGCCGGCGCGCCGCGCAAATCCTGATCGGATTGGAGGCCTGACCATGTGCGGCTATGACCTGTCCCCCTATCTGTTCATCGGCGGCGTTGTGACCTTCGCATGGGCGCTGTTGACAGCTTTGTTACGTTCGCCTATCCTCCCCGCTACCAACAACAACCACGACGAGGAAGCCTGACATGACCGCAACCGCCCCCACCACCCTCAGCCCCGCCACCATTACCAGCCGCACCGCATTCCGCCTAGCGACCTACACCCCCGCAATGGAGCGCCTACTCGCGCGCAACGGCGGCCGCAGCGTAGGCTTGTGCGACGCCGCCGGGCGCTGGGACGACAACGGCACCCACATCCGCGCCACGGCATACCGAGCGGATTATGCCGGTCTCATTCGCACGCTGCGCAGCATGGGGATCTCGGCATGACCGCCCCCCGCATCAGCACCGCCACCGCCCCCGGCGGCTGGGCCGAGATCGGCGTCTATCAGGACGGCGACCTCGTGGCTGTGGTCACCCACCCGCAAACCGGCGCGCCCTGGTTCCTGCATCCCGTCGGCAACGCGCCGCGCCGACGGTTCGCCACCCGCGCGGCCGCTGTGGCCGCTGCCCTCATGCTCACCCCTGCCCTCACTGAGGAGGCCTGACTCATGCCCACGTTCAAGCTGCGCGTCCTGATGGACAACGCCGCATTCGACGACGCCCCGGCTACCGAGCTTGCGCGCATCCTGCGCAACGCGGCGAGCCGCATCGAGGGCGGCGGCATACTCGACTACGCCCGCCTGCTCGACCTCAACGGCAACGCGGTCGGCGCGTATTGCTTCGCGAAGGAGGACTGACCCATGGCCTACATGCTCTTCACGGGGGAAATCCTCGAGACCCTGCGGAACCTCAACGTTCCAGGCGCGGAGCCGCTGATCGACCGGCTGCACCGCATCACGGACGAGACCGAATGGGACGACACGCTGGAGGAGGAAACCTGACTCATGCCCGAGCTTGCCGACGCCCTGGCAGCTGCAGACGTCCGCGACACCGCCGCCCAGCTCCCGCGCGATGACCGCGCGGGGTTCTGGCACGCCATGCATCCGGTCGCCATGCATCCGGTCGCCATGCATCCGGTCGCCATGCATCCGGTCGCCATGCATCCGGGCGCCATGCATCCGGTCGCTTCCGCCAGTGCGACCGCCCCGGTCGCTCCTATCGCCCGCACGCCTGCCTACGACATCAACGCTTTCTGAGGAGACCAACATGATCAACCTCGCCCCCCGCCTGGGCGTGATCTCGCGCATCCTGGCCGAGTTCCCCGAATACCCGGTCGAGACGCTGCCCATCGACATCCCATTGTGGCTGCTGCCGCACCCCTGGCACAACGACGCGATGCCGTTATGGTGGGACGTCGACAGCGAGATCTCGCTGGGGATCGACCACCCGAACCCGACCGAGCGCGAGACGCCGGGCCCCCGCTTCACCGCCTACGACGCCGCGCTCAACGTCGACATCTACCAGGGCGACGATTGGGACAACTGCCGCACCTCGCTGCAGGCGTGGTGGGACTCCCGGAACGCCTCGCGTCGCAAAGTCAAGGAAGGAGGCCTGCAATGACCCCGCGCCGCCGCCTGCGAAGGCAGATACGCGAAAGCCTGGTCGATCTTGCGGTGTTCGTGGCGGTCCTGGCCGCCGCGGTCCTCCTGCAAGTGGGGTTCCTGTGGCTCTGACCCTGACCCCCGTGACGCCCGACGCGCCGCCCCTGACGCAGTTCGTCGACCGCATGCACGCCATGGCGAGCGAGGCCGACCACCGCGCCAGCCAGCACGTCACCGACGAGACGCGCGCCATGTTGCGCGCCTACGCGGCCGCCTACCGCCGCGCCATCCGTGAAGCCCAAGCCATTTTTGGAGACCAACCATGAACATGCCCCTATCCGCCTCCACCACCGCACAGCTCAAAGGGATGCTCGACGCCGCCCTGGCGCTCAAACTCGGCTACGACCACGCGGACACCGAGCAATGGTGGGCCGAGCGCATCGCCCGCGAGGCCAACGAGGCCCTGATCCGGCAGATCGAGCAGGAGCTGAAGGCCCGCCGCGAAGCCGAGGAGGCCGCACGGTGACCCGCGCCTTCACCGTCTTCGCCTGGATCGCCGGCGGCCTAGTCCTGCTCTTCGTGGTCATCATGTCGGGCGGCCACGGCCACGGCCACCGCCGCCGGGGGGGCCACTGATGCCCGCCGCGTTCGCGGTCCCGCCGCCCACTCTCCCGCCAGGCTGCCGCTGGTATGTCGGCGGGCGCGTCCCCTACGGCTGGCGCCGGGACAATCCCGACTTCATCTCCCCGGAGCCGGGCGAGCGTGAGGTGATCGCTTTGGCGAAGGCCTTGCGCCAGCAGGGGGCGACCTACCGGCAGATCTCCGAGACCCTGGTCGAGCGCGGGCACCACCCGCGCCTCGGCGGGGACTGGAACCCCGCGCAGATCATGCGGTTGCTGCGGTAGGCGCGCCCAGGCCGGAGTTCGCGGCGGTATACGCCGCCGCTGCAGCCGTCGGTGTGGTCAAGTTCAGGGCAGCGATGCTGTCCTTCTTGACCCACAGGCGGCTTTTCCGTCCCTCGGGGGCCACCTCGTTGTTCGTTCGCCCCTTCGGCAGCGCCGGATGCTTGACGTAGCCCAGGCTGGTGACGATCCGGTCCCAGTGGTTGGGCAGGCAGCGGTTGCGCAGCCGCCGCCGCTCCAGCAGATCGTTGAGGTAGAAGCTGGAGACCCACCCGCCCCGGAACCCGGTGTCGCCCGACGCCACAGCTTCCACAATCGCCTGCTCGATGGGGCCCAGGCCTTCCTCGATGGCGGCCGAGGTGCTGCTGGTGACGGGCGCGCGGTGGGCGAGGCCCGCCGGGTCCATCTCCTCGGCGATGGCCATCGTCCGCAGGAAGTGAGCGACCGCGGCCTTGGCTTCCGGCTTGCGCCACCAGCCGTAGAGGACCGGGAAATAATTTCCCACCATGCCGCAGCGCGCCAGGTCGGCGCTCTCCTGCTGATCGGTGTAGAACACGGCGTAGCGCCGGTCGTTCTCGGTCTTCGCCACGGCGTCGCGATGGTTGCTGGTGAGCATGAAGTTCACCCGGTTGTCGCCGGTGACCTGATTTTGCCCCTTCGCCTGGATTTCGATGCGTCGGTTCGTGATCAGCACCTTGAGCATGTCCAGCACGTCGCGCCGGTCGCTGATGTAGATCTCCTCGACGCCCGCGAACAGCTTGCCCTCGATCCACGGGTTGAATTTGTTCGACAGGTCCTGCGCGTTCGGGATGTGGCTGTAGCGTTCTCCGACGCAGTAGGCCATCACGTCGATCAGCAGGCTCTTGCCGTTGCCCTCGCAGCCCTGGATCAGCGGCGCCCACTGCAACTTCTCGCCTGGGCTCTGCACCACGCGCGCCATCCACGCGAGCAGCCACTGGCGGTCGCGATCGTTGGGGATCAGCAGGGCGAGGTGCCGCAGCAGCGGCGTGACGTCCCCCGGCGCGGCGACGACCTGGGCGGGCACGTAGGAGTTGAACAGCACGCGCCCCGCGTCGACGGTGAGGCTGCGCGGCGGCAGTTCGGGCCGGAAGCACAGCCCGTGCGCGAACGGCGGCTTCCACAGTTCGCTCTCGGCGAACGCCTCCCATGCGTTCCGGGTGACCTTCTGGTCGTCCATCATGAACCGGTGGCCGCCGTAGCGGCCGTTGGCGCGGAACTGCTGCGGCGACAGGATCGACCCGTCGGGCACCGCCGCCGCGTATCGGTCCTCGATGTAGACGCACCCCTCGAAATGCGCCGCGTAATCGCTCGCGTGGATCAGCCCCGGCATCAGCGATTGGTCGCCTCGAACTGCGGCAGGCTCTCCCGCGACCGGCGACCCGGATGCGCTCTCACCGGCAGCGGCGGTCGCAGCCTGGCGCGCCCCCAGCACCTCGCGCTGCTGGCCGCACGCCCGGGTGATCGTGCGGAACATGTAGTCTGCCCGCTCCCACTTGTCCCGCACGAGCGCCGAGCGGCGCATGAGGCGGTCGATGCGGGTGCAGTCCTTGCCGGTCCAGAAGGCGAGGTGTTGCGCCAGGGCGGCGTCGGCCGCGCTCGCGTCGTAGGCCCGCCCGTTGGCGTCGGGGAAGCTCTGACTGAGGGCGGTCTCGTCGGCCTCCCACAGCTGGCGCACGCTGGGCTTGCCGCCGAAGACCGACGCGGCGGAGCGCGTTTCGAGCATCTTGGCGATCAGCATGTCGTCGTCGACCGGGCCGCTCCACCCCTCGCAGGGGCCGTCGGTCCAGTCGGCGGGCGCGGCGGCCTGGCCCGCCGGGAAATACTGCGCGGCCACGGTCTGGATGGCGGGGATCTCGGCCGCCATATCGCCGAGGCAGTTCGTGCCGGTCAGCGCGCAGAACCGGCCCCCGGTGTAGAGTTCCAGGCCCAGAGCGCCGTTGCGGGTGCCGTGGGGCGGTAGCACCCCCCGGCCGATCAGGTGCAGCCCCTTGCCCGACGCGGAGACCTCGACGTAGGCACCGGCGAGGCGCTGGCACAGCTCAAGGGCGAGCGGCGACCACGTATTGTCCGCCTGCAGGCAGTTGTCGATGTCGAGGAACCAGAAACTGGGCGTGATGATCAGACCGACGCCATGGGCAGGGCCGAACGCGATGGCCGCCGCGGTCGCCTGCGCCTGGGTGGTCCAGATCGCCGGGTCCATCGGGCTGTGCGTGTGCCCGGTGCGGTGGTCGACGGGGATCTTTTCGGTCTTGCCGGGGCGCGTCTTGGACGGCTCCAGCCGATAGACGATAAAATGCACGTTGGACGCCCCCAGGTCAGATCGTTGCTTTTACGAACGCCGCCGCGAGCGGAGCGCAGATCGCGTTTCCAGCGGCGCGCAGCTTTCCCATTCGGGCGGGAACCCCATGAGCCAGAGGGAATGTGCCGGGTTCAACTGGCCGCCACTTTCCATCCCGGCAGAAGAGCCAATCAGGATCTCGCCAGAAGCCGTTCGTCGGGCCGGGCCGTCCCCGTTCCATGTCGCCTCGGGGATCGACCTCGCCATCTGATCCAGTCCCATCTCGTGCTTGCGCGCCCCGCCCCGGCTGCGGAAGCTGTCCGTCTGCGGGGTCGGCCAGCCATCGAGGAGATTGGCCGCCTGCTCGTTCAGCGGCCTCCCCGCCCGGTCGGCATACATCGCCTCGCCCGTCCTCGATCCCTTGTAGTCGCGGCTCTGCGGGCTCGCCCACCCGGCGAGGTTCACAGCCTGGTCGTTGAGGTTCTGCATGCCGTGGCCCTGCGCTTTCTTCGCCGCCACATAAGCCTCGGTGTGCGCCGGGAAATGGTCTCGCGTCCGGGGCGTCGCCCGTCCAGCGAGATGCACCGTCTTGCGGCTGCTGTCGTTGTTCCCCGCCTCGTTGTTGCCGTTCTGCGCCGGGGTGCCCGCCATGGGCGTCGGCCAGCCCGTCAACGGCGATCAAGCCTGCAGCGTTCAGGTTGCGGAGCCACTGCGCCGCGAATGCGTCGATCTCGTTGTAGTAGGCCCAACGCGCGGTCACTCCTTCTCCTCCACCGCAACGTGGTTGCCCTCGAGCAGCTGCGTGAGCCGGTCGATCTCCTCGAGCAGCAGGCGCACGTCGTCGTTGCCGCGGTTCCTCAATTCGAGGCCCAGGCGCTCGTTCCACGTCAGCATGTCCAGGCGCTCGTTCCACGTCAGCATGTCATCCCCCGATAATCGCAGCGGCGGCAGCGTGGCGCAGGCCCAGCGGCGCGGCCATGGCCACCGGGTGCCGCGCGATGAGACCCTGGGCCAGCACGGTTAGGTTGGCGGTCGCCACGGCGCGCTCCATCATCGCCGTGCGAAAGTCTGGCGCCGACCAGTAGCGCGACAGCAGCGCCTCGCTGACGCCGGCAGCGGCCGCGACCATGGCGCGGCTGACCGTTTGGAAGCCGTGTTGCTCTGCCAGAGGCATGGCGGCGTCCAGCAGACGACGCTTCCGCTCGCGGCCAGGCAGGCGCTCGATCTCGGCGGTCATTCCCATTCTCCCGTGGTGAAGCGGGCGTCGCCACCCAGCGAGTTGATCAAGGTAGCCCAGTTTTGCTGGGCGCGCTCGTGTTCATTTCCTCGGTAGCGCCAGCCGGAGGCTTTGACCTCCCGGCTGACGAACTGCCCGATCGTCATCCCAACGTGGTCCAGCGTGATCAGGATGGGCCGAACCCCGATCAGATCGGCGCTCTTCATCGCCCTGTTCATCGCCGTGCTCTCGTTGGCGAGGCCCCAACGAGCGAAGGTGCCGTCCTTGAGGTAGCCCGCGCCGACGTTGTTCCTCCACAGGCGGCATCCCGCCTGAGACGCCAACAACCGAACACGCGCCTGGGCGTCAGCTTCGCTCGTCATGACCCGACCCTCGAGGTTACGCGGTGCGCCAGATGCGGAACTTGCCCTCGTCGGCGATGCGCGAGACGAAGGTTTTCCCGTTCTTCTGCCGGATGATGGACGCCGCAACCATGGCGGCCCCGCGCTCGGCCTTGGTGTCGACCACGAAGCTGTCGCCGACCTCCATCTGCTCCAGCGGAAACTGAAGGCCGGCGCCGCGCACCGCGGGAATCGGGACGTGCTTCTCGATTTTGTAGGTCATCGTCTACTCTCTCGTGCTGACGCCGGCACTTGCCAGCGTCTGGGTGACACGGTCGGCCAGCTCTGCGGCCTCCCGCGATCCGAGCGTCTGCGCCGTGGCGACATCCACTCCGAACTCCAGATAGAACCGGCGGTAGCTCTCGCTGTCGTCGCGGCCGAGCGACCGCTGCCAGCCCGCCCACCATGCGATGTCGGCGCGCAGCTTCTCCTGCGCGGCCTGGCGCTCGCGATGGCGCTTCATGATCGCTCCCCGGACCTCCGCCGTCGCGCCGCGCGGGATCAGCGGCCGGTCATAGATGCGCTTTGCCTGCCCGCGCAGTTGCGCCAGCACGCCGGGGTCCAGCTCGGTCAGGTCGCCATCGACGAACTCGGGGCCGCCTCGCGACGCGGGTTCCTCGACGTGCCCGCAGTAGGGGCACTTTTTGTGGAACCGCTCGAAGACGCCGGCGCACGCCTTGCAGACCTTGATCATCAAGCTCCGCTCGGCGCTCTTCCGCTTCTCCCGCCGATTCAGCGACCACACCCGGGGCGCGTCTGGCAGGCCGTGGCGCATCACGTTGCCGACGTGGTCGATGATCAGCGCCTCGGTCTTGCCCTCCATCGGCCGCAGCGCGCGACCGAATTGCTGAACGAACATCCCGTAGCTGGCCGTCGGTCGCGCCATGCTGCAGACCTCGATGGCCGGCAGATCAAACCCCTCGCCGAACAGGTCGACGTTGACCAGTTGCAGGATCTCGCGGTTCGCGAACCGGCGCAGGGTCTCGGCCCGCACCAGATCGGGCGTGTCGGCCGACACCGCCTCCGCCGGCACACCGGCGCTGCGGAACCGGGCCGCAGTCTCGGTGGCGATCTCCACGGACACGCAGAACGTGACCCCCAGCTTGCCCTTGGCGATCTTCAGGTAATGCTCGACGACGTCCCCGGTGATGTGGGACTTGCGGGCGGCGTCGCGCAGCGCGGGCGCCGAGAAGTCGCCAGTGGTCTGGCTGATCGGCACGTTTTCCAAAGCGATGTCGGATTTCGGCGCAAAGATGCGGTATTCGGTGACGAACCCGCGGTCGATCAGTTCCCGCATGTCTGGCCCGAGAACCAGGGCGTCAAACAGGCCGTCGGTGCCGCGCCCCAGCCCCTTGCCATCGGCGCGCAACGGCGTCGCCGTGACGCCCAGGCCGAGCGCGTTCGGGAAGACTTCCAGGGCCTTGCCCCATTTGTTGGCTTTCAGAAGGTGGTGCCCTTCGTCCGTCACCCATAATGTGACGGAGTCCGCCCATTTTTTGAAATCCCGGCGCACCAGCGTGTCGACGCCGGCCACCGCAATAGGCGATTGCGGGTTGAAGTAGGATTTTCCCGCGAGCCTCATATGCAGCGTGACGATCTCGCGTATGCTGTCCGTCGGCGCGATGATGCGGTGATACACGCCGAGCCGCGCGAGGGTGGTGCTCATTTGTCCGACAAGCTCACGACGATGCGCAATCGCGCAGGCCGCCCCATTGTGCTCCAGCAGCAAAGTGCCGAACGTCACCGTCTTCCCGCCCCCGGTCGGGAGCACCGCGCAGACGTTCCGCTGACCCGCTGCCCAGGCGGCGCGGATGTCGGACACCATTTTCTGCTGATAGTCCCGCAAATACATATTGGAGCCTCTTGACGTGACCGTCACGTTAGGGTAGACCGAGATCGTCGTCAACACCCCAAATGAGGGAAATATGCCAACAACCGTCAGCTTCTGCCTCGACGCCCCGAAAAACGAACTGCGCGCGGTTCGTGATTTACTCGACGCCGCGATCGGCGAAACGCGGCAGACGGAGTTCCAACTGCGGCAGATGGAAGTCCACATCCCCATCGCGAAGACCGCCCAGACGGCGGAAATTCCGCAGCCGCCCGAAGAGCCCGAGGACGCGCCGGTTCCGTACACGCCCGGCGAGGTCGATTCTCAGGGCGTTCTGTGGGACGAGCGGATCCACTCCTCGAGCCACGCGAAGAACAAGGACGGCACTTGGCGCGCACGTCGCGGCTTGAAGGACGCCGCCCCGCCCGACATCCCCGCCCCGCCCGCCGTCCCCGACGCCGCCCCGCCGCCCGTCGCCGAGCCGGTGATGCCGGTGGGGGAGGTCATCTCGCGCATCACCGCCGCGATGGCGAGCGGCAAGATCACGCAGGCGGATCTCGTGGCCGCGTGCCACGCGCGGGGACTGCCGAACGGCCTCCTCGGCCTCAGCGCCGACCCCAGCAAGGGCCCGTGGCTGCTCGAGTCCCTCAATGTCTGACGCAGCGCACAGCGTGTTGGCTGCGAGCAGCGCGTGGGTCTGGGTGAATTGCCCAGGCTCCGTGCCGCTCGGGCAGCAATACAACCGACCGGCGTCGTCGGAAGACGCCGAGGAGGGCACGAAAGCGCACGCGGCCGCCGTCGCGAAGCTGGAGACCGGGGCTTGGCCGGACGATGTGGACGAGGAGATGCGCGATTTGGTCTCCGTCTACACCGACTACGTCGAGCGCACGGCCGCCGGCCCGCGGGTCCACGAGGCGGTCGTCAAGGTGCCCGTCATCCACGAGCAGTGCTTCGGGACGTGCGACTGCTACGCGCTCGATCTGCGCAATCGGGTCGCCCGGCTCTACGACTTCAAGTACGGCTGGGGGATCGTCGAGGCGTTCGAGAACTGGCAGCTGCTGGTCTACGCCAACGGCGTGATCCCGGAGCTGGGCGACGACTGGCGCGGTTGGGTGTTCGAGCTGGCCGTCGTGCAGCCTCGCCCCTTCCATCGCATGGGCCCGGTGCGGACGTGGAAGCTGACGGCGATTGAGGTGGCGGAATACGGCCGGCATCTGCGCACCGCCGCTGAGAGCGCCATGGGCAACCACCCGTACGCCCAGGTCGGTCGCCACTGCAAATACTGCCCGGCGCGGCACGCCTGCCCGGCTCTGCAGGCAGCGGCGATGGACGCGGTCGAGCAGGCCTACGACGCGGCACCGGTGGACCTGACGCCGGCGGCGCTGGGCGCGGAGATGACCGTTCTCACCCGGGCGGCGGCCCTGCTCGAGACGCGGCTGGCCGGGCTCCAGGCGGAAGCCATGGCGGGCGTTCAGACGGGGCGCGCCATCCCCGGCTGGACGATCCAGCACAACCCCGGTCGTCTGGAGTGGTCGAAGCCCGTCGCCGAGGTCATGGCCCTCGGGGCGGTCCTGGGCGTCGACCTCGCCAAGAAGCCCGAACCGATCACCCCCGCGCAGGCGAAAAAAGCGGGGATCCCCGACGACGTGATCACTGCCTACGCGCAGCGCAAGAGCGGCGCCGCCAAACTCGTGCCTATCGACACAACCCAGGCCCGTGCGGCCTTTGGAGGACTGAAATGACCGAATCTGTCGCCTTCCTGTCGCCCGTGGGACGTCTCGTCCAGGGCAGCCTCTATAAGGGCTCGACCACCGACGCCGATGGCAACGCCCTTGTGATCAAGAGCGGGCCGAACGCCGGCCGGCCCAGGGTCGACTACTTCTTCGCGCTCGCCATCCCGAAGGGCAACGAGGCGCACTGGAACCAGACCGAGTGGGGCCAGAAAATCTGGAACGTCGGCCAGCGGTCGTATCCCAACGGCCAGGCCAACGCCCCCACTTTCGCCTGGAAGGTCACGGACGGGGATTCGCAGATCCCCAACCGCGCCGGCCGCCGCCCGTGCGACCGCGAGGGCTTCCCCGGTCATTGGGTGCTGGCGTTCTCGTCGGGTTACGCGCCCAAGATCTTCGACTCCAACGGCACGATGCCTCTCGTCGAGCCCGACATGGTGAAGCTGGGCTACTACATCCAAGTCTCGGGGACGATCGCCGGTAACGGGTCCACGCAGCAGCCCGGCGTGTTCCTGAACCACAGCATGGTTGCGCACAGCGGCTACGGCCCCGAGATCGTGGTCGGGCCCGACCCGCGCAGCGTGGGCTTCGGCCAAGCCCCGCTCCCGGCCGGCGCGTCGGCGGTGCCGGTCGGCGGCATGGCCACGCCCGCAGCGCCCGCCGCGCCCGCAGCGCCCGCCGCGCCCATGGTGCCGCAGGTGGTGCCGCAGACGGCGCCCCAGGTGGTGCAGCCGCATCCGCAGTTCCTGACCCCTGCGGCGGCCCCGCCGGCCCCGCCGATGCCGGTGGCGGCGCCGCCCCGCCCGGCCCGCGTCATGCTCCCAGCCGCCAACGGGGCGACCTACGAGCAGATGATCGGGGCCGGGTGGACCGACGCTCTGCTGGTGCAGCACGGCATGATGGCGCCGTAGGATGCCTTGCTACAGCGGCCAGGACAGCGGCAACTCCTACGACTACGACAGCCGCAGAAGCTCGAGCGCGTTGAGGCCATGCTGTGTGGCCTCATCACGGCGCTATCCGGCGGCAACCCCGCCGGGTTCGCCCGAGTGCTTGACAGCATCGACTACCAGCGCGCCGGCGTGTCCCGGCGCGACTTGGAGCAGTGGTGGGAGGCCCACAGAAAGCGCGACGAAGACCGAAAATAGCCGTCAACCAGCAAACATCCAAACGAGAGAGAAAACACAATGGACGATGATCTGAAACAGGCCCGCCGATTTTTCCTGACGTTAATACTGGGGACGACGCTCATCACCGGCGTCGTCGCCGTCGCCGCTCGGGCGTTTGATTTGGCTTGGTTCCCCTGGGAGGTCAAAATGAAGACCGGGATGATCCGCGCCTCGAACAGCTACGTGACGACGCAGCAGACGGCGCTCCGCCAGCTGCGCGTCGACTACGAAGACGCTGCGACGAACGGCCAGCGGGCCGCCATCTCCCGGCAAATGCACGAAATCGCCGACTTGATCCCCGACGACGTGCAGCCCGACATCGCTTCCTTCCTCGCGAGCCACTGACATGAAAAAACTCGTCCCCATGGTTTTACTCGCCTCTCTCGCCCCTTTTCTCGGGGCGGCCGGCGGCAACGGCTGCACGGAGGAGGAGGAGTCTCACGCTTCTGCCGCGCAGATCGAGCAGGCGTCGCAGGACGCTCAGATGCAACAGTTCCTGCGCAATCAGCCGGTCCCGTCGTTCGACTGGTCACTGGAGCGGCACATGCTGATCGAGGTCTACAAGGCGCGCCAGCGGGCCACCAACACGTTCAGCGTCGTGCAGAGCGAGTACACCGGCAAGGTGCTCTGGTCCTGTCCCTCGCTGGGCTTCCCGCTACCCTACGCCACGCAGCTGACCAACCCGCTGCAGGTGATCGGGCGCACGTACACGATCGGCCAGGGGAGCGTTGCGGCCGTGGCCATCGCCCAGCAGGAGCCGAACGGGCTGTTCACGCCGGCCCAGTCTGACGCCACCTGGGTGCCCTGTGTGGACGAGAAGGGCCGCATCGCGCCCGTCTACGAGGAGAAGCACGTCACGGTCTTTCTGCGCCCCGTCGAGGAGCGGGACGGCAGGCTGGTGCCGGTCGCCGGGTCTGCTGCCAGCGTCACCATCGACCCGACGGCTCGGCACTGATGATCCCGCCCCCGCCTCGTCTGTCGGATTTGCGCGCCGGCCACCGCTTGGTGGCTGGAATGGGCATCTCGACCATCCTGCCTGATCTGGATTTCGAGACCTACAGCGAGGCGGGGTACTTCTTCAACCCGGACAGGCAGCGGTGGGAAGGCCCGCCGCACGCGCCCGCCGGCAAGAAGGGCCTGCCGGTCATCGGCGCGCCGCGCTACGCCGAGCACCCCAGCACCGAAGTGCTGTCGCTGGCCTACGACCTCAAGGACGGCCTGGGGCAGCGGATGTGGCGGCGCGGGGCGCTGATCGACGACCTGATGCCCTACGACCTGTTCGACTACATCGCCGCCGGCGGCTTGCTCGAAGCCTGGAACGTCGGGTTCGAGCGGCTGATCTGGGAGAACGTCTGCGTCAAGAAGATGGGATGGCCGCCGGTGCCGCGCGGGCAGTGGCGCTGCGCGATGGCCAAGGCGCGGGCGCACGCGCTGCCGGGCTCGCTGGACAAGGCGGGCAACGTGCTGCAGGCGGCCGCGAAGAAAGACCCGGAGGGCAAACGCCTCCTCGACAAGTTCAGCGTGCCGCGCAACCCGACGAAGGCCGACACGCGATTGCGGCTGCACCCGCACCTCGAGCACGGCGGCGAGGCGCTCTACGCCTACAACCGCCAGGACATCGCCGCCGAGGCCGAGATCTCATCGCGGGTGCCGGATCTGGACCCCGACGAGCTGGCGTGGTGGCAGTTGGATCAGGAGATCAACGCCCGCGGCGTGCGGATCGACGTCGACGGCGTGCGCAGCTGCATCGCCATCGTCGAGCAGGCCCTGACCCGGTACAACGGCGAGTTGCTCCAGCTCACCGGCGGCGTGGTCCAGGCCGCGTCCGAGATCCAGAAGCTGCAGGGCTGGCTCGGGGCCTACGGGTGCCACATGACCTCGTTGGACGAGGAGCACGTCGAGCAGGCGCTGGGTCGCGCCGAGCTGCACCCGGCCGCCCGCCGCGCGCTGGAGATCCGCGGCCTCGTCGGCAGTGCCAGCGTGAAGAAGCTGTTCGCGATGGACAATCAGGTCTGCGCCGACGGCCGACTGCGCGACCTCTACAGTTACCACGCGGCGCGCACGGGCCGCACGACGGGCAACGGGCCGCAGCCCACCAATCTCCCCAACCACGGCCCGTCGGTGCTGTTCTGCCACGAGTGCAAGCACCACCACCGAGCCGCGGGGCCCTACTGCCCCTGGTGCGGCGCGGACGCCATGCACAGCGAGGGGGTCGAGTGGGGGCCGAAGGCGGTCGAGGACGCCCTACTCGTCGCGCAGAGCCAGTTGCTCGACCTCTTCGAGACGTATTTCGGGGACGCGCTGCCGGTCATCAGCGGATGCTTGCGCGGCCTGTTCGTCTCGGCCCCAGGCTACGACCTGATCTGCAGCGATTACAGCGCGATCGAGGCGGTCGTGCTCGCCGAGCTTGCCGGCGAGAAGTGGCGCCGGGACGTGTTCCGAACGCATGGCAAGATCTACGAGATGTCGGCGAGCAAGATCACCGGCATCCCGTTCGAGGAGTTCGAGAAGTACCGCCGCGAGACCGGGCGGCACCACCCGATGAGGAAGAAGGTCGGCAAGGTGGCGGAGCTGGCCTGTTTCAGCCCCGATACCCAAGTGTTGACGCAACGCGGGTACGTGGCTGTCGTGGATGTTCAGGCCAATGACAAGCTATGGGACGGTGTCGAATGGGTGAGCCATCAGGGGGTGGTAGCAAAAGGAAAACGCGGCGTCATAACGTTGGATGGCGTCCGGATGACCCCAACACATCCCATTTTTATAGACGGTTCTTGGAAGGCGGCGAGCGCACTCGCTTCCAACGAAAACATGCTCTTCCGAGCATTGGAGAACGGTTCGGAGAACTTACCGTCACGCGAATTGAGCAAGGGGTTTCCGGCGGTCTGCGGAGAATTTGGGCCACTTGTTCTTGCGGGAACAGCGAAACGCCCGTTTCGATCTCAAACTTGCGGTCTGGAAAGTCAACTCGCTGCAACAATTGCGCCAAGAAAAAATCGGGCAGAACCGCCTACGTCAAACGATACCACAAATATGCCGACGTTCTGCCGAACGTTGAACATCGACGCAGATTGCTCAACAGGCTTTCTGCTGCCAACAATCGCTGCAGTAGCCCGAAAAACCGCATGTTTCCTAGCTACGGCGGTCGAGGCATCCGGGTTTGCGAAGAATGGAAACGGGACAAGGGCGCTTTCCTCGTGCATTGCCTCTCTTTGCCGGGATGGGATGACCCGTCTCTCGACATGGACCGGATCAATGTGGACGGGAATTACGAACCCGGAAACATTCGGTTTGTCTCGCGCTGCGTCAGCACACAGAATAAAAGGAAAATCAACGACTTGCAAAGACGGGTCGATGAGTTGGAGCGACGTTTACGACATTGTAAATGCGGGGCCTCGTCATCGGTTCACGATCAAGACAAGTAGCGGCCATCTGCTTGTCCACAATTCGGGCTATCAGGGCTGGCTTGGTGCCTGGAAGGCGTTCGGGGCGGACGAGTTCTTCACCGACGACGAGATCAAAAGCGCGATCCTGGCTTGGCGCGCGGCGAGCCCGGCGATCGTGGAGTTCTGGGGCGGCCAGAGCCGCAACTGGCAGCCCGAGCTGTACGGCATCGAGGGCTGCGCCGTGGCGGCGATCTCTAGCCCGGGCCAGGAGTTCAGCTACCGCGGCATCACCTTCATCATGCGGGGAGACGCCCTCTACTGCCGCCTGCTGTCCGGGCGGTACCTGACCTATCATGCGCCGCGGTTGACGCCCAGCGCGCGGCGCCCGCGCGAGTGGACGATCAGCTACGAGGGGTGGAACACCAACCCCAAGAACGGGGCGGTCGGCTGGATCAGGATGGAGACCTGGGGCGGCCGGCTCACCGAGAACATCGTGCAGGCCACCGCCCGCGACATCCAAGTTTTTGGGCTTCGGGCGCTGGAGCGCGCGGGCTACCACATCGTCCTCCACGTCTACGATGAGGACGTGGCCGAGGTGCCGGAAGGCTGGGGCTCCGTGGAGGAGTTCGAGCGCATCATGTCCACCATGCCCGCCTGGGCGTCCGACTGGCCTATCCGGGCGTCGGGCGGCTGGCGGGGAAAACGATACAGAAAGGATTGACCACAATGCTGGAACTGCTGCCGATCGAGAAAGGCATCCCGATCCCCGACGTCAACAACATGCCGAAATACCGGAAGCCCGCGAAGTACGCCATCGGCCTTGATCGCCTCGAAGTGGGGGACAGCGTCTATTACACACATTCGGATTGGCCCCCCTCGCGAGAGATGCACGACCTGAAGATGCGGTACGGAAGGCTGTTCGCGTATCGTCGGTACCGGTCTGACGCCGGAAAATCCATCGGCATTCGTGTTTGGAGAACGGCGTGATTGCCCAAACGGCGCTGATCCTGCATCTTAACACGGGCAGCGCAATGGTGGCAGGCTACTACGAATCCGAAGAAAAATGCCGAACCGCAGCCCTCGCTCAACCTGTCGCTGGCAACAACGACAAGATCAAAGCGACGGCTTGGATTTGTTTGAAATTACCACAGGAAACGCAACGATGAGTAAATGGGTGCCGAAGCCGGGCGAGCGGGTGTTGGTGGAAGTTCAAAGCGTACGAGGCAGTTTCGTGGATGTGAATGCCGGGTACGGTTACACAACTTCCATGTACATCTCCGCCCTTCGCCCCGCCCCCGCTCCCGCGCCCGAGCCGCGCTGGATGCCATCAAGCAGCACGCGCGCGCAGCCCTGAAGCAAAAACCATGACCCCTTTCACTGCTGCCCACATGTCCGTGCTGGCCTACGCCCAAGGCTTTACGCTCTGGTTTTACCGACACAACGGCAAACTGTGGGAAGTAACGTCGCCCGACTTTTTCAAGCCCTGGAACGACTGCCTAACGCTCGGCGATCACATCCACATCCGGGCGCATGATGGTGGGGCGCTGGCGTTCGTATTAAGCGTGGCTCCCGACACCAAAATTACGTTGATGGTGGAAATGCCATGACCCGCGCGGATCGGCTGGTGGAGGCGATGGCGAGGATGCTTTTTCGCCAGCAACTTGAAGCGTGGAACGTGTCTTTTTCGATGGGGTTCTCCATTACCTGTGCCCCACCGACCTGTGCCCGGTCGCTCCAGGAGTGTCAGGAGGGCTGCAGCACGACCCGCAGCCGCCGGTCGCTGCTGGCGGCCAGGACGTCCCGGACGCTCCTGGCCAGGATGATGCAGCCGTCTGACGCGTACCCGGGGCGGTCGATGCTGTCCCCGTGGCAGTAGAACCCGCCCCGGCCGTGCATCTCGTTCTCGGCGTCGGGCTCGAGGGGCAATGCCAGCGGCCCCAGGTGCGTGCCCTCGACGGGTTGCCCCATCGTGTACCAACCCGGCGGGAGCGGTCCCTCGTTCTTCAGATCGACCGCGGCGGTGTCGTTCACATGGGGCGGCTGCCCCGAGTAGCCCGAGCCGGCGACCGCCATGTCGGGATCAAGCAGCGTGCCGGTCGCGATGATGTAGGTCCAGCTCATTTCGTCACGCCTTTGATCTTCTCGAAGGTCCGCAGGCCGCCCATGCCCAGCATCCCCATCATCAGCTGCCACAGGTTGTCGTCGAGGCCGGGGAGGTTGAACGACTGCCAATGCATGACGCTCGAAAGGCTCAGCAGCAGCGGCCGCACGAGGTATTGAAACGCCAGGGCGCAGGCGCACACCCAGCCGATGGCGGGGCGCCAGCCCGAGACGAACACCGCGTTGTTGCCGCCCTCGACCGCGTTCACGGCGTTCTGCTGGGCGTCCCACTGCTGCAGCGACGTGCGCAGAGCGTCTTCCGCCGCCTGCTTCTGAGCAGGATCGGGGATGAACTTGTTGATGATCTCCAGACCGGCGCTGATCGCGTCGTCGATTCCGAAAGCCACGACTACCCTCCTGAGGTCACTTGTCGGCCTTGTCGTCCAGCTTGTCGAAGATCTTTTCGAACATCGCTTTAATCTCCCTCATCGTCTCGGCGTAATCCGATTTGGAGACGTAGTTTTTCGGCAGATCCACCTCGATGCGGTGGACGTCTTTCTCAAGCTCTTTCACGCATTGGTAGACCTGGCGCGCGAACCAGCCGACCACGGTCAGCACGGCACCTCCAACCAAGTCGATGATGGTCTGGGTTTCCATGCTGGCCATCCTTTGCGCTACGCGGTGATCGTGTCAGCCCCGGTGGGGGCGGCGGCGGGGACGGATACGTCCTGCTGCTGCGCGGCGGCTGCGGCGATCTGCGGCTGCGCCTGGGCGTGGAGCTTGGATATCAGCCCGGCGACCTCCTTGAAGGGCTTCTCGGCCAGCGCGAGGACGATGGTGTTCAGCTCTTCCAGGGTGTGCTCGATGGTCACGACGGGATTGTTCATTGGATGTCCCTCTGGGTCAGAAGAAAGCGAAGAAGTTGCCGGATGTCGTCGGGGCAACAGCCGGAACGTAGGTTAGAATGAGAATGCCCTGAGCGCCAGAGCCGCTGTTGGCACTGGACCCGCCGCCGCCGCCTGCGCCGCCACCGCCGCCATAGAGGCCGCCGTTGCCGCCTGCGGCGGGAGTATGCGACCCGCTGATGCCGCCGCCACCGCCGCCACCGCCGCCCGCGCCCGCCGTGCCGCCTGCGGTCGCAGTATACTCCGCGCCTGGGCCGCCTGCGCCGCCCGCAACGCCGTTTGTAGAGCCACTTCCGTTACCGCCCGCGCCGCCGCCGCCAACTGTTCCTGCCGTGCCTTCGGTTGTTGCGCCGCCAGTCCCGCCGGAATTGTTGCCGCCGTTTGCGCCCGTGCTTGACGTTGGCGCGGAACCAGTCCCAGCGGTGCCCGCACCGCCGCCACCGCTGCCGCCGCCACCGGCACCGCCATAGGCGGAGCCGCTACTGCTGTTCGTTCCGCCGGCACCCCCGTTTGTGTTTTTGCCCGCCGCCGCGCCGCCGCCCTCGCCGCCGTTTAAGGCCGAAGTGACCGATCCGCCCGCGCCGCCGCTGTATGTGGTCGCGCCGTAACTGGAGGACGACGAACCGCCTGACCCCGGAGCGGAGGTGGTCCCTCCGCCGCCGCCCGCAGCCAGCACGCCCTGCGTCGCGCTGGTCGGTGCGGAACCGGTCGTCGAAAGCCAGCTGCTGCCGCCGTTGCCGCCGGCAGTGGACGCGGCAGTTGCCCCCGCGCCGCCCGCACCGATTTGGATGGTGTAGGAGGTGTTCGCCGAAAGAGAGAAATTGGAGTTGGTCGCCCGCGCGTAAGCGGCACCGCCGCCCGCCGTGCCCGAGTTTCCGGACGCCTGCCTACCGCCTCCACCACCACCGCCAATCGCTTCCAGCGCCCACGTCGAGCCGAGATCGCTGGGTGTGGTGTAGGACGTGCCCGAGGTGATGAAGACGGTCGTGTAGGTCGTTGACGTGTAGGTGATGACGATGATGCCCTGGGCACCAGAGCCAGGCGAGTTGCCGCCACCGCCGCCCGCGCCATACAGGCCGCCATTGCCGTTGACGGACACGGCGCTGCCGCCTCCGCCGCCGCCGGGACCGGCGGTTCCGCCAGCCGTGGCCGTCCAGATGTTGCCCGCGCCACCAGCCGACCCGGCGTGCGTGTTGTAGAAGCCGCCGCCGCCACCCGAGTTTGCGCCCGCCGCGCCCGCGTTGGCGGAAGAGGTCGCGCCAGACCCGCCGTTGGGGCCGCCACCCGTGCCCCCCGACGTGCCGCTGCCTGCACCGGCAGAAGGCGTTTGCGCGTTGGGTGCGCCGCCGCCCCCCGAACCTGTGTTAGTGCTCGCGGAGCCATTGCCGCCGTTGCCGCCCGCGCCCGACGGGCCTGCCGCGCCGCCGCCGCCGCCGTTGTCGTAATTCGAGCCGACGCTGCCGCCCGAGCCGCCGGCATACTTCACCGCGCCGACGCTGGCTATAGTTGCTCCGCCAGCGGCCCCCGTGTTTGACGAAGTGGCAGATGCCCCGCCCGCCGCCAACACCCCTTGTGTCGTTGACGAAGGGGCAGAGGCGAAACTCACATTGAGCCAAGTGTTTCCTGCCGTTGCGGCAATGTTGACCGCGACGGTGGTATTGGGGCCAAGATACAGGTTCGAATTGCTGATGCTCGCGTATGCGCCACCGCCGCCTGCGGCGCCGGAAATGCTGCTGCCGCTACCGCCCCCGCCGACGCACTCGATCGTCCACGGCGCACCGAAGTCGGCGGGCGTCGTGTAGGTCGTGCCAGAGGTGAGGAAGATGACCTTTGTGGTCATGACGGCGGCGAGAAGGTTTGCGAAGTGGGGTTGTAGGTCCAGCCGATGCCGCAGTTGGCGTTGTTGGTGATGTCGATCAGCTCGCAGCCCGACGGCGCGGGGTCCGTCTGGGCGTCCGCGACGATGACGTTGACGACCACGAAGCTCGTCAGGTCGACGACCGCGGCAGTGGGGGAGGGATAGACCGAACCGCTCATGTTAACTCACCGCAACCACATCCCAGTAGGAGTCCTGGGCGTTGTAGATGGCTCCGACATACAGCGGCGTGCTGGCCGTTGTCGAGCCGGGAAGCGTGATCCCCTCGGCGCGGAAGCTGCCCGCGCCCGTCGTGCCCCAGGTCAGCACTTCCGACGTGCCCGCGTCCTTGATGCGGATCATCAGCTTCTGCCCGTCCACGGCGGAGGTGCCCGGCGCGTTGATGAGCGCCGCCGTCCCCAACGCGGTCACGTTGTATTGACCGACCGTGCCGGGGGTGTTGATCGTCGCCGCTGAGGTGACCGAGCCGATGACCGGCGCGGAGATGCTGATGGCGGTCGCGAAGGTCTGCGTCGCCGTCCATGTGTTGCTGTTGGCGACGTTGAGGCTGACCGTGCCGGCCGTCGTGATCGTGCCGCCCGATAGACCGGAACCGGCCACCACGCTGGTGACGGTGGCGGTCCCGTTGTTGGTGACGCTCAGGGTGCCGCTCGACCACGACAGGCCCGTGCCGAGCGTGGTGGCTTCCAGCGTCGTGCCATTGGTGCTGACGAGGCCCGCCGCCGGGCTTGGGACCGACAGCGTGATCGACCCCGCAGCGTTGGTCACGTTGATATTGCTGCCCGCAGTCAACGTCGTTCGCGTGAAGCCAGAGCCGTTGCCGATGTCGATTTGGCCGTTGGAGGGCGTTGACGACAACCCCGTGCCGCCGTAGCCAACCCCCAGCGTGCCCGCAAGCGTGACCGACCCCGTGGTGCCGGTGGCGGGGGTCAAGCCCGTGCTGCCGCCGCTGAACGTCAGCACGCCCGCGTTCGTGATCGTGTTGCCGCTGACGGCGATGCCGGTGCCCGCCGACAGCGACGTGAACGCACTGGTGCTGAGCGTGCCGCTCGACCACGACAGGCCGGTGCCGAGGGACGTGGCTTCCAAAACCGTACCGGTCGACGACACAAGACCGGCGGCGATGGCCGAAACGCCCGTGCCGCCATACGAAAGCCCAAGCGTGCCCGCAAGCGTGACCGACCCCGTGGTGCCGGTGGCGGGGGTCAAGCCCGTGCTGCCGCCGCTGAACGTCAGCACGCCCGCGTTCGTGATCGTATTGCCGCTGACGGTGATGCCGGCGCCCGCCGACAGCGACGTGAACGCGCTGGTGCTGAGCGTGCCACTCGACCACGACAGCCCGGTGCCGAGCGTGGTGGCTTCAAGCACCGTGCCGGTCGACGACACAAGGCCCGCAGCAATGGCAGACACGCTGATCGTGTTGCCGCTCGTGATCGAGATGCTGTTCCCGCCGGCCAGCGACGTGATGCCTGCGTTGGCGATGGTGATGCTGCCCGAGGCGCTCGTGATCGTGATGCCGGTGCCCTGCGTCAGCGTCCCCGGCGTGTAGATGCTGCCGCTGGTGCCGATGGGGATCTGGCCGGCGGATGGCGCGGTAGTCGTCCCCAGGCCGCCGTAGGCCGGCGCAATCGCGGTGCCGTTCCACGTCCCGGTCGTGATCGCGCCGCTCGCTCCGATCGCGAACGCCTTCGTGCCGCCGCTGTAGGTGTAGATGTCGATCAGATCGGCGATCTGGCCCGAACTGTAGCCATACAGGATGAGCGGCGCGCTGGAGGTGCTGAACGACGTGAACGTGACCGGCGAGATGATGTTGCCGCCGAGCGTGTAGACGTTGCGCACCGACACGAAGATGATGCCCGTAGCTGAACCGCCGGCGATCACGAAGCCAGCTCGCACCGCGTAGTAGGGGCTGGACGGCTGCGTGGTGGTGAGGGCGCCGGCGGTGGACGGGGACAGGTAGAGCGTCTGGCCCGCGGTCATCCCCGTGGTGTTGTAGGAGAAGATCTCCCCCAAGATCACTACCACGCCGGTCGCGCCGTTGGCGATGGCCTGGCCCGTGACGCCGACCATGTTCGCCGTGGACTGGGACGTCGCGATGGCCGGCGAGATGTACGGGTAGTTCCCGCTGCTGCCGCCGCTCAGGTAGACCGCCGTCCCCGCCGGGATCGCGGACCCGGTGTTGTTGTAGCAGACCTGGTCGACTTGCTGCCCGAGGTTGATCTCGTACCCCGTCGAGTTGAAATACGACAGGCTGTCCTTCGTGTTGTCGTACCACACGGCGCCGGTCGCCGTGGCCGGATTGGACGATTGCGGCGTGTACAGCAGACCGCCCGTCGCGATCGTGCCGCTCGTCATGGTCGCGCCGGCGGAGAGCATGAACCCGCCGCTCGCCCCGACCACGGCGGTGCCGAGCGCGGTCTGCACGCCCGTGCCGAGCGCCGTGAGGCCGGTGCCGCCGCTGCTGGTGCCGAGGGTGCCGGCGAGGGTCACCGACCCGGTGGTTGCGACCGTCGGCGTCAGCCCCGAGAGGCTGGTCTGGAACGACGTGACACCCGCGGATCCGCTGGCCGAGATCGTCCCGCCGCTGACCAGCAGCCCCGAGCCGACGACCAGCTCGCCGACGGTGGCGCTGCTGTCGTAGAGCAGGCGGCCGCTCGTGCCGCCGGTGATCGTGGTCGTGTTGACCACAAGGGCGTTGGGGCCGGTCGCGCCCGTGGGCCCGGTCGGCCCGGTCGGCCCGGTCGGCCCGGTCGGCCCGGTCGGCCCGGCGGGACCGGTCGGCCCGGTCGGCCCGGTTGCGCCTGCCGGTCCTGTCGCTCCAGCCGGCCCGGTCGGCCCGGTGGGACCGGTGGGACCGGTTGGGCCGGTCGCTCCAGCCGGCCCGGTTGGACCGGTCGCTCCAGCCGGCCCCGCCGGCCCGGTGTCGCCTGTCGGCCCGGTTGCGCCCGCCGGCCCGGTCGCCCCGGTGGCCCCCGTGGCTCCCGTGGCTCCCGCCGGCCCGGTGCTGCCGGTCGGCCCGGTCGCGCCTGCGGGCCCGGTCGCACCCGTCGCTCCGGCCGCCCCGGTGGGGCCGGCGGGGCCTGTGGGGCCCGTGGGACCGGTGGTAGGAGCGATGAAGTCGAGGCCCGTCCCTGTGCTCGCGAGCACGTAGCCGGTCGGCCCGACGGCGTTCAGCCCCGTGCCGCCGCTGCTGATGCCCAGCGGCGTCGAGATCGTGAGGCTGTTGAGCGAGAGGTTGGCCCCGGAGAGGTTCAGCGTCCCGTTCGACGAGATCGAGAACGCCGTGTTGCCGTTGACGATGAAGTTGAACGGCAGCGGCGTGGCGCCGTTGTAGCTCTGCACGGAGAGGTAGGCTGCGGCTTGCGAGATCCCCATGCCGACCTGGCTGTACGGCCCCACGGGCGTTCCAGGCACGGACACGTTGGAGATTGTGAAGGGGAAGCCGCCGTTGCCGTAGATCCCCAGGCTGTTGACGCCCGGCGTGTTGGACGAGCCCGCGTCCTGCACAACGCCCGGCGCGGCCCAGGTCAGCAGATGGTTTCGGGCGATCGTGCCAGACTGGAGGACGGTGCTGCTCATTTCAGTTCCCTATCGCCATCCAGTAGAAGCCGAGAGATGACCCCGGAGAGCTGTATACGTTGAACCCCGTCGTGGACAAAGACCCGTCGATCAGCCCGTATTGAATGGTCGGCCCCGAC
>Ga0316227_1001366_pt1 | contig 26711 bp, 23 predicted proteins | sample TBH18019metaG_FD_206012 | JGI IMG/M metagenome (GOLD analysis project Ga0316227, IMG submission 206012) | Freshwater microbial communities from Trout Bog Lake, Wisconsin, USA - TBH18019 | ecosystem: Environmental > Aquatic > Freshwater > Lake > Hypolimnion/Profundal zone | place: USA: Wisconsin... | reverse complement strand
TGACTTAGGTGCAGATTCGCTCGACACCGTTGAGCTTATTATGGCTTTTGAAGAAGAATTCAAAGATGAGATTAAGGGAGAAATTCCTGAATCAGACGCTGAGAAGCTTCAAACCGTTGGCCAAGTCATTGATTATATCAAGGCTAAGGCTGGTCAGGCTTAATTTAGCTCCACAGGCCACGTTAAGTTGGCTGGGCTATGCAGCCTTCGAATTCTAGTCGTCGCGTTGTTATTACGGGTCTAGGTGTTGTTACATCCCTAGGCCACGATGTTAATACATTTTGGGCAAGCTTACTTGCTGGAAAATGTGGCATAGATCGTATTTCCCTTTTTGATCCATCACCTTATGCAAGTCAGATAGGTGCTGAAGTAAGAAACTGGGATCCAACTAAAGTTATGGATCCAAAAGAAGTACGCCGTAATGATAGGTATACACATTTTGGATACGTAGCTGCAACTCAGGCTGCTGAAGATTGCGGTATTAATTTTGAAGCAATAGATGGTGATAGAGTAGGCGTTATGATTGGCTCTGGTATAGGTGGTATGTACACCTACGAATCACAGCTTAAGGTGCTTGCAGAAAAAGGCCCTCGTAAGATTTCCCCTTTCACAATTCCAGCACTGATAGGAAATATTTGTTCAGGGCTTGTAGCGATTAAGTATGGGGCACGTGGACCTAATTTCGGTGTAGTTTCAGCGTGTGCTTCTGGAACGCATGCACTTGGTGAAGCTGCTCATTGTATTCGCCGTGGAGAAGTTGATGTGATGATTGCTGGTGGAGCAGAGGCAGCAATCACACCGTTTGCCTACGCAAGTTTTTGCGCAATGAAAGCCATGAGTACTCGCAATGATGATCCTCAAGGCTCGAGTCGTCCTTTTGATAAAGGACGTGATGGATTTGTTATGGGAGAAGGAGCTGGCGTTCTAGTTTTAGAATCCCTTGAGCACGCACAAAAACGCGGTGCTAGAATTTACTGTGAATTAGTAGGCTACGCAGCAACGAGCGACGCGCATCACATCACGATGCCTGATCCGGAAGGCCGTGGACTATCACTTGCTATGCGTAGAGCACTTGAGTCAGCCCAGGTAAATACAACCGAGGTTGATTACATCAATGCGCATGGTACTTCGACCCCTTACAATGACCGCTTTGAAACCCTAGCGATTAAAAAAGTGTTTGGTGATCATGCATCGAAACTTGCTGTGAGTTCGACTAAATCCATGACTGGCCACTTACTTGGCGCAGCAGGCGGTATTGAATCTGTGATTGCAGTAAAGACAATCCAGACAGGGCACATAGCACCTACCATCAATTTAACAGAGCCTGATCCAGAGTGTGATTTGGACTATGTCCCACACAAAGCTCGTGAATCAAAAGTACGTACCGTACTCAGTAACAATCTAGGCTTTGGCGGTCAAAACGCCGCCGCTGTATTTAGAGGACTTTAAAGCTAAAGAGTAAGTTACTCTTCTAGCTTTAAAGGAAATGATAAAAGAAAGCTTAAGCTTTCTGAACTAAACCTGCTTTGAGTGCCTTTACGGATACCCAAATACGTTTTGTGCCACCATTAGGAAGTTTTACCTTCACTTTTTGGAGATTAGGACGGAACTTACGAGGAGTGATGCTCGTCACGTGCGTGCCGATGCCTCCGCTCTTCTTGGTTTGTCCCTTGCGGTTGATAATGTTGCCCTTGACGGGGCGACGACCTGTGATTGCGCAGACTCTAGCCATGGTGGTTTCCTGTTGTTAAAAGGGTTTATGTAAAAGTTTGGTTTAGCCGCTGGCAAGGGCAAAAGATACTATTTTTGACATTTTAACTGCGTGAAGCGTTGATTATCTGGAATTTAGCTCCGAGGTGAGAGGGGTGAATAAGTTGCATCAAAGAGCGTTTTTTAGGGCTAAATTGGCCTGCTTCTTTGGCTATTTCTGCGCTAATCCAGGATCCGCTATGGTTTACAAAGAAAGCTTCCTGCGATTGTAAGCTTACGGAGTCAAATTGAGCCTCTTTTAGGGCATTCATGAGCCAATCCCAGCACACATGACAGGTGAGGTCTTGATCGCCTGGATTGGCGAGTAAGGTATTGGATTGGGTATGATGATAATAAGCACGAGCTGTCCCTTGCGGTGTTTCGTGAATCAGGTTTTCCCAGCTCTTACCATAATCGCAGGCTATAAAGAGCCCAGACCACGGTTGAGAGGTAATTTTTTTGAGTAGTGCTACAGAAAGTTCAGGGGAATCAATATGATATCCCTCGGGAGCACTTTTAGGTAAATAATCAGTAGTCACCGGGGTTGGTAATTCTATTTCACAGAGAATACCGTCACGTAAACTGACTCCTAATTCTCTCCACTGATTATTAATAAATTTAAAACGTCTAAACGGTTGTGCATCAAAAAGCTCATTGGAAAAAACGACACAAGGACCTTCGAGTGACATCTGGTCATTGTTTCCTATGGAGATGACTTCTTTAAAAGGATGAGTGAGTGAACTTAGTATACCGTTCGCTTTAGCTGGATTATCTAGGGTGCGTTCTGCGCCAAGTTCTACGAACGTGTAGTCACCAATAGGTTTGTCTTTCAGCAAGTCTTTACAGGCAGCGATAATTAATTCGCCAAATACAGGGTTTGAACTACTTGCTGTATAGAAATCAGCTTCTTGGTTAAGCCCTATGCGTTTACGCGCCTTTGTGTAATAGCCAAGCGTTGGATGATAGAGGCAAAGCTGCATGAATTTTTCAAAGGAGAGGTCACCCTTTGACATTTCAGATGATAGGACCTCATAGATGTCCGGCTTATGTGCTGAAATGTGGTTTAATTCACTCACGATAAACTTACTAAAGGGAAGTGGCGTAATGTTTACAATCTTCAAGGCATTGTCACACTTCAAACTATGCTAAAGGGCATACATAACGCTTCAGTTGCTAAACGCTTAAGCCTAGGAGTTTTTCTAAGCGTTGCTCCGCTTGCGCTCTTATGGGGATTATTCCCCGGGCATGAACTCGAGAAGGCCTCTACCTCCGTCAAGGGTGTGCTTCGTATTGTAAACGAGAATTATGTAGATGCTGATAAAGCAAGTTATGATAAACTCGCTCACTACGCCTTGCACGGCATGGTTGAAAGTTTAGATCCTCATTCGGAATTTTTGGAATCAAAAGATAATAAAGCATTTGAAGAAGACCTGGATGGAAAATTTGGTGGGGTGGGAATAGAGGTGGAACTTCATCAAGGTCACTTAACGATTGTGGCTGTAACGCCTAATGCTCCGAGTGATAAAGTAGGATTAAAACGTGGTGACTATATTTCCACGATTGATGGTTTTAGCGTCGACCATACAGCAAAGATGCAGGAAGCTGTTGAACGGTTACGTGGAAAACCAAAAACCGATGTTGCTGTATCCGTATTTAGACCCTCACTGAATAAGACACTTAGTTTTAATATCACGCGTGAAATTATTAACGTAAACAGTGTGATAGGTGAAAAAGTCTTAGATCAAAATATAGGCTATCTACGTATTACAGAATTTTCAGATAATACCGGGGAACAGTTTTGGAAAAAACTTAACGCACTACTTGAGAAAAATATACAAGCGTTAGTGATAGATTTGCGCGATAATCCAGGAGGATTGTTAGATGCAGCAGTGGAAGTTGCTGAACCTTTCTTTAAAAAGGGTGATTTGATCGTTTATACCCAAGGTAGAAAACCTACCGATAAAGAGGAATTTAAATCTGAAACAGAAGGTGAGGCGCTAGTTATGCCTGTGGCTATTTTAATTAATGAGGGATCTGCGAGTGCTGCAGAAATTGTGACGGGTGCACTTAAAGATACAGGTAAAGCAATAGTAGTTGGTGAGCGCTCTTTTGGTAAGGGTTCTGTGCAAACGATCATTAAACTCGCGAGCGGAGAGGCACTACGATTAACGACTGCTCATTACTATACACCGAGTGGAAAACTTATTCATCAAAAAGGTGTTTCACCTCACGTTGAAGTTGTTTTATCTGCAGAAGATGATGCTAAAATCAATAGGCAAGTGTCTCGTGAGGATATTACTGATCCTAAGGAATTTAAAGAACACTTTGGTTTTGAACCAATTCAAGATACTCAATTATTAACTGCCCTTGATGTGCTTAAAGGCGTTCAGCTTTATGATTTAGAAAAAATAATAGAAACTGAAAAAGGAAATTTAAAAACGTCGAGCACAGGTCATAAAGTTTTTTGGATGACTAAAAAATCAGTACATAAGCATAGTGAATTTAGTGGAATACCTTTAGGGAAATCAGCCTGATGATACTTGCGATAGAAAGTTCATGTGATGAAACGGCAGTCGCCGTATTTGATCCTCAAACTGGTATCAAAGGAGAATGGGTGCGCACACAGATAGCGCTTCATGGTAAGCATGGTGGTGTTGTTCCTGATTTAGCCTCAAGAGAGCATGTGAAGGAATTAGGCCCACTCATTGAATTAAGTAAATCGCAGTGGGGTAGTGCAAAATTAGAAACGGTAGCAGTCACGTACGGACCAGGGCTAGCTCCATGTCTAGCTCTGGGTGTTGCGGCTGCCAAATCACTCGCCTTAGCACTGAAAATACCTGTAGTCGGAGTTAATCACATGCGTGGGCATGTATGGTCTCCGTTTATTGATATGCATCATAGTGATCCTATTCACTTTGATGAGCTCTTAGATCAAGCATTGCCTCATCTCGCTCTTATTGCTTCTGGTGGCCATACCATTTTGTGTCGTATTACAAAGCAGAGACGAATCGAATTTATTTCATCAACTCGGGATGATGCGGCAGGGGAAGCTCTCGATAAAGGAGCTAAGTTACTCGGGTTAGGTTATCCTGGTGGGCCTTTAATCGAGAAACAGTCATTAGGGGGAGATGTAGCTGCTTTTGATTTTCCACGTGGCTTGGAAAAGAAGAGTGAACTTGAATTTAGTTTTTCAGGTTTAAAGACGAGTTTGCGCTATACGCTTGAGGCTATGAGTAAACAAGAGGTTGAAGCTAAGATGCGTGATTTATGTGCTAGCTATCAACAGGCGGTGATTGATGCACTGATTAAAAAAACTCGTGCTGCACTCAGTTTGACCAGCTACCAGAGTCTGGGACTTTCTGGTGGGGTGGCTAATAATAAATTACTTCGTACTAGCATGCAGCTTGAGGCAAAACGGGCTCAGATTCCTTTTTACGCTGCACGTAGTGAGCACACAGGCGATAACGCAGCTATGATCGCCTTTGCAGCTTATGTGGATAAAGCGGGTCTTAAAAGTGACGGCTATAATATATCTATAGAACCTGGATTAGGTTTATAGATTATTTATAATCACGTCTTAAATTACTTGGTAGCATGCCAAGTTCTTCGCGGTATTTTGCAACGGTTCTACGTGCTATCTTGATGCCTTTAGCTTGCAGCTTTTTAACTAATTCTTGGTCGCTATAAGGTGCAGCTTTATCTTCAACATTAATGAGATCTGCGATCATTTCTTTGACGCTTGTATTTGATACAGAGGCTCCACTTTCAGCTTGGTAACCAGGGGTAAAGAAATATTTAAATTCAAAAACACCGTGTGGTGTTTTAATGTATTTATTAGCGATTGCTCGACTTACTGTTGTCTCATGGACACCTACAATATCTGCAATCGTAGTCATGGTAAGTGGCTTTAAATAAGCTACACCTTTTTCAAAAAAATCGCTTTGATTTTTGATAATTTCTCGAGTGATACGTTCAATTGTGCGTTGGCGTTGTTCTATTGAGTCTATGAGAAATTTTCCAGAGCGTATGCGCTCACGTAGGTAGTCGCCTTCTTGTTTTGTGAGTTTACCGCGTGCGATCATTTCGCGGTATGTATTCGATATGCGCAGTTTAGGAATGTAATCGCTATTTAATGTGATTTTCCATTCACCTTCATCGTCTTCGACAATCACATCAGCTATAACGACGCGGTTAATGTCCTCTGTGTATCGTCTACCTGGGGCTGGATCGAGACGGCCAATTTCTTCGATAGCTTCTTGTACATCGTCTTGTGCGATTCCGCATTTACGAGCGATTTCTGGAATTCGTCGACGGGTGAGTAAGTCAAAATGATCGCGTACAATTCTTCCTGGCAGTGATTCAGCTCTACCTTTTGCAGCGAGTTGAATGAGTAAACATTCCGCTAAACTGCTACTGCCTACGCCAAGTGGTTCGAATGTTTTTAAAACGCTCTCGGCTTTGAGTACATCTTCTAAAGGTATACCTGTTTGTAGTGCTATATCTGCGGGCTTTTGAGTCAGTAGTCCTTGTTCATTTAAACTACCTACTAAATGACGCATGGCACTGAGCTCGTTTTCAGTTAAATCTGAAACTTCAGCTTGTTGCATCAAGTGCTCCTGTAGGGAAGCCTCACTTACTAAGGAATCAAAAAAGTGTTGGCGTTTCTCAGCGTCTTCAGCGGTGTAGGTTCTAGACGTAATACCTGGGGTATCGCGCCAATCGTCATCAAATTTTTCAAGAATTTGAAATTCTTTTGAAAAATCCATTTCATCCGATTTTACGCTTTCGGACGTATTGAGGGTGTCTTGAGGAATAGATTCTGAGTCGTACTCTTGCGAGTTGGAAGGTTCATCCAAGTTAACGCCTTCCATAGGCAATTCTTCAATTGTTGGATTAGATTGTAGCTCTTCTTGGATCACGGATCGAAGCTCTAAAGCACCAACCTGCAATATCTTAAGAGATTGTCTTAGTTGGGGCGCTAGGACTAGCGATTGGCTTTGCCTTTGCTGCAGGCCATGACCTAGGGATGGGCCACTCATAGGGGAGTCACTCTCCTTGTGTCATAAACGGCATGTTGTAGTTTGGCATTCACCCAAAGCCATTTAATACCCGATTTTTACCTTCCGCAAGTAATTCAGTCTAAATTGGCCTGAAAATTGCTGTATATCATTAGAATCGTTAATTAATAGAAGAGTTTTGCTAAAACAGACCTCTTTCTTGCTGATTTGTTTTCTGTGAATACAGTAATTGAGTCGTTAGATTATTTTAGAACTCAATTATGATTTTACTTACACCACGTGCTGCTGCTCAAGTTCGTACACTTCGTTCGAATTCGGAAACACCAGATGCGCCGCTAAGACTGCTTGTTGAAAATGGTGGCTGTTCCGGAATGCAGTACGGAATGTCTTTTGAAGCAGCCAAAGCGGATGATGTAATTTTTGAAAGTGAAGGGATCTCAATTGTTGTAGATCCTAAGAGTGTACCATTCTTGAGTGGATGCAGTGTTGATTTTGACGATGGTCTGCATGGCAAAGGATTTGAAATAAAAAATCCAAATGCAAAAAGTACCTGCGGCTGCGGTAAGTCGTTTAATTAATTTCTTAGAAATTAATTTTTTGCTTCGTGCAGTGCTACCGCGCCAAACAAAAGGGCAGTGGATTTAACACTAGAAAATCCAGCTGCTAAAATTTCTTTTTCTAAAGCTAAACGATTTGGAAAGCTTTCAATCGTCTTGTTAAGATATACATATGCCTCGCGATCTTTCGTTACGATACCAGCTATGTAAGGTAAAAGGTAGCGAAGGTAGAAAAAATAAATGGGTTTAAACCAAAAGTAAGGCTGCGAAAATTCGAGTACAAATAGATTACCTCGCGGTTTAAGTACGCGCCTCATTTCTCGTAGTGACAGAGCTCTATCAGCCATGTTTCGAAGTCCGAATGAAATGGTTATAGCGTCATAAGTGCTATCGTTGAGGGGTAGGTTAAGTCCATCTCCTTGGGTAAACTCTATATTTGAGGCGGACGAAATGGCACATTGCTTAACCCTGGCTTCAGTTAGCATGGGTTCGCAAAAGTCCATGCCTGTGATTTTTACAGTTTTGGGTAAATTCTTTGAAATTGCGAATGCAACATCTCCACTTCCCGTAGCTAAATCTAATACAGTTAACGGTTTATGTAACTTTAAAGACTTTACCAATTGCTTGCGCCAGTGCAGGTCTAAACCTAGGCTAAGTAGCCTATTAGCAATATCATAGCGCGCTGCGATACGCGAAAACATAGAGTTTACAGCGGCTGATTCGGGTTTTATCATTATTTATTCTTACTTAAGCCATTATTATTGACGTAATTAGAATTCTGTAAATACTTTATACAAAATCTAAACGCAGAAACTAAAGGGAAAATCAATGTCTACGAACCTCACCAAACGCGAAGTCGTACTGGAAATCTACCGTAAGACAGGTTTTCCACAGAAGCAAATCGTAGACACAGTTCAGCAAACGCTTGATATTGTGCAGAAAGCATTATCAGAAGGTCGTAATGTTGAGTTAAGAAATTTCGGCGTATTAGAAGTACAAGTGCGCAAGCAGCGTGTAGGACGTAATCCTAATAAGCCAGAAGCAGAAGTGGTTATCCCTCAGCGCGCTGTAGTAAAATTTAAATCCGGTAAGATTCTCAAGCAACAACTTAAGAAATTGGATTTAACTCAAATCCAAATACCACCAGCTCCTAGCGCTGAATAAAGAAACACGGTTTGTTTCTTTGATGTGTTTTGGTAGTGTTTAGCGAATTTTTTTAATTCGCTCTTATTTTTATCTGTTCACACAGTATATAATTCATGCCCGAGTTTCAGACGCTTCCCGGTTTTAGAGAATTTTATCCTGACGACCTAGCACGTAGAAATCATGTGTTTCGTTTATGGCGTCAGGCTGCGAATGCCTATGGATTCGCTGAATACGATGCTCCAGTACTAGAGCCTTTAGATTTATACCGTGCTAAATCAGGTGAAGAAATTGAGACGCAACTGTTTTCATTTACAGACAAAGGTGGACGTGAAGTTGCGCTTAGACCAGAAATGACGCCCACGGTATGTCGTCTAGTTGGTGAAAGAGCGGGCTCACTTAAACGACCTATTAAGTGGTATAGCATTGCGGAGTTTTATCGCTATGAGCGTATGCAAAAGGGCAGAGGTCGTTGCTTCTCTCAATTTAATGCGGATATCTTTGGTGAAAGTGGCCCTGAGGCAGAAATTGAATTAATCGGTTTACTTATCCAATGCATGCGAGGCTTTGGCTTAACTGCAGAAGATTTTTATGTCAGACTAAGCGACCGAAATGTTTGGGTCTATTATCTAGCAAGTCTTGGTTTAGATGAGTCAAAAATTTCGGCGATGCTGAGTGCAATCGATAAGTACGAAAAATACGGAGACGATGCATTTAAAGCCTACATCACTCAATTTGGGGCACTTGATTCATCACTCAAAGAAAATGTTTTACGTTTCTTAAAGATAAAATCACTAGATGAACTCAAGTCCCTGGTTGCCGAACAGGCAGCCTCCGAAAAGTTATCGCAGCGTTTAATGGACTGGGAAAAGGTGCTCAATGGATTAAGCGCGATGGGTTTATCTGACTTCGTTTCTGTCGATTTAGGTGTTGTTCGTGGTCTTGCGTATTATACAGGCTTTGTATTTGAAGCTTTTGACCGCAAGGGAGAACTACGTGCGCTAGCTGGTGGTGGTCGCTACGATAATTTAGTAAAAAAATTAGGTGGCCCAGATTTACCTGCTGTTGGATTCGCTATTGGTGATATGACCTTTAGTTTATTACTCGAAGCACGCGGTTTAATGCCAACACTTGTGCGTTCACCAGATATTTATGTTGTGATTGGTGGTGAAGCTGAGCGCAAAGCTGCTTTTGGGGCTATAGCAAGCCTCAGAGCACTAGGATACAGCGTAGAGTATCCTTTTAAGGATTTAGCCTTTGGTAAGCAGTTTAAGTCAGCTGCCGAGAGTGGTGCTAAATTAACATTGATCTTTGGTAGCGAAGAATTGGCAAGTGGTAGTGTTAAACTACGCGACATGACTGAGCGCTCTGAACAACAAATAGCACGCAGTGAACTAGAAGCTCGCGTTCGTGATTTTTTCAGTAAGTAAAAGCTTACTTTAAGTCACGAGGTCCAAACGCTTCAGGCAGAAGTGATTTTATTGACGTATCAATTAGCTGCTTTGATTTGCAGACACTAATCACGCGTGCTTGTGAACCAAATTCACTGATTACCTGGCGGCATGCACCACAAGGTGCTGTAGGTTTACTAGTTGGTGTATATACAACAACGCAACTGAGGCGACGTTCTTTTAGAGCGACCATGCTATTGATAGCATTTCTTTCGGCGCACATACATAGCCCATAGGAAGCATTTTCTACATTACATCCTGATATAATTTTTCCTGAAGAAGTCAGTATAGCTGCACCAACTTTAAATTTTGAGTAAGGTGCGTAAGCATTCTTTGATGCTTTGATAGCAGCAATTTTTAATTTCTTAAAATCTGATGGAGATAGATTAGTTTCTGCCATAGCTCGTGGGTATTTTGGTATTATTTCCTAAGATTGAATAGCGTACAACGTTTAATCTCAGTTCATATGACCATTACACAGGCTTGTATTGGATATTAAAAACGGATAGTTTCCATTTGTATTCATCCCATTAATGACAAATCAATTTTATAACTCGTTTGACAGTGAAACTTATGGGTCAGAGCGGAATACGGACTATCGTAATGCTTTTCAAATTGATCGTGATCGAATCATTCATGCTCATGCATTTCGTAAACTGCAGTCAAAAACACAGGTGTTTTTGTCAGGGGAATATGACTTTTATCGTACGCGTTTGACTCATTCTATTGAAGTTGCACAAATTGGTCGTTCGATATGCAGGTATTTACAAAGTACTTCTAAGTCTCTGAATGCTTCTTTTTATATCGATAGTGATCTAGTGGAAGCAGTTTGTTTGGCGCACGACTTAGGTCATCCTCCCTTTGGCCATTCAGGTGAGAGAACACTACAGGAGTTAATGAAAGCATATGGAGGATTTGAGGGTAATGCCCAGACGCTTCATTTACTGACGGATACCATGTATCAAACTAGTGAAGGTGTTCACGGTATGAAGCCAACGCGCGCGTTGCTTGATGGTGTTCTTAAATACAAAAAATGTTTTAGTGAATTTTCTAAACGTCCAGAAAATCATTTTATTTATGATTCTCAAAAAAGTGTAAGAAGTTTCGTTATGGGTGGTCAGAAAATTCCAGCTTCATTACTTAAGGGTGATAAATTAAATAGTTTTAAGAGTGTAGAATGCCAAATCATGGATTGGGCTGATGACGCAGCATATTCTCTCAATGATATAGTAGATGGCGTTAAGGCAGGATTTTTAACTTACGATCATATTGAAAATTGGGCTGATCATAACGGATATGATCCAATTAAGGATCCCATTATTAGAAGCTTATTAATAGCAATTAAGAACGATCGTTTGGAGAGTGTTTTCTCTCAAAAGATCGGCGATTTTATTAAAGCATGTAGTATTTCAAAGCGCGATGGTTTCTTGGCAGATAAAACAAATCGTTTTAAATATCAGTTAGAAGTTGATCCAGCAGCTCAACAAGAGGCACTTATCTATAAGCGAATAGCGAACGATATTATTTTTGAAAGTCCTCAGTTACAACAGATGGAACACAAGGCACGTGTTGTACTATTTGAACTTTGGGACACTGCCTGGAAAAACTACGTTATTAAAAAAGGACGTACTATTAATGTATTACCTCCCCAGGTAGGTAATTTAATTAACAAAGAAAAGACAGAAGCTATGAAGGCGCGTAGAATCTGTGATTGGTTAGCAGGACTAACCGATGGTATGATTGTTCATACCTATCGACGTTTATTTGATGCTCAGTTTGGTTCGTTTAGAGATTTATCTTAAGATTTGGGTGGGGCAGGAGGCAAATGACCTGATGCTACTGTTCTTTTAACCATATCTACTGCGTATTCCCATAGCGGCAAGCAGCCATCAGCCATTGGTGCATTGCGTGCAAGGACGCGATCTTCTGTTACGTGATGCTTTTTCCATGCAGCTGCATCTGTTGCACAATTAAGCAACATAGGCTGAAATCTATCCATGGCTAAAGCAAAACGTGCCTCTGGAGTTTTCTTATCTTCAAATTCATCCCAAAGAGCCCTGAATTCCTTAGCTTGATCGATAGGTAACAAACCAAAGATACGGTTAGCTGCAATGACCTCACGAGCATGCTGATCTTCCATACGGGCTGTGTCATACGCAAAGGTATCACCTGCATCAATCTCGACTAGATCGTGTATTATAAGCATTTTGAGCACTCTAAGAACATCGAGGTTTGGTATATTGGCGTGCTCAGCTAGTACGATTGTTGTTAAACACAAATGCCATGAGTGCTCGGCGTCATTTTCAGCACGTCTACTTTGAGTATTGATCGTTTGTCGAAAAATTTCTTTTAGCTTATCTACTTCGAGTATGAACTGTACCTGACTTTTGAGTCTTTCTGAAATCATGATATAGTTATTTTGTTAATGTATTTGATGCTACTTTATCGGGTTTGTTTTGCCATAAATCACGAATGTAGGCGGCAAGGTAGAGTAGTGATATTGAAATAGATGTGCAGATAATGTCACCTGTTATAGTAGTAAAGAAACGTCCAAATTGTAGTAGTATCATTGCCGTTACACTTTGCGTTGCAAATACAGCTATGGAATGTTTTCCAAGAAAGGCTAGTTTAGGCCAACTAAAAAGGTGAGGAAATTTGCTGCCAATAAGCGTAATAATATATGCAACACAACCAAAGTTGGTGAGACGCATAAAGCCTAATGCGGGTTTGTTGAGTGATACTCCAAAGAATTTATCGCTCCATGCAGGTCTCCATCCAAGATGTTGAATGCTTAAACAGGCTAAAATAACGATGCTTGCTCCAAGGATTAAGCTAAATCGTGGTTTTATGTTTTCGTTTTTATTCAAACGCGTGTTTCCAGCAATTACACCTAGTATAAAAATAAACTGCCACGCATAGAGGTTGAAAGATCCTAGCACTACTGGAAAAAAGGAAATAGTATCTATTGGAGGTGCGAATTGCGTAATAAGCCAAATCGTAAAACTAATCATTAATACTGTATTTCGATAGCCTGCTTCTATCCACTTTAGTGCTAGAGGGAGTAAAGCGTACATAACGCAATACATAGGCAATATATCAAGAAGTCCTGGTTGTTGTAGAAAGACAGAGCCTAGAATTAATGCTAATAATGGATTTTGATAAAAAAGACGTGGAGTATTAAATGATGCAAAGCCAAATAGATGTGAGGAGAGTATAACTAGAACAAGACAGGTTACGAATGCTACAATATGCCAAAGGTAAATAGTTTTAACACGTTCACGGCACTGCTTAAGTAGTGTATCTTGATTTGTTTCACGTAATTTTCGTGTGTAAATCCATCCAGCCATGAGGCCTGAAAGAAATACAAAACCTTCAGCTGCTGAAAAAAGACCTAACGATTCATCTGTTAGAGCGCGTAGACGTGTTGGTAGATGATTTGCAGTCATGCATAAAATCATCAATCCACGTAGTGAATCGAATCGTAAATCTCTTTTGTTTTTAACGATCACACGTTTAAGCCAGTAGTTTTCTACCAACCGCCCCCAAGAGCTTTGATGAGGTGGATATGGGCTATATAGCACTGAGCTATTAGCTGACTATCAGACACCTGGGCTTGTAGATTTGTTCTATCTGAATCTACAACTTCAAAATAGTTAGAAACACCTTGCTTATAGCGTAGCAGAGATAAGTTTGCCGCTTTCTGTGAAGCATCAACGAAGTCATGTGAAATCGTTATTTGATCATTAATAAATCGCAGATCAGATAAACTATTTTCTACATCTTGTAGGGCCATGAGAAGGCTTTGTTTATAATTATCTAGAGCTTCATTATAAGCTTCTTTTGCATGCTCATAATTTGCCTTATTTAGGCCCTCTGTAAATATTGGTAGTGTAATGAAAGGTATGACAAAGCCTTCTTTGCTAGAATTATTTAATAGAGTAGATAAAGAAGTGCTATTAAAGCCTGCTGCGGCTGTAAGTTTAATGTTTGGATAAAATGCAGCTTTTGCTACTCCAATCTGTGCTGAAGCTGCTGCCAATTGTCTTTCTACTTGAGCTATATCTGGTCTTCTCTCGAGTAAGTCGCTAGGTAGTCCTAGTGGAATCGCAGGAGGTTGATCCGTGATGGGATTAATTACTATAGTAAAAGCTTCAGGTGTTTTGCCGATTAGTGTTGCTAAAGCATGACGCAAGGTGGCCGCCTGTTGCTGTGTAATGAGTAGGGAGGTTAGTGCAGTATCGAGTTGTGAGCGTGCCTGATAAACTTCTAATTCATTACTAGCGCCTTCTTTTTCTCTAATTTGAACAAGATTTAATTCTTCTTTTCGACCAGTCACTGCTGTTTGAAGTAATTGTCTCTGTGATTCAAGTGAGCGTAGGCTGTAGTAGTCTTGTGCTACTTCTGCTTCAATACTAAGAAGTATGTTTCTGTAGGTGGCTTCAGTAGCACCAACTAATGCGCGCGAAGTTTCTACACTACGGCGAGCACTACCAAATAAATCAATTTCGTAATTTAAATCTAAGGGTAAATCAAATGAGTTTGTATAATATGGTAGTACCGTTGAGTGCGGTTGATTTTGCCTATTTCCTGAATAATTAGTCTGACCACCAGAGCTTTGTATTGCGAGAGAAGGACCTAGGATTGATGCACTTGCGCGAGCTATTAATCGTGCTTGTAGTACACGCTCATAGGCTGCTTTTAAGTTGGAGTTATTTTCAACGGCTTCTTTTTCAAGGGAATTAAGCGTGGTATCCTGATAAATTAACCACCAGCCTTCTTTCGGTAGATTGTCCTTGGGCGTGATTTCTTTCCAGGGGCTAGTTTCTGAGTAGGTTGTAACTGGTACCACATTGGTTGGTTTAATGTAGTCAGGACCAACCGCGCAGCCAGTTGTTATAAGTGCTAGCGCTAAGCTAGTATAAAAATTGCGAGCCATGATGCTTAGTGTTTCTGAGCGCTAGTAACTTGGACCTGTTGTCCTTCTTGTAAAGAATCACTAGGGTTATCTATGATATTCGTACCTTCAGCTAATCCATCTAAGATTTCTATTTCAGTTCCAAAATCACGACCTAAGGTAACGTGCTTTAAGTGAATTTTGTTTTCGTTGTCTAGTGTTGCAACTAGGGTGCCTTCTGCACGAATGATAGCATTATTAGAAGGGATGATTATAGTTGGCTCGATTTGCGGTAGCTTGAAGTAAACTTCGCAGTACATGCCTGGAAGTAATTTACCGTCATCATTTTTAACTAGAACCTCAGTTAGTCGTGTACGAGAATTTACATCTATAGCGCTTGAAGTGCGCGAAACAGTACCTCTAAAACTAACACGGGGATATTCAGCAATGTGTATTTCAGCTTTCTGTCCAATAGCTACATTTCTCACTGCGCTTTGAGGAATATTAACATAGGCTCTTAGTAAATCGCTTTGAGTAATATGAAAAAGCTCAGGCCCTGATCCGGCACTTATTAATGTTCCAATATCTATGTTCCTTGCAGATATATATCCACTAAAAGGTGCTGTTATTTTTTCGTAACTCTTTAGATCTTGGTATTTTTTTACATTAGCTTTCGCTACGTTGAGATCTGCTTTACGTGCTAAATAGTCAGCCTCTTTTTGGTCTACTTCTTGTTTTGAGACTGCATTTTGTTCTCCTAGCGATTTCCATCTGATAGCAGAAATTTCTGCTAAGGCTAAGTTAGCTTTTGCTTGGTCATAGTTAGCAAGTGCTTGGTTTAAGTCTTGATCTACCTCAGGTGATTCAATTGTAGCGAGTAGTTGTCCTTCTTTTACGTAGTCGCCGATGTCGGCTACGTAGCTTGCTATATAGCCGTTGGTTCTTGCTCGGATAGCTGTATCTTTAACTGCAGATAGGGTACCAGGGAGCGTGATCTCTTGGTACTTTGATGCTTTTTTAGCGGTGGTTACAGTTACGATAGTGAGCGCATTATTTTCGCTTTCGGCATGCAAAGGAAGTGTAGTTACAAGTGTAACTAATGCGAAATATGTGGAAATGAGTAACGTGGTTACTTTCATAAATTAAGAATTTGTTGGATCGATAATGGACGTTTCGTCTAGCTCTTCTTTGATTTCTTCTTCTGGTCTATGTGCGCTGTGCTTACGAAGGTGAGCGTAAATAACTGGCACAAATAATAGGGTGGCAATCGTTGCTAGTGTTAATCCACCAATAACAGCACGGCCAAGTGGTGCATTTTGTTCACCACCTTCACCCATACCTAAAGCCATGGGTAACATACCAATTAACATCGCAAGGGCAGTCATCATGACAGGTCTTAAACGGGTAGATCCTGCCTCGAGTGCAGCACTAAATGCATCTTTACCTTCTTTTCTTAGATCATTTGCAAAAGTAACAATTAAAATGGAATTAGCTGTAGCTACACCAATACTCATAATGGCTCCCATCATTGATGGTACATTGAGGGTTGTATGAGTCAGTAAGAGGGCCCAAATGATACCACAGATAGCTCCTGGGAGAGCCATAATAATAATAAGTGGATCAACCCATGATTGGAAATTTACAACCATGAGTAGGTATACCAGTACAATTGCGAAAATAATACCTATACCTAAGCCCAAGAATGCATCCTTCATACTCTGAACTTGTCCTCTTAAGGTAATAAAACTGCCTCGTTTTAATTTAGCAGAAAATTCAGGAAGTAGTTTTTCTACACGAGTTGCAACTGATCCTAAATCTTTACCTTCAACATTAGCATATACGTCATATACGTTTTGAATATTGTAGTGACTAACTACAGCAGGACTTTCTGTACGCGTAATGGATGCAACATTGCGTAGGGTCTGAGGTACTTGAATGTCGCTCTTACTGCTAATAGGTATATTTAAAATAGCATCTAGGGAGTCTATTTTGAACTGAGGTGCTTGTGTTACTACCGAGTACTGAACACCGTTTTCTGGGCTAACCCAAAAATTAGGAGCAGCTTGGCTTGAGCCTGATAAAGATATGAGGAGATTACTTGCTACAGTATTAAGTCCTAGACCTAGGCCCTCTGCTTTAGTGCGATCTACTTCAACATGGAATGCTGGGGAATTTACTATTTGGTGAATATGTACGTCAATAGCACCAGGAATTTGGGAAATACGTCTGGTGAGCTCTTGGGCTATGGCGTAATTATTTGCACTGTCTTTTCCTGCAATTTGTACATCGATAGGAGCAGGTAATCCGAAATTCAAAATTTGACCTACGATATCAGAGCTTTGCGCAAAAAATTGGCAGCTAGGAAACCCACGTATAAGTTCTGAGCGTATATCACTTAAATACTTAAACGTAGAATCGTGTTTTTCTGGATTTAAGGACACGAGAATATCTCCTTCAGCTGCCCCTACGGTAGCTAAATCACTATTGGCGATATTAATACCGCTGTTAGGAAGACCAATACTGTCTACGATAGCTACCAGTTGGTCCTTGGGGATACTCTTTCTAATTACATCTTCAACTTTACTAAAGACACGTTCTGTTTCTTCTATGCGTGTTCCTGGTGGTACACGTACATGTAACTTAAATGAACCAGCGTCTACTTTAGGAAAGAAATCACGCCCAATGAATGTAGCGAGTACACCCGAAATCAAGACGAGGCTAACCATGATGATCACAACTTGTTTTGTATGCTGTAAGCACCAGTGAAGAACTTTTACATAACGACTTCTAAACTGTTCATAACTGTTATTAAAACGTGTATGAATTTCCCAAATAATACCTGATTGTTTTTCCTCGTGTCCTGCTCCGGCATGACCTTTGAGTAAAAAGTGTACGAATGTTGGAACTACGGTACGCGATAATAGATAAGAAGCTAACATCGCAAAAATGACGGACAATGCGAGTGGGGAGAAGAGGAATTTAGCTACACCGGTAAGGAAGAAAATAGGAACGAATACAATACAGATACATAATGTTGAAACGAAAGCAGGGACTGCGATTTGCTCGGCACCATCGAGGATCGCTTGAATAAGTGTTTTGTGCTGACCTAAGTTACGTTCAATGTTCTCAATGGTAACGGTTGCATCGTCGACTAAAATACCTACAGCTAAAGCAAGTCCTCCAAGAGTCATTGCGTTTATTGTTTGGCCGAGAATCGAAAGACAAATAATAGAACAAAAAATAGAAAGAGGTATAGATAAAGCGACTACAAGTGTGCTTCTCCATGATCCTAAAAAGAGTAGAATCATAGTTGCTGTAAGCAGTGCTGCTAGTATGCCTTCACGGATTAATCCGTAAAGTGCTGCACTAACAAATATCGATTGGTCGAACTGTGGTACAAGGCTAACGCTCTGCGGAATAGTTGAGATAATGCGAGGAAGGGCCTGTCTTACATGTGAAATGACATCTAAGGTAGATGCTTCACCGTTTTTCATGATTGTGATCAATACACCGCGGTGCCCATTTTGTCTTACAATACTAGTCTGGGGTTGGAATCCGTCTCGGACTTGTGCGACGTCTCCAATGGTTATTGTTGCGCCATTAATAACGGTGATAGGTAGTTTAGATAAATCAGATACAAGGTTGGTACTGCTATTTAAGAGTACGCCGTATTCTCGGTTACCTACTTTTACGGTACCGGAAGGAAGGGTAAGATTTTGAGCGTTAATCGCTGCACTGACCTGAGCAGGTGTAATACCTTTTTCTTGTAACAACTTTGGATCAATATCGATATCGATTTGGCGTGCCTTACCTCCCAGCGGCATAGGAACAGCAGCTCCTTGTACGGTAGCAAGTTGAATACGTACTGAATTTAAACCTAAGTCGAAGAGCGCTTGTTCAGCTACCGTAGGACTTGAAATACCTAGTTGAAGAATCGGTACATTCGTAGCGTTAAATCGAATAACAACAGGCGGATTGATGCCTGGTGGCATACGAGCTAAAATGGACTGATTAATCGCTGTAACTTGTGCAACTGCAGCTTCAATACTCGCATTGGGTTGAAAGTATACCTTGATAATACCGTATCCTAAAAGTGATTGAGACTCTAAGTGCTCAATATCATTCACAGTCGTAGTTATGGAACGTTCTGCTAAAGTCACGATACGTTGCTCCATTTCAGGAGGAGTTAGTCCGTTATAACTCCACACGACACTTACAACCGGTATGTTAATAGCCGGAAATATGTCTTTAGGCATCCTAAGTGCCGATAGTAGACCTAAAATGATGATGGCAAGCGCCATAACCGTGAAGGTGTAGGGCTTGTTGAGAGCTAGGCGGACGATCCACATGAAATTGAATAGACGTAAGTTACGACAGTTAGGATACTCATACTACCAAATAATTTAGGGCAATTTGACGCAGCTAAGTCGTGATTAAATGGTTATTAAGTAACATAATTTGTCTGATATCCACTCAAAGTTATAACTATTAATTGCTTATATAACTATTCTTTTACCGCTTTTCCTTGCTAGAAGGGCTGATGGACTTTTTCCTTATAGGTTCCTCGTATGAAAGTATTAGTAGCCGATAAAATTTCACCTAAGGGAGTTGCCTATCTGCGTCAGCAGCCAGGTCTTGATGTTGTGGAGGCGTATGGTTCATCACCCGAAAAGATATTGGAATTAGTACGTGATGTTCATGCGATCGCAGTTCGTTCGGAAACTAAAATTACAGCAGAAGTTTTTGCTGCTGCTCCGTTACTTAAAGTAGTAGGTCGTGCAGGAGTTGGCGTAGACAATGTTGATGTTGATGCTGCAACTGAGCGTGGCGTTATTGTGATGAACACGCCCGCTGGTAATACCGTTGCTACTGCTGAACTTACTTTTACTCATATTTTATGCGGTGCTAGACCCGTTCCTCAAGCGGCTGCTTCAATGAAGTCGGGCAAGTGGGATCGTAAGAGTTTTTCTGGAGTAGAATTATTTAAGAAGACACTCGGTATCGTGGGATTAGGCCGCATTGGTGGCGAAGTAGCAAAAAGAGCACAAGCCTTTGGGATGCGTGTTCTTGCTTATGATCCTTACCTTGCACCAGCACGCGCTAAAGCCATTCAAGTTGAGTCTGTAACGCTTGATGAACTTTTAAAGCAGGCAGATTTTATCACCGTTCACATGCCTCTTACGGATGATACTAAATATTTAATTGATGAAGCAGCACTCGCTAAAACGAAGAAGGGAATTCGTTTATTTAATTGTGCTCGTGGTGGTATCATTAAGGAGTCAGCTCTCATCGCTGCTCTCAAATCGGGACATGTAGGCTCTGCAGGCCTTGACGTATTTGAAGATGAACCGCTCGCTGAGGATAGTGAACTACGCAAATTGCCAAACGTAGTACTCACTCCTCACTTAGGTGCTTCTACAGCTGAAGCGCAAGACGCCGTTGGGGTAGAGGTCGCTGAACAAATCGCAGACGTATTAAACGGTGGTGTTATTCGTAATGCCGTTAATATGCCATCGATCGATGCAACCGCTCTTAAGGTTCTTTCTCCTTATCTCGATCTAGGTGCTAAGTTAGGTACACTCGTTCAACAAATTGCACCAAGCCAAATCGCTAAATTACGTATTACTTATAGCGGTAAGATTGTAGACTTAGATGCAAATTCTGTGACACGTTCAATTCAGCGTGGCTATTTGAAACGTATCAGTGGTGAAGAAGTTAACTTTGTTAACGCTCCTTTCATGTTACAGCGTTTAGGAATTCAAGCTGAGGTTGTTAAATCAACGGGAGACAGCGTTTATAATGAAGCTATTTTCGTTGAAGCGATCGCTCCAGATGGAAACGCATATTCAGCGGTTGGAACGCTTGCTGGTAAATCAAACGAACCTCGCATTGTTGAAATCAATGGCCGCGATGTCGAAGTGGCAGCTGATGGTAAATTACTTGTTTTAGAAAACCTTGATAAACCAGGTATGGTTGGAACCGTTGGAACTATCTTAGGTAAAGACGGCGTAAATATCGCTGACATGTCACTAAGTCGTATCACACCAGGTGGTACAGCATACATGGTTGTTCGCGTAGATAATGAACCAAGTGCTAATGCGAGAGCAGAAATTAAAGGTAATCCTGCAATTAAACTAGCTAAGTTTGTACAGCTATAATCTGAACTCATGATTTCCTCCTATTTAAGTGCAGCATTCATCGGGTATGTGCTAGGCGCATTACCCTTTGGGTGGATTGTTGCACGAGCAAATGGAGTAAATATTTTTGAAGTTGGAAGTAAGAGTCCAGGTGCGACGAACGTAAAACGCTCTGTTGGTAAAAATGCGGGTAATTTAGTTTTTTTACTCGATGCACTGAAGGGAGCTGCAGCGGTATATCTTCCTCAGTGTATTTGGTCAGCACCACATGATGTATTACGACTAAGTCTAGTAGCTATCATATGTGCTATATTAGGCCATAGTTTCTCGTGTTTTACCCGATTTAAGGGAGGGAAGGGTGTAGCAACTGCAGCGGGTGGATTTTTTGTACTGATGCCCCTACTTGCAGCGATATCGCTAGCATCCTGGGTAATTCTATTTTATGCGACTCGCTATGTATCTGTAGCAAGTATTGGTGCTTCGATCGTTCTTCCTGTGATTGCTTACTTCACACATCAAAAACCAGCACTGATCGTGATGTGTATTGTGTCTTCTCTTTTTATCATCATCCGCCACCGTGCAAATATTGTTCGTTTGCTCAATGGAACGGAAAATCGTTGGAGTAAAAAATAATTTCATGAAGGCATCTCTTAGCGTAAATATTGGACTTTGTGGTTTTGGCACGGTTGGCCAAGGCGTGTACAAGCATTTAGTTAAGTCACGTGCTGATATAACCGAGCGACTAGGTGCAGAAGTTAAGATTACGCGTATTGCTGTTAATGATATTAACAAGAAACGTAGCGTAAAAGTATCTAAGCAACTCCTCACAGAAGACGCTCTAGAAATTGCGAATGATCCTTCGATTCACGTTGTCTGTGAACTGATTGGCGGAACTGCGTTAGCGCGTAAGGTTACTCTTGCTGCACTTAAGCACGGCAAGATTGTTGTTTCTGCTAATAAAGCGCTTATCTGCGATCACGGTGCAGAAATTTTCGAAGCTGCACGTAAGTTTGGTGGCCATTTCTTTTTTGAAGCAAGTGTTGCAGGTGGTATTCCTATCATTAAAGCGTTACGTGAAGGATTAGTCGCAAATCGGTTTTCACGTATCTACGGAATTTTAAATGGTACCTGTAATTATATTTTAACCCAGATGGGTTCACGTGGGCTACCATATAGTGACGTATTAAAACAGGCTAAAGAATTAGGGTATGCTGAAGCGGATGAATCGCTTGACGTAGAAGGCTGGGATACAGCACATAAGGCATCCGTTCTTGCGTGGCTAGCTCATGGAGTGTGGGTAAAACCAAGCCAAATGATTGTAGAGGGAATTAATCGCTTAAGCCCTGCTGATTTAAGTAATGCAGCGACACTGGGATATAGCATTAAATTACTTGCTGTCATTACCCGTGATTTTTCAACTAACGAACTGTGTGTTCGTGTACATCCAACCTTGCTCCCGGTGAATAGTGTCGTTGCTAGTGTGGGTGGCGTATTTAATGCCGTAGCAGTTACCGGTGATGTTGTAGGCACGACGCATTATATTGGTCGTGGTGCTGGTCAAGATGCGACAGCAAGTGCTGTCATTAGTGATATCGCAGACGCAGTGGCTTTAATTAAGCATGGTAAAGGCACCCATCTTACCAGTGAGTCCTATGAACCTAATACTAAGGGTTGTACGTTAGCTCCCCTTGAACGCATTACTGGTAGCTACTATATCCGTCTTACCGTAAAGGATCAGTCAGGTGTTTTAGCTAAAGTCGCAAGTGTACTTTCACAGAATAAAGTAAGTATTGCGACCATGATTCAAAATCCTGCCCATGTTGGTGCAGCTTCGCTTGTTCTTACGACACACGAAACTAACGAAAAATCGATTGGTAAGGCATTAAAGCGATTAAGTGCTTTAGGCAGTGTGCTTGAAACACCGCTTGTCTTACGCATAGGAAACTTTACAGATTAATTTAACTATCCATGGCACGTATTGTTCAAAAATATGGCGGCACCTCTGTAGGAGATGTCGAACGAATCAAGAAAGTCGCTGAACGCGTAAAAGCATCTCACGACGAAGGTCATGAGCTTGTGATTGTAGTATCAGCCCGCGCTGGTGTTACTAACGAGTTGATTGCACGTGCTAAAGCCGTATGTGCTGAACCAAGTGAGAGAGAGTTGGATCAACTTGTTTCGATTGGTGAACAGGAAACAATCGCATTAGTCGCTATGGCTTTGCAGGGTATAGGTGTTGCAGCAGTCAGCTATACAGGAGCACAGGCAGGTATAGTAACAGACACTTCCTTTACTAAGGCTAAGATTCAGAATATCGATGCTTCACCGATCGTAAAAGATTTAAAAGAGAAACGCGTCGTTATTGTTGCTGGTTTCCAAGGCATGAATGCTGATGGACAAGTAACAACGCTTGGACGCGGTGGTTCAGATTTAACAGCAATTGCTTTAGCAGCTGCAATTAAAGCTGATACCTGTGAAATTTATACAGACGTAGACGGTGTATATACTGCTGATCCTCGTGTTGTAAAAAATGCACGTAAACTTAATGAAATTTCGTATGACGAAATGTTAGAACTTGCATCGTCAGGTTCTAAAGTCATGCAGTCTCGTTCAGTAGAATTTGCCAAAAAATATGGCGTCGTTTTTGAAGTTCGCTCTTCGTTTAATCATAACCCAGGTACAATCGTGAAAGAAGAAGTCGCTTATATGGAAAAAGTCGTTGTTCGCGGCGTTGCTGTCGACAAAGACCAAGCTAAAGTAACGGTAAGTAACATTGCCGATAAGCCAGGCTCAGCTGGTAAAGTGTTCCGTGCACTTGCTGAAGCAGGTATCATCGTTGATATGATTGTCCAAAATATTGGTCGCCAGGGTGTGGCTAATTTAACTTTTACAGTACCTCAAGGTGACAGCAGTAAAGCTGTTCGCGCTATTGAACCTGTACTTAAGGCAATAGGTGGCGGCGAAGTATCCGTACATGGACAAATCGCTAAGCTCTCCGTTGTCGGTGTTGGTATGAAGACACACAGTGGTGTTGCTGCTACACTTTTTGAGGCACTTGCTGCAGCAGGTGTTAATATTGATCTTATTAGTACATCAGAAATTAAGATTACAGTAGCGATCGCACTTGATAAAGCAGATGAAGCAGCACGTGTTGCTCATGCAGCTTTCAAGCTTGATACGCTCTAAGTAAAAAGTCGGATTTAGCGATGCGCTATATCTCAACACGAGGTCAAACTCAGCCGCACTCCTTTAGTGAGGCTGTCTCTGTTGGTTTGGCTCCTGATGGGGGACTTTTTTTACCTGAAAAATTTCCGTCCCTCACATCGCATCTAAAAAAATGGGAAGGCCTGAGTTACTCGCAGCTATGCTACGAGTTTATGAAACTCTTTGCGACCGATATTCCGGAAGCAGATTTAAAGCAAATTGTAGAATCGTCCTACACGACCTTTACTGATCCAGCCGTCGCACCATTAAAAAAATTAAGTACGGATGTATACGTACTTGAATTGTTTCATGGTCCTACACTTGCCTTTAAGGACTTTGCCTTACAGCTCCTAGGAAATTTATACAGCTACCTGTGCAGTAAGAAGAACGAATCGATTAATGTATTAGGAGCTACCTCGGGTGATACGGGTGCTGCAGCGATACATGGCTTACTAGGTAAATCCAACACTGCAGTCTTTATCCTATATCCTAACGGTAGGGTATCTGCACTCCAGGAAAGACAAATGGCATGTCTTGGTGCGGATAATGTTTATGCACTCGCAATCGATGGAAGCTTTGATGATGCCCAAGCTGCATTAAAAGAAATTTTCGCAGATCAAGATTTTAGAATTAAACATAGGCTCTCAGCTGTTAATTCAATTAATTTGGCCCGTGTTTTAGCGCAGTGCGTGTATTATTTGTATGCATGGTTACAAATCCCTGAGGCTGAACGTAGCCGTGTCGAATTTGTTGTTCCTACAGGAAATTTTGGAAACGTACTTGCCGGGTGGCTCTTAACGCAAATGGGCGTTTCTATTGGAAGCTTTAAGGTAGCAACAAACCAAAACGACATTTTATTCCGTTTATTTAATACGGGAGAATATAAAGTAGGTCAGGTTGAACCAAGCTTGGCTCCATCCATGGATATACAAGTGGCTTCTAATTTTGAGCGCTTGTTGTATTACCGCTTAAACGCAGACTCGGTAAAGGTGAGAGAAGCGATGCAGGAATTTAAAACGAAAGGATCGTTTGTTCTTCCGGGATTTAAGGCTGGAGAATTTTCTGCATCACGCTGTGTAGACAAAGAAATTCCAGATATTATTAAATCTGTCTATAAACAGTACGGCCTTGTGATAGACCCGCATACGGCTTGTGGTTTTAAGGAACACACCAAGGGTAAACTAAGTATTGTGCTCGCCACAGCAAGCCCTGCAAAGTTTCCAGATACGATTCAATCGGCATTAGGAATTGAGCCGAAAGATCTTATACTGGAAAAATTAAAAACACGTCCTATCGTAAAAACGCTGATCAAAGCGGATCCAGCACTGATTAAAGCATTTATTACAAAGCACGGTGTTTAATTCATTTTTTAAAAAACTTGTACTTACCTTAGTACTATCGGTGAGTATTCAGCTAAAAGCTGAACCTTTATGGGCATATGGTTTTCAAACACCGCTAAAGCCAACGGATCATCCACCGGCACCTTCGGTTCCAAGTCGTAAGCCTAAAGCAGGTAAATCTATTGAAGAACAGAATAGGCCGCTCCACGTGGCTGGCAGTACAGCTTCATACTCTACGATAGATATTCATTATGGAGGTAATGTAGCTGATTGGTTTCCTTTAGAGCATCCTCCCATGCCTTATATCGCTTCCCACGGCTCTAAGAGTCTGGGAGATAAAGCCTATGCTTGTGCTTTTTGTCATTTACCAACAGGACGTGGCAGACCTGAAAATGCACCGGTTTCGGGTCAGTCGGTTGATTATTTTATAAGACAATTGGAAGATTTTAAGCATGGCATGCGTAATAGCTACGATAAGCGTAAAGCAAATACGCAAGTGATGATTGCTCTCGCTAAGGCGATGACAAAAGAAGAAGAAGTTGAAGCAGCAAACTATTTTGCTGCGATACCGTGGACTAGGTGGGTGCACGTTATTGAAACGGATCTCGTTCCAAGAACGCATATCGAAAATAGTTTATATTTAGCTTTAGAAAAAAAGCTCACTGAGCCGATCGCTGGTCGCATTATTGAAATTCCAGAAGATGAAGAACAGGCGCAAGGGTTGAGAAATCCACATTCTGGATTCATAGCCTATGTGCCAAAAGGCAGTTTAAGTAAGGGAAAGGATCTCGTCACAACTGGTGGTGAAAGACGCATCGAAGGTAAAGTAATTCCCGGCAAAACAGTAGCCTGTGCAACCTGTCATGGTCCTGATCTTATGGGTTTAAAAGATGCACCTGCTATAGCAGGCAGATCTCCTAGTTATTTAGCTCGTCAAATGTATGATATGAAAGAGGGTACAAGAAAAGGTGCTTTTGCTGTGCAAATGCAGCCTGTTGTAAGCCAACTCTCTGATGATGATATAACAGCTATTGTAGCATACGTAAGTTCACTCCCGTAAGCTACGGCAGCGTGTTAATAGAAGCGCTTAGATAAGCTTTCGGTAAGCTCTATAAAGAAACGAGAACTCTTACTCAGTGAATTAAATGCATCGATTGCTTCGTTCGATGTTTTCTTAGCTAGCTGCTTTGACTGCTCTAGGCCGTACATAGAAACAAA
>Ga0316227_1001363_pt1 | contig 26752 bp, 19 predicted proteins | sample TBH18019metaG_FD_206012 | JGI IMG/M metagenome (GOLD analysis project Ga0316227, IMG submission 206012) | Freshwater microbial communities from Trout Bog Lake, Wisconsin, USA - TBH18019 | ecosystem: Environmental > Aquatic > Freshwater > Lake > Hypolimnion/Profundal zone | place: USA: Wisconsin... | reverse complement strand
AGCAGGTCATCGACTCCTACGACTCCATGTTCATGCAGTACCTGCCGCGCATCTGCAACCACTGCCTGAACCCGGCCTGCGCCGCGTCCTGCCCCTCGCGCGCCATCTACAAGCGCGCCGAGGACGGCATCGTGCTGGTGGACCAGGAGGTCTGCAAGGGGTGGCGCTTCTGCACCAGCGCTTGCCCCTACAAGAAGGTCTACTTCAACTGGAACTCCGGCAAGGCGGAGAAGTGCATCTTCTGCTACCCGCGCGTGGAGACCGGCCAGTGCAACGCCTGCGCCCACAGCTGCGTGGGGCGCATCCGCTACGTCGGCGTTCTCTTGTACGACGCCGACGGCGTCGAGGCGGCGGCGCTCAAGAAGGACGACGAGCTGGTCGAGGCGCACCGGAGCCTGATCCTCGACCCGAACGACCCCGAGGTGCGCGCGGGCGCCAAGAAGAACGGCGTCACGGACCAGTGGCTGGACGCGGCGGTGAAGTCGCCGGTCTACACCCTGGTGAAGGAGCTGCGCGTCGCGCTCCCGCTGCACCCCGAGTTCCGCACGGTCCCGATGGCCTACTACATCCCGTCGCTCTCGCCGGTGCTCTCCGTCTGGGGCGACACCCACAAGCTCCTGGAGCACGGCATGATCCCCGCGCTGGAGAAGCTCAGGGTCCCCATCGGCTACCTGGCGAGCCTTTTGTCCGGAGGAAACCAGGCAGTGATCGAGGAGGCCCTGAAGAAGCTGATTGCCCTGCGTGTCTTCATGCGCGGCGAGAACCTGAAGCTTCCCGTCGATCCGGCGGTGCTGCAGGACGCTGGCCTGGACCGGGCTTCGGCCAAAAAGCTCTACCGGCTCTTCACGGTCGGCGGCTACGACGAGCGCAACGTGATCCCGGCGCAGCAGCGCGAGGAGCAGGACGATCCCTTCAAGCGCAACCAGGAAGCCGGCTTCGGCATCCTCAAGAAGACCAGGGGGGGCAAATGAGCATCCAGGAAAGCTACGACGGACTGGCACGACTCCTCGATTACCCGGAAGGCAAGGAGGCGCTGATTGCATCCTACGATAACGTTGCGGCCTATCTCAAGGAGAGCGGCATCGACTCCCCGACCGACCCTTTCGGGGAGCTGGTGCGGAGTTCGACCCTGGCCGAGCTGCAGGAGGATTACGTCGCCCACTTCGATTTCAACCCGGCCGCCGCCCCCTACCTCGGGCACCACCTGTACGGCGACAACCAGAAGAAGGGGGCCTACATGATCCGGGTGAAGCAGGAATACATCCGGTACGACTTCAACCCGGCCGGCTGCGAGCTTCCGGACCACCTGGCGGTGCTCCTCGGGTTCCTGGCGCACCTGGCGCGGCGCGGCGAGCATGCCGTGCGCCGTACGTTCATCGCCGAACTGGTACTGCCGGGATTGGACAAGCTGGTCGCGTCCTGCGCGCCGCGCGGACTCTCGCCCTGGCTCACCCTGGTGGAGGCGGCCGGGCTGCTCTGCAGCGCCGACTGCCGGGAGGTTGCCACATGCTGAACAACCTGATCTTCATTGCGCTTCCCTATGCGGCGCTCGCCCTGGTCATTTTCGTCACGCCGTACCGCTTCATCAGCAACCGGCTCACCTGGTCGGCCTACTCCACCCAGTTCCTGGAAAGGAAGTTCCTTTTCTGGGGGGTGAACCCCTGGCACTACGGGGTCATACCGATCCTGGCGGCGCACGTCATCGGCTTCGCCTTCCCCGGCTGGGTGAAGGGGTTCCTCGGCAACCAGGAAACCCTGCTGCTGGTGGAGAGCTTCGGGCTTGGTCTCGGGCTCTTCGCCCTTTTGGGCTGCCTGATCCTGCTTTTGCGCCGCGCCAACTCCGGCATGCTGAGCAAGGTCACCTTCGGCAGCGACTGGCTGGTGCTCTACCTGCTCGCCTTCCAGGCCGGGACCGGGATCTACATCGGCTATTTCGAGCGCTGGGGCTCCCAGTGGTACCTGCACACCGCGGTGCCCTATCTCTGGTCCATCGTCTCCTTCAACCCGCAGTTGGGCTTCGTGACCGACCTGCCGCTGGTCTTCAAGCTGCACGCGGCCTGCGCCTTCCTGATCGTCGCGGTGCTACCGTTCACCAAGCTGGTGCACATGCTCTACCTGCCGATCGACTTTTTGAAGGACCCGCCCATCTTGTACAAGTGGCGGGCGAAGTAGGGCAGCATAAGAACCGTTTGAACATCGTTCCCACGCTGGAGCGTGGGAACGATACTAAAAAGACTCAACGACTTAACGACGTACGGGGAGCTTTCATGGCATCGCACAAACTGCAACAGCTTTCCGTACTCTCCTCAAGCACGCTCGCCTTTACGGTCTGCTTCGCCGTCTGGGTCATGTTCTCCATCATCGGCATCCCGATCAAGGCGTCGCTCCACCTGAACGAGACGGAGTTCGGCCTGCTGGCCGCCACTCCCATCTTCTCCGGGTCGCTGATCCGCCTGCCGCTTGGCATGTGGACCGACCGCTACGGCGGCCGCATCGTCTTCCTGATCCTGATGCTGAGCACCATCCTCCCGATCTACATGATCGGCGACGCGACCCAGTACTGGCAGTTCCTCGCCCTGGGCCTCTGCGTCGGCATCGCGGGAGGCTCCTTCTCGGTCGGGATCAGCTACGTGGCGCGCTGGTTCACCAAACCCCGGCAGGGCTTCGCCATGGGGATCTTCGGGGCGGGCAACGCCGGAGCCGCGGTGACCAAATTCGTGGCCCCCTCCATCGTCGCCGCCTACGGCTGGCAGATGGTCCCGAAGGTGTACGCGGTGGCGATGCTGGTGACCGCCTGCCTGTTCTGGGCCTTCAGCCATTCCGACCCCAAGCACCGGGTCTCCTCATCAGTCACCGTGCGGGAGCAGCTGCGCGCCCTCAAGGACCCCGTGGTCTGGCGCTACAGCCAGTACTACGCCATCGTCTTCGGCGGCTACGTCGGGCTTTCGCTCTGGATGACCAAGTACTACATCAACGAGTTCGGACTGAACATGAAAACCGCGGCGCTGGTCGCTACGGTTTTCGTGCTCCCCTCCGGCGTGATTCGCGCCCTGGGCGGCTGGGTTTCCGACAAGTTCGGAGCGCACAAGGTCACCTGCTGGATCCTCTGGATCTCCTGGGGGAGCCTCTTCATCCTCTCCTATCCGCAGGCGGAGCTTTCCGTCACAACCATCACCGGCCCGGCCAGTTTTCACCTGGGGCTCAACATCTGGGCCTTCACGGCGCTGCTGTTCGTGGTGGGCATCTCCTGGGGTTTCGGCAAGGCGTCCGTTTTCAAGCACATCGCCGACGACTATCCCCACCACATAGGGGTGATCTCCGGCATCGTGGGGCTCATGGGAGGGCTGGGCGGCTTCGTGCTCCCGATCATCTTCGGCGCCCTGGTCGACCTGACCGGCGTGAGAAGCAGCGCCTTCATGTTCCTCTTTGCCATGACGACCTTTTCCCTCCTCCTGATGCTGACCAGCACGCAGAGGGACAAGAAGCGCCACAAGCTGCACCTGGCGGCGGCAAAGGCGTAGGTTCCAGAATAAGTAAAATCAGCTACACTGAAGCATATTCCAAGGAGGCCATTAGATGGCAAAACGCGTATTGAAAGTATGGAGACCGGAAGACGAAACCTTCTGGCATAACGAGGGGAAGGCAATCGCCTCACGCAACCTCTGGATCTCCATCCCCGCCCTCTTCCTCTCCTTCGCAGTCTGGATGGTCTGGAGCGTCGTGGTGGTGAACCTGCAGTCCATCGGCTTTGGCTTCGACGCCAACAAGCTCTTCTGGCTGGCGGCGCTCCCCGGCCTTTCGGGCGCGACGCTCAGGATCTTCTACTCCTTCATGGTCCCGATCTTCGGCGGCCGGAAATGGACCACCATCACCACCGCCTCGCTGCTGATCCCGGCGGTCGGCATCGGCTTTGCCGTGCGCGACCCGCACACGAGTTACTCGACCATGCTGACGCTGGCGCTATTGTGCGGCTTCGGCGGCGGCAACTTCGCCTCCAGCATGTCCAACATCAGCTTCTTCTTCCCCAAGTCGCAAAAAGGGACGGCGCTGGGACTCAACGCCGGCCTGGGCAACCTCGGGGTGAGCGCCATGCAGTTCCTGGTGCCGCTGGTCATCACCACCGGGATGTTCAGCGCGCTGTGCGGCGACCCGCAGATCTGCGTCATCAAGGGGGTCACCAAGTCGGTCTGGATGCAGAACGCGGGCTTCATCTGGGTCCCCTTCATCCTCGCCACGACGATCGCCGCCTGGTTCGGCATGCACGACATCGCCGACGCCAAGGCATCCTTCAAGGAGCAGTCGATCATCTTCAAGCGCAAGCACAACTGGATCATGTGCTGGCTCTACCTCGGCACCTTCGGCTCCTTCATCGGCTATTCGGCCGGGTTGCCGCTCTTGATCAAGTCCCAGTTCCCGGCCATGAACCCGACCCAGTACGCCTTCCTCGGCCCGCTGGTGGGCGCCCTCTGCCGCCCGCTGGGCGGCTGGATCGCGGACAAGCTGGGAGGCGCGCGCGTCACCTTCTGGAACTTCATCGCCATGGCCGCGGCGGTATTCGGAGTGCTGAACTTCCTCCCCCACGACGGCTCGGCCGGTAACTTCTGGGGATTCCTCGCCATGTTCATCCTGATGTTCGTCACCACCGGCATCGGCAACGGTTCCACCTTCAGGATGATCCCGGTGATATTCCTGACCGAGCGGCAGCGCGCCGCGGCCGGCAAAGGCGGCAAGGCCGAAGCCCAGGCGGTGACCGACGCGGCCAAGGAAGCGGCGGCGGTGCTCGGCTTCAGCTCGGCCTTCGCGGCCTACGGCGCCTTCTTCATCCCCAAGGCGTTCGGCAGCTCCATCTCGCTCACCGGCGGCCCCCAGGCGGCGCTGTACGGCTTCCTCGCCTTCTACTTGAGCTGCATCGCCCTCACCTGGTACTGCTACTCCAGGAGGAATTCCGGCATGTCCTGCTGAGTGGGATGCATTGAAGCAGGCGGGGGCAGAATTGTTGTTACTGCGCTCGATATTCCGGGAATCATCAACAAAATGCAAAAGTCACAAAGGGCAGATAATTCGTTATCTGCCTTTTGCGTTCTTTGTGCTTCTTTTTGCTGGTGTGGATTTAGTGCCGTGGTGTGTCCCGCGTGGGCACGGGGTGCCCACCCTCTCTCTTCGATGTTGACCGGGTGGCAGGCAAATAAGAGCCGGAAATGGGCGGAATGGGCGAACACAAGGTTCGCCCCTGCGGTGGGAATTGAGCCGGTTGCGGCGAAATGGGCGAACACAAGGTTCGCCCCTACGGTGGGAATTGAGTCAGTTGGGGCGAAATGGGCGAACACAAGGTTCGCCCCTACGGTGGAAATTGAGCCAGTTGCGGCGAAATGGGCGAACACAAGGTTCGCCCCTACGGTGGGAATTGAGCCAGTTGGGGCGTAAAGGGCGAACACAAGGTTCGCCCCTTCGGTGGAAATTGAGCCAGTAGGGACGAATCTTGTATTCGCCCGCCTTTCGTGCCCCCGAGAAGCAAGCGCCAGCGCCACCTCCGGTGCAGGGCGCTGCAGCATCCTGAGAGCCCGTTCCACGCAGGAGCGTGGGAACGATGGTTCTCTCAAGGTGGAGACTGCGCAACGGGAAGGCGCCTAAAGGATGCGGTAGTTCACCGGGACCAGCGCGGCGGGGAGATCCACTTCTCCCAGCGCCGCGCGCAGGTCCCTTTCGATCGTCCGGCACATGGAGGAGAGGGCCAGGTCGTTGGGCAGCACGCCGAAGGGCTCTTCGATCTCGTCCCCCAGGGCGTCGAGCCCGAAAAAGGTGAACGATACGATGCCGACGACGAAGGGGGTCATGAACCCGATGGAATCGACCAGGCCGAAGGGAAGCAGGAAGCAGTAAAGATAGGCGGTGCGATGCAGCAGCAGGTTGTAGGTGAACGGTATCGGGGTGTTTTTGATCCGCTCGCAGCCGGTGTATATGGTGGTTATCTCGGAGATCTTACGGTCCATTGCGACGGCATAGTACTCGTGCACCTGCTTGTTCTCGATGCAGCGCCGCAGATCGAAGGCCAGGCGCTGCAGCAGGAAGTGAGGCTTGCTGTGAGCCTGCTCGACCGCCAGGGCCTCTTCCGCGCTGAGAAACTCCCTTAATTCGTCCGCGGTGTCGGAATCCCTGAGATGATGCCTCAGGGCGTTCGCGAAGGCTATCAGCCGGTACACCATGCGTGACCGGGGATCGCCCTTTTCATAGGGAGGCCACTTCGGCGCCTCTCCGTGCTCCGACGACACGAAGGTGAGGGTCTGCCGGGTCAGGCTGCGGCACATGCTGATCAGCAGCCCCCATAGTTTCCTCCCTTCCCAATAACGGTCGTAACTTGCGGAGTTGCGGAACCCGATGAAGATGGCAAGGGCCAGCCCGATCAGGCTGAAAGGGATCGGCGTCATGGTTATCTTCAGCCTGAACAGTGTCCCGTGGCTTATTGTCACCAAAACAGCGAGCAGAACTGTCACAAATAGCGGCCATTTGATACGCGGAACGATGGAACCCCTCATAATGAAAAACAAGCGAAGCCCGTTGGGGCGCTCCCTGACTATCATCCTTATCCCCCCTGTGAAAATCTAAAAGCAGCCAAACCAGGTGCTGCATCATGCCAATCGAAGGCGGCCGGGGCGGCCGACTGGCCCGTCCCCGGAAAAACCGCGCCGCCCTGCGGGGGTGCCGACCGCCTCCCGCGCCGGCTACCTTACGGGTTCAGTTTTTCGTACTCCTTGTACAGGGAATTTTCCTCGCTGCGCTGCCGTCTGGAAATGGTGGAGAAGAGCTTCCCGAAGGCCCGGGCGAACTCTATGTCGATGGGCGCATCCGCCGCGGAGTACTTCTTGAAGAACTCGACGGCATTGCCGGTGATCTCTTCCATGTCCTTCGCGTAGAACTCCACGGTCCGCTTCAGACTCGGGTCGCTCGCCGCCGCCCGGTTCAACACGGGATACAGCTGGGCGTCTTCCTTCTTCAAGTGCGCGAGCAGGCTCGCCTGCGCCGCCAGGAGGATCTTGTGGGCTTCCTTGTGAGAGATGCTCGAGTCCTTGGCCCTGGTCAACATGCCTTCAATCGCGGCATGATCCTTTTTCAACTCGTCGATTAAACGTGCCATGATTTTCCTCTCCTTCCTGCCTGTGGTTAGATGTTGCGGATTCCATTCTCAGGGTTCCCCGAAGGGGGCAAGGACTCGCCGCGCTGGCTGACAACTTGCCGTTTCCCGTTATCTGACTATAGGCACAAAACGCCGGCATACCTTTGATGCAGGTCAAGAAAGCGCGGTCGGCGGCGTCCACGACGCCGTCACCGTTCAGGTCGCCGTAGAAGACGGCAGCCTTCGGGACCTGCCACGCGCCGCCCCGCAGCGCCCACAGCGTCCCCTGGCCGGTCTGCCCCTCCTCGCTTTGCAGCGTCCCCTGCAGCTTGAAAGACCCCGAGCTGGAAGCATTGCTCCCGCTGGTCGTGCCGGAATCATGCAGGACATAGCCGGAGCTGGACATCTGGGCCGCCTGGAGCGGCACAGACAGGGAGATGGTGAAGATAAAAGCACCAAGAGATAGCAGTCGCATGGTCAGGTGGTCGCCCCGTTGACCGGGGGCGGGTGGCGACCGCGTCGCTGCCCCGGGCTGGGCTCGCCCCTGGCAGGCGGCATTTGACAATCACTCCCGGTAAATTAAAATAAACTCACGTGGATCCGTTCTGACTGTTCTCGCACCGCCAGAAGCCCTCGTTTCCCCCTATCGGGACCGTTATATGAGCTGCCTGACCGGCTTTCACGACCGACCTCGCGCAACGGCTCATGCCTCGTATCCTTCCAGCAGCGAACCTTGAGCCAGGCACACCGTTGGGTTTTTAATCACCGTAGCGTCGCACCCGAGGCCATGCACATGGATTTCCGCAACTTCTCCATACGAAAAAAGCTCATGAGTGTAATCCTGCTCACCTGCGGCATCGTGCTTTTCACGACGGTCAGCGCCATCTTCGTAAGCGACGCCGTGCTCTTTCTCACCGGGCTGCGCAAGAACCAGGAGATCCTGGCGAGCATCATCGGCGCCAATTCGGCCGCCGCGGTGCTCTTCAACGATCCGAAGTCGGCGGAGGAGACCCTGGGGAGGCTCGCCTACAACCAGCACATCACGGCGGCCTACATCATCACGGACGGCAACCGGGTGTTCGCCTCCTACCGCAGGAAAGGGAGCGCCGGCGGGCACTCGGACCTGAGGACCACCCGCGCCCCGGATGGAGAGAGCGTCCCCCCGGCCGAGCTCGCCAGGCTGCGGGGTGGCTCCAACCTGCTCGAGGCGCTGGACGGAGAGATGAACACGGTCATCCCCTACGCCATGGACGGCCAGCATATCTGCAGCATCGTCCTCAGGTCCGACCTCAGCGAGCTGATGTCACGCCTGTACGCGTCCCTGGGCATCATCGCGGTCATCCTCTCCGTCTCGCTGCTGCTAGCCTACGCCGTTTCCAACACGCTGCAGCGCGTGGTGTCCGACCCGCTCTTCCATCTGCTGGACAAGATGAAGCTGGTGACCCGCGAGCGCAACTTCGCCATCCGGGCCATCCGGGACTCGGACGACGAGCTGGGCGAGCTGATCACCGGGTTCAACGAGATGCTGGACCAGATCGAGCTGCGCGACGGCATGCTGAAGCGCCATCACGAGGAGCTCGAGGAAAAGGTGGCCGACCGCACCAAGGAGCTCTGCAAGGCCAAGGAATCCGCCGAAGCGGCCAGCCGCGCCAAGTCGCAGTTTCTCGCCAACATGAGCCACGAGATCCGCACCCCGATGAACGGCGTCCTCGGCATGACGGAGCTCCTGCTGGACTGCAACCTGCCCCAAAAGCAGCGCTCCTACCTGGAAGTCGTGCGCTCCTCCGGGGAGACGCTGCTCTCCATCATCAACGACATTCTCGACTTCTCCAAGATCGAGGCGGAGAAAATGGCACTGGAGACGGTCCCTTTCAGTATCCGCTCCACCGTGGGAGCGGTCGTCGACTCCTTCGCCGAAAGCGCCAACCGCAAGGGGGTGGAGCTCGCCTGCCAGATCGCTCCCGAGGTCCCCGACTGCCTGGCGGGCGACCCGGTCCGGCTGCGCCAGATACTGGTCAACCTGGTCGGTAACGCCATGAAGTTCACCCAGCACGGCGAGGTCGTCGTCAAGGTGAGCGGTGCCGGGGAGCAGGAAGGACGCGTGCCGCTCTACTTCGAGGTGAAGGACTCGGGCATCGGGATCGAGCCCGCCCACATCTCCTCGATCTTCCAGCAATTCTCCCAGGCCGACGAGTCCATGACCCGCAAGTTCGGCGGCACGGGGCTGGGGCTTGCCATCGTCAAGCAGCTCGTCGAGCTGATGGGCGGCGAGATCGGGGTAACGAGTCACGCGGGCCTCGGCTCCACCTTCTGGTTCCGGATCCGTCTGGAAGTCCCTCCGGCCGCGGAGGGGGCGCTGCACCCGGTGCGCCACTCGCTGCAGGGGCTGCGCGTCCTCATCGTGGACGACAACGCCACCACCCTGAGCATCCTGCAGCAGGAGATCAGCTTCTTCGGCATGCAGTGCGACGCCGCCACCAGCGGCAAGGAGGCGCTCTCGCTCATCGGGCTGGCCGATACGGCCCCCTACGACCTGGCGATCCTGGACCTGGTGATGCCCGAGATGGACGGCGTCGAGCTGGCCCGCGCCATCAAGGCGCATCCGGCCAATTCCCGGATGCGCCTTTTGATGCTGACCTGCTTTGGCAAGGACGGCGACCAGGAGCGCGCGCAGCAGGCCGGCATAGAGTGCTTCCTGGATAAGCCGGTGAAACAGGAGGAGCTCCTGAACAGCATCGTCGCCCTGATGGGCAGTGCGGCGGAGCCGCCCGCGTGCGGCAGTGCGGCCTTCATGGCCGCGGCGGGTCCGGCGGGGCCGGCTGCCACGGTGCCGGGAAGCGGGGCCGTGCAGCGGGCGGCAGGAGAAGCGGCTGCGGCTCCGGCGCCCGGGGGCGGGGCGGCGCCGGCCCCCGGAGGCGAGCTTCGGCGCATCCTGCTGGTCGACGACAACCCGGTCAACCTGGAGGTGAGCTCCGCGATGCTGGAGAGTCTTTATTACCAGGTGACCACGGCGCAAAACGGCACCCTGGCGCTCGCCGAACTGGAGCGCACCCGCTTCGACCTGATCCTCCTGGACTGCCAGATGCCCGAGATGGACGGCTACCAGGTGGCGGGCCGCATCCGCGAGCGGGAGCGCACCGCCGCCGGAGCCGCGCCGCGCCACCTTCCCATCATCGCCCTGACCGCCCACGCCCTGGAGGCGGACCGCGAGCGCTGCCTGAGCGCGGGGATGGACGACTACCTGTCCAAGCCGTGCAGCAAGAAAATGCTGCAGGCAGCGCTGGCACGCTGGCTGCCGGCCGGCGACCCGCCGACGCCCGGTCCCTCCCAGCCCCGCGAGTCTTCCGTGCCGTCCGTGCCGTCCGAGTCACCGGTCCACAGCGAGTCAACGGTCCCCTCCGGGCCGTCGGGCGCCGGAGCCACCCCCGCCGAGCTCGGCCGCCCCTGCGGCGCGCCTCCGGGTGGGATGGCCGCGGGCCCGCCGGAGCCGCCGGCCGTGGACCAGTCCGCCCTGGACAATATCCGGGTGCTGCAGCGGGAGGGAGCTCCCAGCCTGCTTCACAAGGTCATCAGGCGCTACTTCGACGACTCCCCGAAGCATCTCGACGCCATGCGCCAGGCCCTCTCGGGGACGGCGCCGGACCAGCTGCGCCAGGCGGCGCACAGCTTCAAGTCGAGCAGCGCCTACCTGGGCGCCCACGCCCTGGTGGAGCTTTGCAAGGAGATGGAAGCCGCGGGGCGCGACAATGCCCTGGCCGGTTCAGAAGAGCTTCTGGTGCGGATCGAGTCGGAATATGCAGCCGTGCACCGGTCCCTTTCGGTCACCCTCGGGAGTACAGATCATGGACAGTGAATACGCCAAGCTGGCCGGCACCGTGTTGATCGTGGACGATGATTTCACCACCCGCCTGCTCGCCCGGGAATCCCTGGAGGGAGCCGGCTTCGAGGTTTCCGAGACGGAGGACAGCGGCAAAGCGCTGGAGCTCTTCGACCGGCTGAACCCGGAGATCATCCTGCTGGACGTGCTGATGCCCGGCATCGACGGGTTCACCGTCTGCAAGCAGATCCGCAGGCACCCCGAGGGGTGGAACACGCCGATTCTCATGATGACGGGACTGGACGACATCGAGAGCATCAAAAAGGCCTACGACACCGGCGCGACCGACTTCATCTCCAAGCCGTGCAACTGGCTCGTGCTCAGCTACCGGGTGCGTTACATGCTGCGCGCCAGCCAGATACTGAAGGACCTGAGCAAGAGCCGGGCGAGCCTGAGCCACGCCCAGCAGATCGCGCAGATCGGCAGCTGGGAGTGGGACGTCACCAACGACGTGCTGAACTGGTCCGAGGCCGCCTTCCGCATCTTCGCGATCGACCCGATCGGGTTCGACAAGACCTACCACTCCTTCCTGAACTCCGTGCACCCGCAGGACCAGGAGGTGGTGGACTGCGCCATCAAGGAGGCGCTGGCCAACGACAAGCAGCTCAGCATCGACCACAAGATCATCATCTCGGGAGGCGCCACGCGCTACGTCCACACCGAGGCGAAGGTCATCGACGACAAGCAGGGGCGCCCCCAGTGGGTGACCGGCACCGTGCAGAACATCACCGAGCGCAAGCTGCAGGAGGAGCAGATCAGGGAGCTCGCCTACTTCGACAGCCTGACCGGCCTCCCCAACCGGGTCCTCTTCAAGGAGAACCTCGGGCACGTGCTGGCCCGGGCCGAGCACAACAGCCTGAAGGTCGCCATGATGTTCCTCGACATGGACCACTTCAAGGAGGTGAACGACACCATGGGGCACGACATCGGGGACAAGCTGCTGCAGGGTTTCGCCGGGCGCCTGTCGAGCTGCGTGCGCCGGACCGACCGCTCGACGGAGCTCTCGCCCAAGCACTCCGACTGCCTGGCGCGCCTGGGGGGGGACGAGTTCACCGTCATCCTGGGCGACATCTCCCGGACCGAGGATGCGGCGAAGGTGGCGCACCGCATCGTCGACACCATGGCAAAACCGTTCGACCTGGGCGAGGGCTTCGCCTCGGTGACCGTCAGCATCGGCATCAGCATCTACCCCGACGACGGGACCGACGTGGTCGCCCTGCTGAAATGCGCGGATATCGCCATGTACCAGGCCAAGGAACAGGGGAGAAACCAGTATTATTTCTATTCCCACGCCTTGCCTGCCTCAGGCGGCCTGAGCGGGACGGGTTAGCTCCCCCTCCCCGCCAGGCGACGGCCATCCGCTCCCGCGGGCCCTTGCTGCGCGGCTCCCCCCACCACAGTACCCCCACTTCAAGATGAACGAGTGACCTCGCGGCATCCCCCCTGCGCAGTAGGGGGGAAGGCTCGCGCAGCGAGACAGGGGGTTCCCCCTGCCGGGGGCAGCCTGCGCCGGTCTGCCACCCTCCCTTCCCCACCCCCGATTTACTCTTTAATGTTTTCCTCGCCAAAGACGATAAGTATGCCAATCGCTATCCGCGTCCGGAACAGGTAATCACCTTGTGCCGCCAGGCAACAGCATAAGGCTGCTGCCGATGGAACCCCGCGGCACCGCGCATTGCCACTGTCTAATATATTTCCGTTTAGCATCAACTTCTCAACCGTGGCGTTTTATTGAGGAGGCCCATGGATTACACACTGAAAGAGCTGCTGGACCTTCCGCAACTAAGGACTCTGCTTGACTGCTGGAGTGCAGCTCAAAGCATTCCCTGCGTCATTCTGGACCTGGAAGGTAACGTCCTCGCCGCCACCTCGCCGCCCGAAGCCGGCGGCGCCCCCCGGCGCGCCGACCTCCGGGCCCGGACGGACCGGGACGGCCGGCGCCAGGCGCCCGAGGCCGCGGCGCCGGCAGCGGACCCCATCAACCACCGCTACCCCACCGGACTGGTCCACGCGGCGCTCCCCATCGGCGTCGCCGGACAACGACTCGGCACCGTCTGCACCGATCAGATATTCCTGGCTGCGCCCGACGCGATCGCAACGATCAGGCAGGCCCCCCTCCGGGGCTGCGACGAGGCCGACTACCTGAGCGCGCTGCGGGAGGTCCCCGTCATCCCGGAGCAGATGTTGCGCAAGAACCTGGACTTCGTCGCCGTCCTGGTGGGGGCGCTGGCGGAGCAGGGGTTGCGCGGGCTGCGGGAGTCCGCCAGCGCCGCCAACGTCCGCGAGAACGAGGGGATCTTCCGCAGCCTCTTTGAAAAGACCAACGACCCCCTGTTGATCCTCAATGGCGGCCGCTTCGTCGATTGCAACGCCGCGGCGCTGCGGCTGCTCGGCTACGGCGCCAAGCCCGAGCTGCTGGAGCACTGCCCCTTCGAGATATCCCCGCCGCTGCAGCCCGACGGCCGCTCCTCGCAGGAAAAAGCGGAGGAGATGATCGCCACCGCGCTGCGGGTCGGCTACCACCGCTTCGAGTGGATCCACAGCAAGGCCGACGGTTCGGAACTCCCGGTCGAAGTCACCCTCACCCCCGTCACCATAGGCGGCGAGCTGATACTGCACACCCTCTGGCGCGACATCACGGAGCGCAAGCAGGCCGAGGAAAGCCTCTGCTACTCCGTCGCCCTCACCAACGCCGCGCTGGATTCCTCCGCGGACGGCATCCTGATCGTGGACCGGGAGGGGAAGATCGTCCGCTGGAACCAGAAATACGTCGAGCTCTGGAGGGTCCCGGCCGAGCTGCTGGACACCTCCGTCAAGGACCGGGTGCTGGGCTACGCCCTAAGCCAGCTGGCGCAGCCCGAAGCCTTCCTGGCCAGGGTCATGGAGCTGTACCGGCACCCCGAGGTCTCCAGTCACGACCTGATCGAGCTCGCCGACGGGCGCCGTTTCGAGCGCTACTCGCAGCCGCTCAGGATCGGCTCCGAGATCGTGGGGCGTTTCTGGTCCTTCCGGGACGTCACCGCGCGCCAGCGCGCCGAGGAGCAGGCGAAGGATGCCATGAACTACATCCAGACCATCCTGTCCAGCTCGCCCATGGGGATCGAGACCTTCAAGGCGACCGGCGAGACGGTCTCCGCCAACGAAGCGGCCTCGCGCATCATAGGCGCGAGCCGCGACCAACTGGTGCGGCAAAATTTCCGCTCCATAGAGTCCTGGCGGCGCTTCGGGCTGCTGGAGGTCGCGGAGCGCGCCCTGGCCAGCGGCCTGGAACAGCACGGGGACTTTCAGGTGACGACATCCTTCGGGGAACGGGTGGACCTCAACTGCCTGTTCGTCCCGTTCCTGTTCAGCGGTGAGCAGCACCTGATGCTCACCATCATGGACGTCACGGCGCGCAGACAGGCGGAGGCGAAGCTGCGCTATTCCCTCTCCCTGATCGACGCGGTCCTGGAATCGACCCCCGATGCCATCCTGGTCGTGGACCTGGACGGGAAGTTGGCCCGCTGGAACCGCAAATTCATCGATCTCTGGCGCATCCCCGAGGAGATGATTGCGGGCCACGTCGACGACCCGGTGCTGGGGCACGTGGTGTCCCAGATGGCCGATCCGGCCGAGTTCCTGGCCCGGGTCATGGACCTGTACCAGCACCCGGAGGACTCCTGCGAGGACCTGCTGGTGCTCGCCGACGGGCGCCTGATCGAGCGCTATTCCCAGCCCCTGAGGATCGGCGCGGAGATCGTCGGGCGCTACTGGTCCTTCCGCGACTCCACCGAGCGCAGGAGGTCGGAGGAGGAGGTGCGGCGCCAGCTGGAGCTGCGGGTGAGCGAGCGGACCCAGTCCCTGGAAGAGGTCAACTGCGAGCTGCTCGCCATCAACTGCGAGCTGGAGCAGCGGCGCAACGAGGCCGAGGAAACCAGCAAGAAGATGCAGCAGCTCTCCAGCGCGGTCGAGAACAGCTCCACCTCCATCGTCATCACCGACTTCCTGGGCCAGATCGAGTACGTCAATCCGAAATTCACGGAGGTCACCGGCTACCTGCCCGAAGAGGTCATCGGCCGCAACCCGAGGCTGCTCAAGGCGGCGGGGCAGCCCCCCGAACGGTACCGGGAGCTCTGGGAGACCATCAGCTCCGGCAGGGAATGGAGCGGCGACTTCTGCAACCAGAAAAAGAGCGGCGAGATTTTCTGGGAGCATGCCTCCATTTCGCCCATCCGAAGCGCGCAGGGGCACATCATCAATTTCGTGGGGGTGAAGGAAGACATCACCGAGCAGAAACGGATCGCGGGGGAGCTGCTGGCCGCGCAGCAGGCGGCCCTCGCCGCCAACCGCGCCAAGTCGGAGTTCCTCGCCAACATGAGCCACGAGATCCGGACCCCGCTGAGCGCCATCATCGGCTTCTCCGACCTGACCCTCAGGACCGCCCTGCAGCCGCGCCAGCACGAGTACCTGCAGAAGATACTGACGGCCGGGGACCTGCTGCTCAACATCATCAACGACATCCTCGACTTCTCCAAGATCGAGGCGCGCCAGCTGGTGATGGAGCAGATCCCCTTCCGGCTCGACACCATCTTGGTCAACGTGACCGACATCGTGCGGGACAAGGCCCGGCAAAAGGGGCTGGAGCTTTGCGTCGAGACGGCTCCGGAGGTGGCACTGGGCCTGGTGGGCGACCAGCACCGGCTGAGCCAGGTGATCGTCAACCTGCTCAGTAACGCGGTGAAGTTCACCGAAAACGGCAGGGTCGCGCTCCGGATCGCCCTGCAGCAAAGGGCGCCCGGCCGGGTCCTGCTCCGGTTCACGGTACGCGACACCGGCATCGGGGTCACGCAGGAGCAGGCCAGGAAACTGTTCCAGCCCTTCACCCAGGCCGATGGCAGCACGACCCGCCGCTTCGGCGGCACCGGACTGGGGCTCTCCATCTCCAAGCAGCTGGTCGAATTGATGGGCGGCGAGATCTGGTGCGAAAGCGGCATGAGCCAGGGGAGCGCCTTTTGCTTTACCGCCTGGTTTGGCGCCGAGGAGCCGGGCGGCTCGGCGCAGCCCGTCCCGCCCGACGCCCCAAGGCCGGACCCCCTGGAGCTCACCCCGGACTTCTCGGGGAGCCGCGTCCTTTTGGTGGAGGACAACGCGGTCAATATGGAGCTGGCGAGCGAGATCCTGGACGCCACCGGAGCGATCGTGGACGCGGCTGAAAACGGCCGGGAGGCCGTCGCCCTGGTGACCGGCGGGGGCGCGCGCTACGACCTCGTGCTGATGGACCTGCAGATGCCGGTGCTGGACGGCTACCAGGCCTCCCGGCTGATCAGGTCCGACGGCCGCTTCGCCGGGCTCCCCATCATCGCCATGACCGCCCATGCCATGACGGAGGTGCAGCAGGCGATCCTGGAGGCCGGGATGAACGCCATCATCACCAAGCCGATCAACGCCCGCACCTTCCTGCGGGTCATGCATGCCTTCCTGCGGGCCCCGGAAACGGGCGCGGCCACCCCCGTGCCAGCCGGCGAGCCCGCCGGAGCCGGGCAGCCCGTCCCGGCGCACGACGGAAGCGAGGGGTCGGGGAGCGGCGGGCCCGCCCCGGCGCCCGCTACCGGGGACACCCCGCCGGCAGGGTTCCAGAGCTCCCTGGTCAGCCCGATCCTGAACCGGCTGCTCGACTACATCAAGGGGAGAAACGGCAGGGCCGAGCGCTATCTGGACGAGTTCCACCTGGAACTGGCAGGGCTGCCGGAAAGCGATCTGGAGCGCATCAAGGCCCAGCTGAAAAATTTCGATTTCGCCGCGGCCCGCTCAGCGATCCTTGCCCTGGCGGGGCAAAACGACATCCTGCTTTCAGAAGAGCACCGAGGGGAACCTTCATGAGCGCTCCAGTCCCAGCGTCGCACGTACTGATCGTCGACGACACGCCGCAAAACATCAGCCTGCTCAACGCCGCGCTGATGGACGAATACAGCATCATCGTGGCGACCAGCGGCCAACAGGCGCTGGAGATCTGCCGGTCCATGCCGGTGGACCTCATCCTGCTGGACGTGATGATGCCGGAAATGGACGGTTTCGAGACCTGCCGGGCGCTGAAGGGCGACCCCATGACGAGCTCCATCCCGGTCATCTTCGTCACGGCGCTCGGTGAGAGCAAGGACGAATCCCGGGGGTTTGCCTGCGGGGCGGTGGATTTCATCACCAAGCCGATCCGCGAGTCCATCGTGCGCGCCCGGGTCAGGACCCACCTCGCCCTGTACGACCAGAACCGGGCCCTGGAGCAGCAGGTGCTGGAGCGCACCGCGGAGCTGAACGCCACCCGCCTGGAGATACTGAACCGGCTGGGGAGCGCGGGAGAGTACCGCGACGGCGAGACCGGCTATCACGTCCTCAGGGTCTGCCATTTCTCCTACGTGATCGCCATCGCCTACGGGCTCCCCAAAAGCGAGGCGGACCTGCTCTACAATGCCGCGGCGCTGCACGACACGGGGAAGATCGGCATACCCGATTCCATCCTGTTCAAACCGGGGAAGCTCGACCCGGACGAGTGGCAGATCATGCGCACCCACTGCGAGATCGGCCAGAAGATCATCGGCATCCACCAGCACCGGCTGCTGGACGCCGCCGCGAGCATTGCGCTGACGCACCATGAGCGCTGGGACGGGGACGGCTATCCGGGAGGGCTCAAGGGGTGCGAGATCCCGCTCTTTGGCAGGATAGTCGCCGTCGTGGACGTGTTCGACGCCCTGACTTCCGTGCGGCCCTACAAGGATGCCTGGCCGGTGTCCGAGGCGATCGTGGAGATCGAGCGCGGCAGGGGGCTGCACTTCGACCCGAAGGTGGTCGACGCGTTCCTGTTGGTGCTGCCCGAGCTTATGGCCATACTCCAGCAGTTCGGTGCGGACAGCCGCACCAGGGCCGACATTCCCGGTGGCGCCGCGGATTAGGGTCATCCTCCCTGCGCAGCAGGGGGGAAGGCTCGCCTAGCGAAACAGGGGGTCTTCCCCCGGCACCAGCACCCCCCTGTTTCACTTGCGTTCAGCTTCCCACTATTCCGGGGGGACAGCCAAAGCCAAGCCGCTACCTCTCTCTAGCTCGCGCTACCTCACCTTGCACTCGAACATGAGCTTGCTACCCTCGAATGGCACGGTTTTGCAGGTCCTTGCTCCATCTGCACGAGATGGCCACCAGTCGACAGACGGGCGAGCCGTCTCCGAGTTGTAAAAAAATTCCCAGCGACGCACGAGCCGAATCCGAGCTGCAAAAAAAATCCCAGCGACGCACGAGCCGAATCCGAGCTGCAAAAAAATTCCCAGCCACGCACGAGCCGAATCCGAGCTGCAAAAAAATTCCCAGCGACGCACGAGCCGAATCCGAGCTGCAAAAAAATTCCCAGCCACGCACGAGCCGAATCCGAGCTGCAAAAAAATTCCCAGCCACGCACGAGCCGTCTCCGAGCTGCAAAAAAATTCCCAGCCACGCACGAGCCGAATCCGAGCTGCAAAAAAATTCCCAGCGACGCACGAGCCGTCCCCGAGCTGCAAAAAAATTCCTCGACTACGGGCGAGCCGTTCCCGAGTTGCATATAATCGCCCGAGGCAGGCAAGCCGCCCTTTCGATGCCAATCGGACGACTTGATTTCCCACTCACCAATTCCGCTTCACGGACAAAGAGCTACCCCCCCCCTCAACGCGGCCTCAAGAAAAAAAGTGAAATGCCTGTTGACTGATTAAATAAACCTAATACAATTTGGCAACGGTCAGCAAATGCAGAATTTCCCACGCTTTGAAGAAGGTGGGCTGGCAAGACACAATAAAAAGGAGGTGATGATCCGTGGCACGAGAATTTTTCGACCTGATCTTTAAATATGTGAGCAACCCCAATTTCATTATTTACCTGGGGGGCATCGCGGACGCCCTGAAAGTCCATAACGACTATCAGAACCTGCCCGAAGAGGTCCCGAATTCAGAAAAGTTCAGGGACCTGGCGAATCGACTTACCGAGGCCGTCAAGGCGGCACAGTATGGGGATAGCCAGAAAAAGGCAGAACGGGACGCGATACGCGTTGAGGGCGAGGAAGCCGCGGTGGCATTGGCCAACTGGGCTGTGATCCGGTATCTGGCAACGAAGGATTCCGGCTTGCTTGCCAACCTTGGGATTGCGCTCAAGAAACCGGCGGCAAAAAATCTCAACCAGGCATCGGTGACGGCTCCCCAGGTGAAAGCGAAGCGCGGAAAGATTTCCGGCACGGTGATTTTGAGTTCACCCAAGGTGCCAGGCTGCGCCAGCCTCGAAGTTCAGTTCTGCCAGGGAGACCCAATGCAGGAGCAATCCTGGAGTGCCGGGGAGCATTTCCCGCATTGCAGCCACATGGAACTGACAGGGTTGGAACTCGGGAAAATGTATCATTTCAGGGTCAGGTGTCTTGGCAATAACGGTCATGGACCCTGGTCTGCAATCGTCAGCCTCATCGTGGTCTAGAGCTCCCTCGCTCGATTCCACCCCGCTCGACCAAGGCCAGAGCCCGCAAACCCCGGAGCTCTGGCCTTTTTTCGGACTGCCGGCATTGATTTTCAAATAGGGATGAAGAATCGGATCGGGTGCGAAAGGGATTTTTTAAGGCCAGGATGGACGGAGTGCACAATGGGACATGGAGATCACTGGCAAGCCGTGGAGCAGGATAAGGATAATTTCATCGACACCATGCTTCCGCTTATCTGCCAGGAAGGGAGGCTGGTGGGAGAGAACAGTTTTTGCCATACCCTCCAGGAGTTCGATAAAAAAGAAGGGGTCGTATTCGGCGTCCAGTATCCGGTGATCGAGTCGCCGGTGAGTTTTCTTGGTCTCGCGGTGAGCGACGATCGCACCGGGAACAGAGAACTCTGGACGGCCTATCCGGTCTGCGCCGAGGGGCCCTGCACCCGGTTGGTCGTCGACGAGGTCAAGCCGTGGCCAAACGGCATCGAGGGTACTGTAGAGGCATATATGCCGGAGGGGGATTCCATCTGTTTTTTTGATCCCTACTTCTTCCTCAACAAGGAAAAGTATCAAGAATGGGCGGAGCTCGATATCGCCCTGAGTGCCCTTGCCTATATCGTGGAAAAGGTGGAGCCGGAGGAAGCTGAAACTGCCGAAAACCCGCCGCCCGGGTTGCATGCGGAGCAGGTGGCCGGGATCGCTCCTGCTGCAGATTCTGCCACGGTTCCGTCACAGCCCGATCCTGATGATTATCCTGCCCAATATTTTCCGCGCGGAGAAAACGGGGACAGTGCCGACATCGAGTTTATCGTTGAGGAGGCGGTTCCGGTTGCCTGCATTGGGCGGTTGTTCTGGCGCATGACCGGGGTGATCATGAGGACAGACAATGCCCTTGAAATGAGGATACATGTCTATGCATCGGAGCAGGTGCTGAAGGGTTATGTCCCCCAACCGGGCGATGATGTGCTGGCGCTCGCCTGGGTGCAGGGGCGGCTTCAGGGAGTGGCATGAATCCAACTTTCTCGCTTCCAGCCACGCGGAAAATTCCAAGGGACGGAGGCGATGGGGGGCAATAATCCACGGATGAAAGCGTTTGGTCTCAATCTGCACCATTTCCACTAAAACAGGTACACGAGAGGCGTAAAAAACCTTCGCGAAGCCCAATCTTCCTCCATAGCTTCGACCAGAGGGAGCAGTCTGCCGATATGAGGTCGCCTACTAATTGCTCCCTTCCCTTAGGCACATTCCGCTGATTGACTAGGTCGACCTTCTGAACTCGATTATACCCGTTTATACAATGATTGATGTATAACTGGATATAACGCAGTGCCTGCTGAAGACTCGGATGCCGTCGAAACAGCGGCACCATGACCGAAATTGTCGACGGACCGGCTGAATTCAGGGCGATTCGACTTGGAAACACTCCGAATAAGCTGCCTCTACGGCAGCAACCTCTGCGTCCGATAATTTCCCGAACTCCTTCTCTCTCGCCCGCTTGGAGAGGTGCCCTGTGCCCTGATGGAGAAAACGGAACAGCAGGTCGATCAGACGGTTCGGCATGTCTACCACTGCTTCTATCCGGGTGCAGAACTCGTCGTAATTTTTTAGGAATTCAGTCTCACGCGGAAGATCCTCTTCAACGGTCTGCTCAACGCAGGAATACAAAAACTCGGCATGCGGCGTAGCATCGAAGAAACGATAAAAATCAGCAGTGTCATTCAGCACATTGACATTCCCATCCGCTGTCGGTTCCCAGTCAACTACCGGTAATAGCCGAACGGAATAATCCTCAAGAACCGCACGATATTCGTCGATTCGCGCCAATATCGATGCTGAAATCGGGAAAACGACACCCGCAGGATTAAATCCGCGCTGCGCTAGGACATGGTGAATCAGGTATCTGTGGATGCGGCCGTTGCCATCTTCAAATGAATGGGCGTAGACGAAACCAAAGGCCAATATCGTTGCCGCTATCACGGCGTCCAGGTTCCGCGCCGCACCGTGATCAAACGCGACCATGCCGTCTATCAGCGATCGGAGATCCTCGGGACGCGCACATATATGGTCCGGAATCGGCAGACGGCTGTCTCGGTCATGTTCACCGACAAATCCCCCCATCTCCCTTAATCCCAGTTTCACGAAACGCGCGTCACCGATGACCATGGCCTGCAACCGAAACAACTCGTCAAGGTCAACGAGGCGCCGTCCCGCCTCCCCTATAGCGCGTCCCCACCGCTGGACCCGGTCATGCGGCGGGCGCTCTCCTTCGATGGCATAACTCGATTTGGAGTCTTTCAGCAGTAAAAACGCAGCCGTCCGCGCAAGAACGTCCTTTGGTACATTGGCTACAACTTCTTGTGCGCGAAGGGCAATATCCCTTTGCACGAATTCCACGAGCTTCTCGGTCTTGAAAACCAGCGGGCAGAATTCCGGTGTGCCCGGCAGGTTGTTTCTCACTCGATGACGTGAAGAATTTTCTCCCGGGCAGGCCCACTGCTGTTTCGGATCGACAGCCAGCTCATAGCTGCCTGCGACCGCGTTAGGAAGATCAAGACGCCTACTCAGAAGCCATTCGTACAAAAACCAAATCCGCCGGGAGTAACTACCGGTAGGCTTCGCCTTCACGATAGCCTCAATTTCAGAAGCAGGTACCGCGGCGAAGAGACGCTTCAGGATGGCAAGGTCCAAGCCTTCGTATTTCAAGGCAAAGGTCAAATGCCCTTCCAAATCAGGCGGTGGAGCGTGACGCGGGGTAAGTATGCGCCAACCGTGTTCGTGGCTGACCCGGTGGCGCTCACCTATTGCCGACAACGTCCGGGGCAGGGGAACCCGCAGATTAAATGCGTCGATAAGTGCAGCATAACCTGCCGGCATTGCCCTTTCCGGCAAAGCTTGTTGGTGAAAAACGGTTACCGGCCCCGGAAAACGATACAGATGCACCCTAGCCTCCGGAAAAGATGTCACGAACTTTGAATTTTCAATTGGCGTACGACAGTGCGTGAAAAACGATAACACTTCGTGAAAAACAATGCAACTCAAACCAATGCCATGAAAAACAGTTATACCAGGTTTTCAGCCCTCGATTATCCGATCCGAGGGGGACAGGCACTGGGACAGGCACCCCGGAAGTCAAAGACAAAAACAGCCACTCACGAATTAACCCTTTTCTATCCCTGCGCAGCTGGTCAAAGGCAGGTCCGCAGCACAAGCGCCCAGGGCAGGCGACCAGAAAGCGTATTGACTCACCGGAGAGCGATGCGCTAGTATTCATCCTGTTCTCCTTCGGGAGCCACTCTTGTTGGTAGGCCGAAACTCGTCGAGACCAGGCACCATGAAACGATTGATCAGATTGCCCTTGCGCGCCCACCTGATGCTGATGGCGCTGCTCCTTTCGCTGCCGGCCCTGGCGTTAATCGCCGATTCCGGCTTTGACAAGCGAGAGGATGCACTCGATAACGGCATATTAGAGAGCAAGATGCTGGTCAACAGCATCCTTTCCGAACAGTACAACCTGACCGGAGATGCCGAACAACTAGTGACCGTGCTTGCCCTTTTGCCCAATGTGCGCCAGCACAATGCCGCCGCCGTGAACACCATACTCGCCAACATTCTGCAGATCAACCGTCAGTATAGCAACATCGTCATCAGCAACGGGCGGGGCGAGGTCTGGGCATCTGCCCTCCCCTTCAGCGACGAGGTCTCCATCCGGGACAGCGTGGTATTCCAAAAGGCCCTTTCCACCAGGCGCTTTTCCTCAGGGGAATACCTCGTCGGCAGGATCTCGGGGAGGGCCAACCTCGGTTTCGGCTACCCCATACTGAACACCAAAAAGGAAGTTATCGGAGTCATCGCGGTGAACGTCGACTTTGACCACCTGAACGGGCTCCTGTTGCAGTCAGGCCTCCCCAAGGGTTCCCAGTTCACACTGGCCGACCGCAACGGGGTCATCATCTATCGCAACCTCGATCCCGGAAAGGCGGCCGGGAGCTCCCTCCAGGAGAGCGTGTTCCGGCGCATGGCGGACGGCTCCGGCAAGGTAACCTTCCTCGACTTCGGGGTCACCGAGCGGAGGAGGATCAACTCGTTCGGCACCCTGCACCTAAAAGCGGAGAAATCCCCCTACCTTTATGTCCTAGCCGGCATCCCGATGGATGAGACGCTCGCCCGTGCCCATAGCGCCCTGATCCTACAGGTGGGCCTCTTTTCCTCCATTCTCCTGATCGCCCTGATTCTGGTGGCCTTGATCGGCAAGTTCTGCTTCGTAAACCAGATCGACAGGCTGCAGGCCGCCTCCGAGCGGCTGGCCCGGGGAGAGCTCGGGGTCCGGGTCTGCGGCCCCACCATGGGGGGTGAACTCGGGGCGCTTGCCAGAACCTTCGACGAGATGGCGCACCAGCTGGCACTTCGGGAGAGCGAGCTCAACCAGTTGAACCAGGGACTGGAGCTCAAGGTGAAGGAAGAGACGGAGCGGCGGCTGCAGCAGGAACGTCTGCTGGCGCGCCACGCCCGCCTGGCAGCCATCGGGGAGATGATCGGCGCCATCGCCCACCAGTGGCGCCAGCCGCTGGCGACCCTCGGGGCCACCGTCCAGAGCATCAGGATGGCCTGGGAACGGCGCATCCTCGACACGGGGTTCCTGGAGCGCGCCGAGGCGGATGCCCAGAAGCAGCTCTACTACATGTCGGACACCATCGAAGACTTCAGAAACTTCTTCAGCCCCGAGAAGGTGATGGAGCGTTTCGAGGCATGGGAGAAAATCGGCGAGGTGGCCCAGCTGGTCGCGGCCCAGTTTGCCAGCGCCGGCATCCGCTTACAGGTGGTCGACGCCACCTCGGGAGGGAAGCTTACCGTCAACGGCTACCAAAACGAGTTCAAGCAGTCCGTTCTGAACCTGGTCAGTAACGCCTTCGACGCAGTCGTCGCGCGCCACGGCAGGGGCGACGCTCGGGGCGGCAGCGCCGGAAGGGTGGTGCTGAGCCTCGAGCGGGCGGGGGACAACCTGGCGATCGAGGTGCGGGACAACGGCTGCGGCATCCCTGCGGAGTTCGCCGAAAGGGTGTACGAGCCGTACTTCACCAGCAAGCCCGAGGGGAAGGGAACCGGCATCGGCCTCTACATGTCCAAACTGATCGTCGAAGAAAGCATGGGAGGGCGGCTCAGCTTCACCAGCTCGCCGGAAGGGACGGTGTTCCGGATCGAGACAAGGGGGGGACGGTAATCAAGAGGGCGTAATCTCGATAAATGTCCGCGCCGATGGTTGACGAATGATTTACACTGAGGGCAAAACGATGGCCGACCAAGATTTTCTTGATGAGGTGCCGCAATGAACCAATTGGAACTTTTTGAAGGCGATATCGAACACGAGGAATTCGCCCTGGTGCGCGTCGTACCGGTGGTCGATTACTCTGTCCGAGCTCTTTGTGTACGTCCATATCCGCTGCATCCTCGAGGCTGTCCGAATGTCGGGAAGTGCGAACGCTGCCCGCCGATCGCTCCGCTGTTTGATGTGGCGTTCAACCTGGAGCAGCCGGTCTATGCTATTGTGAATGAGTTCAACCTGGGCGAACACGTTGCGCGGATGAAAAGCAGAAACCCAACATGGAGCGATCGCCAGCTAAGGTGCGTGCTGTACTGGCAACCGAAGGCCCGTAAACAGCTCGCGGGAAAGATCGATCGAGCTCTCGAGGGGCTGCAGGGATATACGGCAACCTGGTGCCCTGAGGGAATGGGCGTGAATGTTACCGAGACGCTCGAGCAAGCAGGAATATCCCTTGAATGGCCACCGAATGCGATCGCACGACAAGTGGCTTTTTTAGGGAAGTCTATTTTGGTCCAAGAAGAACCTCATCAACAAGTAAAGCTTCACCACCTAAAGTCCAGTTACTGCATCCCAAAAGTGCGGGAATAACTAAAAGCCCCAGCATAAAATCTCCACCTGACTCATTGGCAGAAATATTATCTACAACATTTCCACCAAGCTCCTTGAGCTTTCCTTGAATGGCCGGGATAACTAGATTTGCATCTGCTGTAGAGCGTGAATAGTTTCCGCAAGAGCTTGAATCGACAGAAAATTTACCGAGGCTCTTAACCTTACCAGCGTTGGCGGCAGCCTGGACCTGGACTTTCGCGAATTTTTCAGAGTAAAACCCCTGACCAAGCAAATACTGGTTTGAGGGTGCGCATCCCATAATTAGGACCACTAAAAGCGCTAAGCTCACCTTTCCCATAATTTAACCCCTTTCATAATTACCCCTCTATGTTTTTCATGCCTTCTTCCCTTCGCATTCACTTCGATGGCTTGCGAGAACCAGCCTCTCTTCAGCATATTTTAAAACATCCTTCTTTTGCGCTTCAGTTAGCTGAGCGATGACCTCGCTTAGCTTTTTAGCGGTCTTGGGATGAATATGGATCTCGGGTTCTTCAATTAAAACCAAAGGTTTTGGAACGCTCTTTAGGCCCTCTGGTGTTGAGCTATCTTGTTGATCGCGAGGCTGCTCTCTCCGCATCTCCCAGGCCCCCACTGCTAACCAATCTATTGAGACCTCTGCAACCTCGGCGATTTTAACGAGCTTATCAAGTCCGGGCAAAGATTTGCCCGCCAAATAGCTTCGCAGAGCGCCTTCGGTAAACCCGCATTTTTTTGCGAATTCACTAACGTTACGCCCCTCCCCGACTATCATTTGAAGCCTACTTTTAAACTCTTGAATACCCATTCGAGAAAATCCGTAAAATATTTCGTTTTGCACTTGACAGGTTCGTAAAATCTTACTATTGTCCGAGTGTCAACTTTACAGGTCAGTTTTAGAGAGCCAAAAAAAGGGGTTGCCTTATGACACCCATGTTCTGGAAAGCTTTGAGTTTTATCTTAGCCGTGCAGGTTATCGATGTCGCTCTTGATGCCATCGGTACCCATTATGGCATCGGTTATTTCTCCAGCCTTGTCCAATCTGGACAGGCCATTCAGTCGGGTATTGTGGGGGCTGCCTTTTATCATGATTTTTTGTTCCATCCAAAGGGCAAATAAGTCGATGGACTTTTTAGTAGCGTATCCGATCGTGAACCAAAAGACATCAGCAGGTCCGGCAGCAGCACATAATTGTGAAGTGATTTCAACCCCTGGTATTTCGAGGGCCATTAACTCACTCGCAAAGTTTTCGTCTTCAGTTTCAATATGCGCTTCATGAGACATAAAGGAGCCTCCGGTGAGAAGTACAACTAATAAAAAAGAAGTCAGATCAGACTGGCACCCGGCCGACATCAAGTGTGCCATGGACAAAAAGGGGTACAGCTTCGCCCGGATCGCTCGCGAG
>Ga0316227_1001349_pt1 | contig 26933 bp, 15 predicted proteins | sample TBH18019metaG_FD_206012 | JGI IMG/M metagenome (GOLD analysis project Ga0316227, IMG submission 206012) | Freshwater microbial communities from Trout Bog Lake, Wisconsin, USA - TBH18019 | ecosystem: Environmental > Aquatic > Freshwater > Lake > Hypolimnion/Profundal zone | place: USA: Wisconsin... | reverse complement strand
GCGGGCGAAGCTGGACTGACCCGCCTGAACGCTTACGGCCAAGCCGTTCCTGCCCGTTGGGGGGAATATCGGCAGCTCAGTAAGGCCTCGGGCCTGACCGCGGAAGAGCGCGGGCCAGTGGGGGAGGCAGCCAACGAGTTGTTCGGCCGGTTCGAGGCGGTCTCTCGGGCGTTTTATCCTTTTGCACTCGGGTCCAAGACATTTCTCGTCACCTCCACCAATCCTGAACCGGGACGCCATCCGATTCCGGTGGATGCGGGCGGGGTGCGAGCTTCGATCCGGGCGACGGATGCCTGCAGGGATCGGTTGGCATCGGCTGTGGCCGATGAGTTGGCGGGAGTCGAAGGCGCAGTCGAGACCCTGCGGAGCTGGAGGATTGATCCTGCTTGCTTCCCCGCCCAGAGGATCGCGGCAGTGGAAGCATCGCTCTTGCAGGCACGGGAGCAGGCACGACGCCCGGAGAATACCGGCGCAAAACCTACCTGGTAGGCTTGGCAGCTCATGAACCGGCAGGACATTCGCATTCTGGTAGTGGACGATTACCCGGCGGTCATGCAGGGAATCAGCCGCCTGCTCGGACGGGCAGGCTATACGACGGCCATGGCCTCGAGCGGGGAAGAAGCGCTGCAAACGCTGGCGACCTTCCCCGCGGATCTCGTGTTGACGGATCGTGACATGCCGGGCCTGGATGGGGTGGAGGTCTGCCGCCGCATCAAGGGCAACCCGGCCTTCGCGAACGTCCTGGTGATCCTGTCTTCGGACACGTATACCGGCGGGGCGGAGCAGGCGGAAGGCCTGGAGTCGGGGGCAGACGGCTATATCGCGCAGCCCATCGGCAACCGGGAGTTGCTCGCGCGGGTGGAGGCCTTTGTCCGCATCCATCGCCTGAACCGTGCCCTGCGGGAGAAAAATGCGGAGTTGGAAGCCGCCCTCGGGAAGGTGAAAATGCTGACCGGCCTGCTGCCCATCTGCGCCGGATGCAAAAAGATCCGGGACGGCAAAGACTATTGGCACCAGGTGGAGAGTTACATTCAGAAGCATTCCGAAGCCACGTTCACCCACGGTCTATGTCCGGATTGCATCAAAAAGTATTACCCGGGGTTGGAGGAGGAAATCCCATGAAACCCAATGAGATGAGGATACTGATCGTCGAAGATGACCACGAGCTGGCGCAAGGCACGAACCGCTTGCTCGAACGGGCGGGCTTTACTACCGTGGTAGCCCTCAACGCCGATGAAGCTTGGCGTTCCCTTCAGGCCACCCGGCCAGACCTGATTCTGTTGGATCGGGACCTGCCGGATCGGGACGGGATGGACCTCTGCCGCCAGATCAAGGGGGAGACGGCCTATGCGGGCATTTTCCTCATCCTCATCTCCGGCACCTACATCCAATCCGCAGAGCAAGTGGATGCCCTGGAGTCGGGGGCGGACGGCTATATAGTACGCCCGATCGCCAATCGCGAACTGGTCGCGCGGATCGAGGCATTTGTCCGCATCCTGGGTCTTTCCCGTCGATTGGAACTTCAGACCAGGACCCTCGAGGCCGAGATCGCCAAGCAGCAGCGAATGGCGGATATGTTCACCAAGGCCTTCAAAGCCAGTCCGACCATTCTCACGATCACCGTGCTCGAGACCGGCCGATTGATCGATGTCAACGAATCCTTCGAGAGGAGTTTGGGTTACGCTCGGGAGGAGGCCATCGGACGCACGGCCTTTGAACTGGGGTTATGGTCTAATCCAGAGGAACGCCAGCGTCTGCTGCCCATTTTCCTGGCAGAAAGGCGTTTGCGGAACGAGGAAGTGCATTTTTGCACCAAATCGGGGGCAGTCATCACCTGCCTTTACTCTGGCGAAACGGTCGAAATCAACGGCGAACCATGCGCGTTAGCAGTCATTAACAACATCACCGAGCGCAGGCGGGCGGAGCAGGAACTGCGCGCCAGCGAGGAGCGCTTCCGCCGCGCGGTGGTGGATTCGCCGTTCCCGATTCTTCTGCACGCAGAGGACGGGGAGATTCTCCAAGCCAGCCAGTCCTGGTGTGAGATCACCGGTTACACTCGGGAGGAACTGCGGACGATCGGCGAATGGACCGAACGCGCTTATGGCGAGCGCAAGGAGGTGGTGCGGGCGGATATTGACGCGCTGTACCGTTTGGACCATCGCAAATACGAGGGCGATTATACGGTCCGTACCAAGGATGGCAGGACGCGGATTTGGGAATTCAGTGCCGCGCCGTTAGGCGCGCTCTCGGACGGACGCCGGGTGGTGATCAGCATGGCGATGGACGTAACCGAACGGCGGGCGGCGGAGGCGGCGTTCGAGCGAACGGCGCGGGAGTGGCAGAGCACGTTCGACGCGACGCATGATGCCATCTGGGTTTTGGATCAGGATCATCGAGTGCTTCGCTCGAATCGGGCAGCGGAGCGATTCTTCCACCGCCCGTGTGAGGAGATGCTCGGCCATCGTTGCTGGACCCTGGCGCTTGCCGGCCAGGAACCACACCCGGATTGTCCGTTTGTCCGGGCGCGCCAGAGCGGCCATCGCGAGGTGATGGAATTTCAGCAGGGCGAGGTTTGGTTGGCGGTCTCCGTGGATCCCATCCGCGACGCCGTGGGCGCGTGTATCGGCGCGGTGCATATCGTCAGCGACATCACGGAGCGCAAGAAGGCAGAGGAAGAGGTGTTCCGAATGAACCGGGCCTTGGAACTGCTCAGCCAGCTCAACCGGGAGCTGGTGCATGCCACAGACGAAGCGGCCTGGCTGTCAACGGTCTGCCGCCTGGCGGTGGAGACGGGTGGTTACCGCCTGGCGTGGATCGGCTTCGCCGAGCTGGACGAAGCCAAGTCCGTGCGGGTCGTAGCCAAGCACGGTTTCGAGGATGGTTACCTCGACACCGCGGCCATCAGTTGGGCCGACGTCGAGCGTGGGCGGGGCCCCACCGGGGCCGCCATTCGCACTGGCACACCGGTGGTGGCAAGCGACATCGCGACTGATCCCACCCTTGGACCCTGGCGTGAAGCCGCTCTTAAGCGCGGCTATGGCTTATGCATCGCCCTGCCCCTGCGCGACGAGCAGCGTTGCTTCGGCGCATTGATGCTGTATGCCGCGAAGCCGCACACCTTCGACACGAAAGAAGTGAAGCTCTTAGGCGAACTAGCTGACGATCTGGCCCACGGGATTCTCACGCTGCGGGAGCGAGGCCGGCGCGAACGGGCGGAATTGGCGCGCCAGCAAGGAGAGGAGCAGTTGAGGAAACAGGCTGCCTTGCTGGATGCGGCCAGCGACGCGATCTACACCCGAACGCTAGACCGCAAGGTTACTTATTGGAACGTCGGCGCCGAGCGCCTCTATGGCTTGTCGCGTGGTGAGGCGCTCGGTCGCGAGATTACCGAATTGGCTGAGATGGATGCCACGGCCTTTCAGTGCGCAGAGGCGACGCTGATCGAGCAGGGTTATTGGTCCGGCGAACTGACCCTGCGCAGCCGGCAGGGCAAGGAGATGGTTCTTTTTTGTCGCTGGTCCTTGTTGCGGGACGAGGGCGGCCAGCCCACCGAGGTTCTGGCAATCAACAGCGACGTAACCGCGAGGAAACAACTGGAAGCCCAGTTTCTGCGCGCCCAACGTCTGCAGGCCATTGGTGCCCTGACGGGCGGGATTGCGCACGACCTGAACAATGTCCTGGCCCCCCTGATGATGATCAGCCCGCTGCTGCGCGAGAAAGTCAGCGACCCGGTAGGCCTCCAGTTGCTTGAAACCGTGGAAACCTCCGTCCAGCGCGGTGCGGAGATCGTGAAGCAGATGCTCACGTTCGCTCGCGGCAAGCCAGAATCGCGCGCGCTGTTGCCGGTGCGCCCTTTATGCAAGGAGGTGCTCAAGTTCATCGGTGAAACCTTCCCGCGGAAGATTCGATCGTTGGGCAACGTGTCGGGAGGCCTTTGGCCGGTTTTGGCCGATGCCACGCAGGTCCATCAGGCGCTCTTGAACCTGTGCGTCAACGCTCGCGATGCCATGCCTGCGGGCGGCACTCTCACTGTGGCGGCGGAGAACGTTACCCTCGAGCAAGTGTCGGCCGCCATGCCCGCCGAGGCTAGGCCCGGCCACTATGTGCGCCTGAGCGTGGCGGACACCGGCACGGGTATTCCCCCGGAATTTCTGGAGCAGATCTATGATCCCTTCTTCACCACCAAGGAACTTGGCAAAGGGACCGGCCTGGGGCTCGCCACCGTACATGGCATCATGCGCAGGCACGGCGGATTCGTCGGTGTCACGAGCCAACTGGGACGGGGGACCACCTTCGAGCTCTACTTCCCGGCTTCACCTGAGGCCGCAGCCGCTGGCACGGCTGGACCGGAGGCGCGGCCACCGGCCGGCCAAGGGGAATTGATCTTGGTGGTGGACGACGAAACTGAAATGCGCGGTGTGCTGCGCCGCCTCCTGGAGGACCACGGTTATCGAGTGCTCACGGCGGCGGAGGGGCAAGAGGCGCTGGCGCTCTTCGCCCAACATCGCGCCGAGGTCCGAGCCGTCGTCACCGACCTGATGATGCCGGGCATGGACGGACCGGAGTTGGTGCATGTGTTGCGCGGTTTGGACGCGGAACTGCCCATCCTGGGTATGACCGGCTTGACCGAATCTGCAAGCATGAAGGGGTTGGCCGACTCGCCTCTGCCGGCGTTGCTGGTCAAACCGTTTAGACAAGACAAACTGCTGGCAGCTTTGGGCGAGATCCTCGCCAGGTCCCAAAAGGGGGGAGATGCAGGCGCATAGAACCTGAAACTTCCGCCTCCGCCGGGCTACGGCGGACAAGCCGGCGGACGAGGAACGAGGAACGAGGAAGGCGACAGACCCCGCCACCCATTCCGCTGGGTATCAACGCCCTGCGGCCACTTGCGGCAAGGCGACAGAGAACTCAACGCGTTCCCCCTCGGCGCCGAAATAACCGCCCCAACCGATGCGGACCTCGGTAATGTCTGCGGGGTCCAAGTGTCCTTTTTCGTCCCGGGACCAACCGGCGAGTTGGAATCGGCTGAGCGGAACGCAGGTTTGGTCATGGCCCTCGACGCCCAGCCAGCGGCCGGAGCTCGCCAGGTAGTCCGCGCCGTTGGTTTCGTGGAGGATGATCAGCAGTTCCGCCGGGGTGTGCTGGGTTGGCGCGACCCAGGTGTCCACGAGCAGATTCCGCGCGCCCTTGAGGTCCAGGGGGTGGGGGTAAATGAACCGCGTGAACAGGTGGGTGTCGACCTCGCCTCTGGTCAACGCCCCAGTGATCCGCCAGGCGGGGCGCCCCGGGGCTGAGTGGGAGAGATCCGCCTCGATCTGCTCGCGGACGAACTCGCCCCGGGCCGCCGTCGGGGTAGCTTCGGGGAGATTGCATCCCTCGAAACCGAGGGCGGGGCCGGTCTGGAGTTTGAACTGCCGGGGCGGTCGGGCGGCGGCAAAATGGAGGATGGCTGCGCCGAAGGGGGGTAGATCCAGCGGGATGTCCGCAGACCGAGGCAACGGCCGGATCTCACCGTTGGCCGGGTCACAGCAATCTCCCGGCCCGGTAGCCGCCGTGGAGACGGTCCCCTGCCACGCATGAGAGCTATCGTTGATGACAAAATAGACCTCGCGCCCGTCCAAGTGCCGGTGCGTATAACGCAGCGGAGAATCCACGGCGCTGACCTTGAAATCGGGTTCGAGGATGCGATCGAGCGCCGCGGGCAAGGCGGAGATCTGGCCGGGGGAGAGCAAGAGACCGCCACCACCGGCGAGGTTCCCGTAGGCGTGTGGTTCGGCTTTGGGACTCCCGAAAATCGTCTCCGCTACTGCCTGAACGCGGGCGCTGGGGAACTCGGACTCACTGTTGGCGGGCAGTAACCCGATGGCCACCAAGACGCCGCCGGCTTCCACTAGGTGTTGGAGGTTCCGCCAGGCGGCCAGCGGAAGGGTGTCTGCGCCCGGCAGGATAACCACGCGCCAGCGGAAGGCCCCGTTAGCCAAGGCGCTATTGGTCACTTGGGCTTCCGTCAGGGCGCGAGCATCCACAAAGGTGAAATCGCGGCCCGCCGCAAAGAGGGTCTCTATGACATCGTGATAAATGCTCTCGATACGGGCGGCCGCCGGCGCGTCCGTGCTGTACAGACGAGAAGGGGTGTATCGGGGCCAAAGACTCTCGGTGGGGTAAAGTACAGCCACATCGGCCACCTGGCAGCCGCCCTTGACCGCGGAGCAACAGCGACCGACCCATTGGTTCAACTGGCTGATTTGGATATCGGTGAGACCCGCGAAGGAGTAGTAACTGGTGATGGTGTCAATGCCGTTGACGATGAGGCGATTGCAGGTGCCGCGGATTTCCTCAGTGGTAACGTTCCGCACAGGACGCTGGTCGCCCGGGGGGCGATAGCGCTGACTATGGTCGGAAGTTTCGCACATCGTCACCGGGCGACCTTGCAGGTCGGCAGCGCTGCCCGCCAACCGGGCGATATACCACGGCACCTGCTGCGGAATGCTAGTCAGGCAATCGATTCCGGGCGCGTCCATCCGGCGGAAGCAGGCGAAGAAATCGCCGTAAAGCGCTACCTGGTTCACCGGGTTCTCCTCCATGAGCAAGTGCCCGCCCGAGCGGAGGTGATGTTGGGCGCACCATTCCTGGATCTGTCCGAAATAGTTCTCCGAGACCAACTCCCCGACCGTCTTCCAGAAATCGTATCGCGCGCGGCGTCCCTTGGCACCGGCCTCGGCGATCAAGGTCGGCACCAAGGGCTCGAGGGCGTAACCGCGGCGTTTCCTAAATTCGATGGGCAAATTCGGTGCCCAGGGAAGAACCCGGTAGGGCATGCGCTTCAAGAACAGGCTCATGAGCGATGGCTCGTCGGTGAAGGTGGAGACAAACCATTTGCCGAGGTCGTCGCCCAGATGTTGAGCGTACCGATGGTGGGTGACCTCGATAAAACGGGCGGTCGGCTCCCGCTGCAACAGGTTCGGATAAGGGATATGGTCGCCGAGGCTGACGGAAACGTGGGTGCCGTCGAAGAGGGGGCTTTCGGTAATTGCGAGCGCCCGCCAACGGCCCGGCGGCGGCGGCCAAGAAAGCACACCGTCGCGGACCTGGGAGGACAGATTGGTGGCGCCATCCAAATCCATCTCGCCATGGCGCACGGGAAAACCGGCGATGAGAAAAGGCTGCCCCGGCGGCACCTTCAGGGTCAGTGGGCTACCCTCGCCTTCGTCATCCGCCACCAACAGACCGCGTGCTTGCCATTCGGGATGGTCGCGCAGCACGATGCCGCCGGCGGCGGCCGAAGGATAACCCTTCTCATCATAAAGCCAGAGCGAAAACCCCGCTTTCTTGGCCTCGGCTACGGCGCGCTCGAACGCGGTCCAATGCTGGTGGTTCTCCAGATACTCGGCAAAGGAAACGTTGCAAACCACCCCACCGAAACCCTGGGCGCTCAAGGATCGGATGAGGCCGTCCTGGGCGGTAGGTTCGTCAGGCCACCCATGGATAATCTTGAGGATCCGGGATTCGGGAACACCGGCGGCGCCAGCGGAGGGCTCCGAGGCAGAGGGACGGGCTCGAGCTGCAACCCCTAGCGGACTGGGGGCCGATTGAGCCGCAAGTGAGGTCGGGAGGACGGCCCAAAGGAGGATCGCCAAAGCCAAGGCCAGCCTGAGGCCGAGGCGGCGGTAACGCTCTGGGGCGAGCGCCGCTTGTATGAACGTTTTCATTACTGTCGGCCATTGTCTAACGACCCAAGGCCCGGTTTCAATGACCAATTCTCGCCATTCCTGGCCCCATGCGTTCTGCCGAACCTTCCGTTGACTCCACAGCCTCCGTGCCACAACAATCATCAAAGATCAAACTATGCAAACGGTCCCCCTCGTCATCGGAATAGTCGCCGGCGGGTTTGGTGGCGTCGGCTTATTGTGGCTGCTGCTGGCGCCGCGCTTCCGGGCCGAGCGCGCCGCGTTGGCCGAGCGTAACCGCCGTCTGGAGGCGGATCTCAGCGAGGCCCGAAACCAGGCGGTGCGACTCCAGGACCGGGTAAACCTGCTTACGGGCGAACTGGCGGCGAGCCAGGCGAACCTCACGCACTCCGAGGCCAGTCGGCAGGCCATATCGGTGGAAGTCGAGCAGCGGCAGGCTCGGAACCAGGCCGAATTCGAGAATCTTGCCAACCGCATTTTGGAGGAGAAGGCCGCCCGATTTGCCACCCAGAACCAAACGAACCTCCACCAACTCCTCCAACCACTCCAGCAGCAGATCGGCGAGTTCAAACAGCGGGTGGAGGCCACCCACACGGACGACAAGGCGGATCGCGCCTCGCTCCTGGCCCAGATACAGTCACTCAAAGAGCTCAACGCCCAGGTGACGGCGGACGCCCGGAACCTGGCCTTGGCGTTGAAGGGGGACTCGAAGACGCAAGGGGCCTGGGGCGAACTGATCCTGGAACGGATCCTCGAACGTTCGGGCTTGACCAAGGGGATCGAGTTCAGCGTGCAGGAGAATCTGAAGAGTGACACCGGGGCCAATCTGCGACCGGACGTGATTATCCATCTGCCCGAGAGCCGGCATTTGGTGGTGGATTCGAAAGTTTCCCTGACGGCGTATGAGCGATCCTGTTCGGCTGACGACCCCGAGGAACGCAAGGTGGCGATCAAAGAGCACGCCCAATCGCTCCGCGGGCACGTGGAGGAACTGGCGGAGAAAAATTACGCGAACCTCTACGGGATCACGGCGCCCGACTTCGTCTTCATGTTCATCCCGGTGGAACCGGCCCTGGGCGCGGCCTTGCAGGCCGACGGGGGCGTGTTCAACGATGCCTTTGACCAGAAGGTCATTTTGGTCACGCCGGCGACGCTGCTGGTGACGCTGCGAACCGTGGCCCAGATTTGGAAGCAAGAGAAGCAGACGCGTAACGCCTTGGAGATCGCCAGGAAGAGCGGCGCCCTTTACGATAAGTTCGAGGGGTTGTATCGCGACTTGCTGGAGGTTGGCGACAAACTCAAACAAGCCTCCGGCGCCCACCAGGACGCGCTGGACAAACTCAAGACCGGACGGGGAAACCTGATTGGCCGGGTAGAGGACATCAAGCGATTGGGAGCCAAGACGCAGAAATCCCTGCCCGGGGACCTGGTCGATCAAGCCCTGGAGATCGAAACGCAGACGGGGCAAACCGGCGCGCCGTACCGGAATAGAAACCAAACGGCATGAGGGAAGGACAACCCTTATGCCAGGGCACCGGGTCAAGGCGAGTCTCGCGCTCAAGGCAGTTCCTCGGCGCGGGTAATTCCCAGGGAAGGCGGGTTTTCGACGGGCGGCGGGGAGATTGCGATTGACCGGAGCGCCGACTCGGGATAATGAGCATGCCCATGGCAACCACTGCAACCCTAAGGCCCGTCGCGCTCTCAGCCGCACCAGCACCCCGCCTTCCTCGCCGCCGTTTTCTGCGGCAGGCGACAACGGCGGCGGGGGCCGCACTGCTCTCCCCTGCCCTGGTGCCGGCCTCGGCGCTCGGGCGCAACGGTCTCATCCCCCCCAGCGAGCGCGTCGCCATGGGCTTCATCGGGATCGGTGGGCAAGGCGGCGGCCACTTGCTGGGGGGCGCGTGGACCTACGTGGCGGGCGGCTACGCCGGACGCAAGGAGGTGCAGGTGCTGGCGGTGTGCGACGTCTGGCGGGAGCGGCGCGAGGCGGCCCGGCAGAAGGTAAATGCGCATTATGACGAGGCCTATGGCCCAGGAAAATACGCCGCGTGCCAGGCCTACACCGATTTTCGCCGCGTGCTCGACCGGGCAGATATCGACGCGGTGCTAATTGCCACGCCCGCCCATTGGCACGCCACCATGGCCGCCATGGCGGCCGAGGCCGGGAAGGATGTTTATTGCGAGAAGCCGACGGCGGTAACGATCCGGGAGAGCCAGGGTGTCCTGGCCGCCGTGCGCCGGCACGGGCGCATCTTCCAGGCCGGCACCCAGCAACGCAGCGAATACGGCGGCCGGTTCCGGTTGGCCTGCGAATTGGCCCGCAGCGGCCGGATCGGCAAGGTCCAGGCGATTTATGCTTATCGCGATGGGGGTGGCATTTTCTGGCCGACCACGTTCGCTCCGGCCAAACCGGTCCCCGAGGGGCTCGACTGGGACCTGTACCTCGGTCCGGCGCCGTGGTTCCCGTATGACGGCAATACCACCGCCCACCGCTTCGACATCGGAGAATTGAATTGGGGCCAGCATCATTACGACATCGTCCAATGGGCCGTCGGGGCGGACGAAACCGGGCCGGTGGAGATTTTTCTGGAAGGTGATCGTTCGTGTTTGAAATATGCCAACGGGGTGGTGGTTTATGGCAAACCTTACCCCGGCGAGGCCGTGGGCGGCGACGGTGGCGTCTGCATCGTGGGCAGTTCGGGCCGGATCGCCGTGGGCCGGGAGGTGATCGTCTCGGATCCACCGGACATCGTCCGGGAGCCGCTGCGGCCCGACGAAACCCACCTCTACCACAGTCCAAGTCACTCGGGGAACTTCCTCGAGTGCGTGCGGACGCGCAAGCGCCCCATTTGTGACATCGCGGTGGCCCACCGGGCTGCGAGCGCCCTCCTCCTGGGCGGGATTGCCAAGCAACTGGGTCGAAATCTCAAATGGGACCCAACCAAGGAGCAATTTCCACAGGACGCCGAAGCCAACCGGATGCTCTCGATCGCCAAGCGAGCGCCGTGGAATTGCTGAGGGCGGCAAACCCCAAGGAAACTGACATGATGATCTCCCCCCACCCAATCCACGCAAACCGGAGTCGTTCCGGAAATCCAGCCGATCAAGCTTGCCAGGTGGCTGACCGATTGACGCAAAACCCCCATCGATCCCCCCGCCCCGCAAGAGCGGAGGCATACGCCGCACTCCAACTTAATTCCCGGATGGCGCTGGCGCTAACGCGCTTGGGCCTGGGCACACTCCTCCTGGGGCTGCTCCTTTCGTTTCATTCGTGGGGGGCGGACACCAGCCGCGAGCAGCAGCTCATTTCCGTCGTTCAATCCACGGCTTCGTTCGCGGAAAAGAACGCCGCTTGTTGGGAGCTCAAACGCGTGGGGACGGCGCAATCGGTCCCAGCCCTCGCCAGCCTGTTGGCGGAGGAGCGATTGTCCCATTCGGCACGTTATGCCTTGGAGTCCATGGCGGCGCCGGAGGCGGGGTTGGCCTTGATCAGAGCCGTGGAGAAAACCGCCGGGCCGACCCGGGTGGGCATCATCCAGTCGCTGGGCGTGCGGGGAGAAGCCGGCGCGGTCGAAGCGTTGTCGAAGCTGCTGACGCAAACCGATGCGGTCACCGCCGCCGCCTCGGCCGCTGCCTTGGGGCAAATCCCCGGGCGGCAAACGCTGGCCGCATTGCAAGCAGTTCAAGCATCGAAGCTGAGTGGTGAGGGCGTGGTCCAGCAAGCCGTGGTGGACGCCCTGCTCCGTTGCGGGCAACGTCTCCTGGCTAGCCAGACCCCGCAGGAAGCTTTGCCGGTCTTTGAGTCGCTGTTCCGGAGTCAAGCGGGCGACGCGGTCCGCCTGGCGGCCTATCGTGGCATGATCCTAGCCTCCGGCGAGAACGCGGGCCTGAAGCTGATGGCCAGCGCCCTCGTGGGAAGCGATGGACCCTCCCAGTCTGCCACGCTGGGCTTGGTTAGCGACTTTAAGGGAACCGGCGCTACCGCTACCTTCGCGGACTTGCTGCCGCGGCTTTCCCCCCTGGTCCAGGCAGCCTTAATCGGGAGCCTGGCTCAGCGTGGGGATCCTGCTGCGGCTCCAGCGATCGCCGCCACGGTAAACAGCCCGGATCGACAGGTCCGCACCGCCGCTCTCGCCGCGCTCGGCCTGCTGGACGATACATCGAGCATTCCGCGGCTCGCGGAGGCCGCGGCGACGGCCACGGGAGACGAGCAGGCGGCGGCCCGCGAATCGCTCGGGTTGCTCCACCAGCGCAACCCGGCGGAAGCCCTGTTGGCGGCGCTTCCCGTCGCCCGTCCTCCGGCTCAAGCTGAACTGGCCCGCGCGCTCGGGGAGCGAAGCGAAACCCAGGCGGTTCCGAGATTACTCGAACTGGCCCGCGGGGAGGTGGAATCGGTTCGGAATGCGGCCTTGCTGGCGCTGGCGCGCCTGGTTAGCCCGGCGCAGATCGCAGACCTGGTTTCCCTGGTGACACAAGCCAAGACCGAGGCTGCCCGGAGCGCCAGCGCCGAGGCGCTGAACACGGCATTCCAGCGGCTCACGGCGAAGTTCGGACACGTGGACACCACGCCGCTCACTGGGGCGCTAGGCACAGCGTCGAGCGAGGCACGCAACGCCCTGCTGCCGGTCTGCAGCGGATTGGCTGAGCCGCAGGTGCGCACGGCTTTGCGGGCGGCCCTCACCGACTCGGGGGTTCACCAAGCGGCCTTGCGAGCCCTCGCGGAGAGCGTGGATCCGGAGTTGATTCCCGACCTGCTTCAAGCCGCCAAAGCGACTCGCCAAGCCAACCTGCGATCGGTTGCCATCGCCGGCTGGATTCGCTTGGCGATCCGGGAACAGAACACAACCGGAGGCGATCGCGCCGGCACCGGAAAGCAGGTGGAGGGTCTGGCTGCGCTCCTGGGCACGCCGCTTACCGTGGAGCAGAAACGGCTCCTGTTGTCGGGTGTGGCAAACGTCATTGCACCGGAAACTCTCGCGATGGCCGCACAACTGCTGCCGGAAAGCGCCGTTCAAAGTGAAGCCGCTCAAGCGATCATTAATATTGCGCGTTCGCTGCCCGATTCCGCTCCGGCCATCGCGGCACTGAAGCAGGTGCTGAGTTCTCCTGAGCAAGGCAGCGTTCGGCAAGCCGCCCAAACCACGCTTAAGGAAATCGAAGCCCGGGCCGATTTCCTGACCGCCTGGAAGATCGCCGGGCCGTTCCGCCAGGCCGGCGAGGACTACGCGGCCCTATTCGATATCCCCTTCCCACCGGAGACCGAGGGGACCGGCGATTGGCGGGCGATCCCGGCCGGGACGGACCCGAAACGGCCCTGGCTCCTCGATTTGCTCAAAGCGTTGGGTGGCGAACAGTGCGTCGCCTACGCCCGCACCTGGGTGTATTCTGAGAAAGCCACCTCGGCGCGATTGGAGATCGGCGCTGACGATGGCGTCAAAGTGTGGGTCAACCACAAGTTTTTGCATGGGAACAACGCCTCGCGCGCCCTCTCGCCCGGCTCGGACAAGGTGCCCGTCCAACTCGAAGCTGGCTGGAACCTGGTGCTGCTCAAGATCACGCAGAACAACCAGGGCTGGGAATTCTGCGCCCGGTTCGTGAACCCGGACGGGACGGCCCTTGCGGGTTTGAAGGTGGACGCGAATCGCTAACCATGCTGCCGGTTGTTATGGCATTGGATTCCTGCGGCCCGATCGGTTAGTTTAAGCGGGTGCTGACCGACATCCGATCACAAACCGCGGAGGAGTTACAGGCCCAATTCAAGGTCTGGAACCAGCCCGCCTACCGTGTAACCCAGTTGCTGGACTGGCTGTACCTTCGCCGCGTGAGCGAGTGGGACGCCATGACCAATCTGCCCCGCGCGCTCCGCGACTCGCTGCGCGAACATTTCGCCCTGGGGTCGCTGGGTTTGGTTCGCAAGCAGGGCTCGCCCGAGACGACGGAGAAATACCTGTGGCGGCTCAAAGACGGCGCCCTGATCGAGAGCGTGCTCATCCCGGCCAATCCCGCCCTGTACGGCGAAGATAGTGACCGCCACACCTTGTGTGTGTCGACCCAGGTGGGCTGCGCCTATGGTTGTAAGTTCTGCGCCAGTGGACTGGAGGGATGGAAACGGAACCTGGAGGCCGACGAGATCGTGAACCAGGTGATCGCGGTCGAGCGCCTGGCCGAGGCAGCACCCGCGGTGGCGACGGAGGTGCCGAAGGCGCCCAAAACTGACACGCGGATGGTCAGCAACCTGGTGATTATGGGGATGGGGGAACCGTTGGCAAACTACGAGAACCTGATGAAGGCCTTGCGGATTCTGAACGCCCCGTGGGGCGGGAAGATTGGGGCGAGGAAGATAACTATCTCAACCAGCGGCCTGGCGCCGCAGATCCGCCTGCTGGCAGATGAGCCGATGCAGTTCCGGTTAGCGATCTCGCTGCACGGAGCCACGGACGAAGTGCGCAACCGGATCATGCCCGTCAACCAGAAATACCCTCTGGAGCGGCTGGCGGCCGCCGGCGAGTATTACCAGGAAAAGAAGGGCCGTCTGATCACCTTTGAGTACATTCTCATTGCAGGGGTAAACGAGGGCCTGGACCAGGTCAAACCGCTGGCGGTGCTGGCGCGGCGGCTCAACGCCAAGATCAACCTCATCCCTTACAACTGGGTAGAAGGGCTGCCGTGGGAACGGCCGACTCGAGAGGCTCAGGAACGGTTCCTGGCGGTACTGGAACGGGAAGGCGTGACGGTCACTTTGCGGCACGAAAAGGGGCACGATATCGATGCCGCCTGCGGGCAGTTGCGGCTCAAAACCGAGCGCGAGTTGAGAGCCCCGGCCGGTTGAGGATTCCGCGTGCATTCCGCCCCGGTGATGGTATATCCTGAAGTCGTACTGGCAAATCGGACGAACACGCAGCAAAGACTTATGAAGACCTTCAAACTGACGACGGCGTTGCTTCTAACAACCCTCCTGTTCAACCTTGCGCTGGCGGCGGCGCCCGCAACGGAATCCGCCACCGAACATGATCAGCGTATGGCGTGGTTTCGCGAGGCGCGATTTGGGCTGTTTATCCACTGGGGCGTCTACTCGGTCCCTGCGGGCGAATGGCAGGGGAAGACCGGCTATGGCGAATGGTTCCTGGAGGAAACCAAAATGCCGGTGAGTCAGTACGAGAAATTCGCCGGTCAGTTCAACCCGGTCAAGTTCAATGCCAAGGATTGGGTGGGCATGGCCAAGAACGCCGGGATGAAATACATAGTCATTACCTCCAAGCACCATGACGGTTTTGGCATGTTCCGCTCCGAGCAGACCGACTGGTGCATCAAGTCAACCCCCTTCGATCGGGACCCGCTCCAGGAGTTGGCGGCGGCTTGCAAGGACGCCGGGATCAAGCTCTGTTTCTATCACTCGATCATGGATTGGCACCACCCGGATTGGGGCACCCGCCGCGCATGGAACGACAAGGCCAGTGGCACCCCCGACATGGACCGGTACACGACCTACATGAAGAGCCAGATCAAGGAACTTCTGACCCGCTACGGTCCCATCGGCATTCTCTGGTTTGACGGCGAGTGGGAAAGCCCCTGGACGCACGAGCGCGGAGTTGACCTTTACAATTACGTGCGTGGGCTGCAACCGGGCATCATCGTCAACAACCGGGTCGGCAAGGCCCGTTCCGGGATGGAGGGGATGGACCAGGGCAAGGAGCGGATTGGCGACTACGGCACGCCGGAACAACAAATCCCCGCCACCGGTTTCGGCGCGGGAGTGGACTGGGAATCGTGCATGACCATGAATGGCCATTGGGGGTATAATTCACACGACCAAAACTGGAAATCGGCCACCACCCTCATCCGCAACCTGATCGACTGCGCCAGCAAAGGTGGCAATTACCTGCTGAACATCGGGCCCACTTCGGAGGGATTGTTCCCCGAGGCCAGCATCGAGCGCCTCGCCGAGATTGGCAAGTGGATGAAGGCGAACAGCGAAGCGGTTTACGGTACGCAGGCCAGCCCGTTCGAAAAGCTGGCCTGGGGTCGCTGCACCCAAAAGGCCATCACTGGCGGCAAGACGCGCCTCTACCTGCACGTCTTCGACTGGCCAAGCAGCGGCAAACTCATGCTGCCTGGGTTAGTGAATGAGTTGGTGCGCGCTTATGTCCTGGATGGCGGCGCGAAAGTCGAAGCCGTCGCGGGCGATCACCAGGTCGAGCTCTCCCTCCCCGCCCTCACCGCAAACCCCCATGCCACCGTGATCGCCCTGGAGATCAAAGGGAAACCCGAGATCTACAAGCCCGACCCCTACGCCGACGAAACCCCCGCGCAACGCGATGCGCGGATGAAGTGGTTCCGGGAGGCCCGGTTCGGAATGTTCATCCACTGGGGTGTGTATTCTGTGCCCGCCGGGACGTATAAGGACAAGCAGATTGGCGGCATCGGCGAGTGGATCATGAATAGCGGCAAGATACCGGTTAATGATTACCGTGAGTTCGCCACGCACTTCAACCCGGTGAAATACAATGCCGACGAGTGGGTGAGCCTGGCCAAGGAGGCTGGGATGAAATATATCGTGATCACCTCCAAACACCATGACGGTTTCGCCATGTTCGATTCGAAGGCTTCGGACTGGAGCATCGTGAAAGCCTCTCCCTTCGGTCGTGATCCGCTCAAGGAATTGGCCGCCGCCTGCAAGAAGCACGGGGTGAAGCTCGGCTTCTATTATTCGCAGGCGCAGGATTGGAACAATCCGGGGGGCGCCGCGGCCGGCGGGCATTGGGACAAGGCACAAGACGGCGACATGACCGACTACATACGGAAGGTGGCCGCGCCGCAAGTGCGCGAGATTCTGACTCATTACGGCCCCATCTCCGTCCTCTGGTGGGACACCCCGGTGGACATGACGCGCGAGCGGGCGGACCTGCTGCTCCCGTTGCTGCGGCTGCAGCCGGGCATCATCCACAACAACCGCCTTGGGGGGGGCTACCACGGCGACACCGAGACACCCGAACAGTTCATTCCTCCGACCGGCTATCCCGGGCGTGATTGGGAAACTTGCATGACCATGAACGACACCTGGGGTTTCAAGAGCTACGACCAGAACTGGAAGAGCACGGAGAGCATCATACGGAACCTGGTGGATATCGCCAGCAAGGGTGGCAACTACCTTCTGAATGTGGGCCCCACTTCCGAAGGACTCATCCCCGCCCCATCGATCGAGCGCCTCAAAGCCGTCGGTCAGTGGATGAAAGTCAACAGCGAAGCGATTTATGCGACCACGGCGAATCCGTTCAAACGGCTCTCGTGGGGACGCTGCACGAAGACAGCCACACGTGACGGCGTGACGCTCTATCTTCACGTATTCCAATGGCCAACCGATGGGAAGCTGCTGGTGCCGGGCCTGAAGAACCGGGCGGAAAAAGCCTGGCTGCTCAGCGATGCCAAGAAGACCTCGCTCGCGCTGGAGCCCGGACCTGAAGGAGTGACCATCACCCTTCCGGCCACTGCACCGGACCCGATCTCCTCCACCGTCGTGTTGAAGGTCAAAGGTGCGCTGGATATTCAAGCCAGCACGATCACCCAGGAGGCGGACGGCTCGCTTGTCCTGCCGGCGATTGAAGCCCGCCTGCACGGCGACCAACTCAAGTATGAAGCCGGAGACCAGCACGACAATATCGGTTACTGGCTCAACCCGGATGAGTGGGTGGACTGGGAGTTTAAGGCCACCAAGGCTGGCAAATTCGAGGTCACGGCGGACATCGCCGGCCTGGACACGACCTCGTTCGTCGTGGGGTTGGGGAGTCAAAAGGTCAAGACCACGGTGAACGCGACGGGCGACTACGCTAAGTTTCGGGTCACCAAGATCGGGACGCTGGAGATCGCGGTTCCCGGGCCGGTCATGCTCACGTTCCGTCCGGTCAAGGAAGGTTGGCACCCCCTTAACCTCAAGGCGGTTCGGTTCAAACCCACCAACTAGGTCCTGGGGCCGCGGAACGTGCTTTGAAAGATCGTGATGTCATTTCCCCTCACCTGAACCCTCTCCCCAGCCAGAGGGAACAGCATCTTTTGGCGCTCGCGGTTTCGAAACTGGCTAATGTCGTCGGACGACTGCGACAGGTGTGGTCTGTCGTGGGGGAGATGTACGCGGTGAGGGGAAACCGGCGTGCCAGGCCAGGAGCTTACCCTGCGGGGCTGAGTTTTGACTGGCAGCACCTCGCACTGGCGTTCGTCCTGATCGGCGGCTCCGTTGCCAGCGCCCAAGTCGTCACGAATCCCCCCGCGAAATGGATCTCCAACTCCTTCATCATGGGCCGTTCGCTGGACATCTCGAGGGTCGAACTCCCCCACAACTCGCCCGAGGCGGTCCGCGCGGAGATCCTCGACCCGGCGCTGTTGCAAGCGATTGCCGCCGCGTCCGAGCTTTCCACCCAGGAGATTAACGGGCTTAAACTAGCCAAGAACCCTGAGAACTCGCTGGTGGAGCTCTACCAGGTGGACGCCGGGCTCCGCGCGTTCAACGTCATGGGGGATCGCCTCCGAGCCTATGTGGATGGCCGCAAGGAAGGACACACCCGCGAGTATATGTTCGCCGCCATGACGAACCGGTCCATCCTGCATCTCTCTCAGCCCGATACCGATTTGCAGATCCTCCTGCTGGCTCACCCGATGATCCCCGAGGCGCTAGTCAAGAAATACGCCTCCGGAACGCATACTAATCGCGCCGTTCGAGCTCGCGGTCAACCTTACGATGAGTCGCCGGGCACCAATACGATCTCCCGCTGGACGGCCTATTGCGTCATCGACGGCCCCGTAGCTTGGGGTTACTACCTCTACTTCAACCCCGATGGGAGCTACGACCACCTTGAGGAAGTGAAGTGCGACGCTCGCGAGCTGGACGCTAACTCCGCGCCAATGCTCAAAGCAGTGGATGCCCAGGTCGAGGCCCAGATGAAGCGAGAGCAGACCTATGGCCGTTCTGGCTCGCTCCACACCTTCTGGCGGCTCCGCAAGCAACGCCTCAAGGAACGCGGGATCGACTGGCGATCGCCTGCGGAGCTGAATCCGAATATCCGGTATGAGTAACATAGAGAGCTCCAAACCCAGCCTCGAGGATCTGCGCATCCACCGCCCGGATCGGCCACCGCCCAGCTCCCGGATTGGGTTGATCGTCGCGGTAGTGCTCATGGCACTCCTGGGGGCAGGGGCTTGGTTATTCGCTCGCCCACGCGACCTGACGGTGGCCACCGCCCAAGCTCGCCCCTCAACGGGGGCCGGCGCCCTTGACCACACCGTACTGAATGCCTCCGGCTATGTGACCGCCCGGCGCGCCGCCACCGTCTCGTCCAAGGTTACTGGCAAGGTGGTGGAGGTGCTGATCGAGGAGGGGATGAAGGTCAAAGAAGGCCAGATCCTCGCCCGGTTGGACGATACGAACGTGAAGGCCAGCCTGGATTTGGCGGTGGCCCAACTGGTATCGGCCACCAACGCCTTGGCAGAAACCCGCGTCCGCATCCGCGAGGCCGACCAGGAGTTAGAGCGCCAGGCAAAACTGGTGAAAAACCAGATCGCCACGCAGGCCGATTACGACCACGCGGAGGCCAACTCCCTGGCCTACAAGGCCCAACTCCTGCGGCAGGAGGCGGATGCGATCGTCGCGGAGCGGACCGTCGCCACCTGGGCGCAACAGATGGATGACACCATCATCCGCGCCCCCTTCACCGGCATCGTCACTTCCAAGAACGCCCAACCGGGCGAGATGATCTCCCCCATCTCGGCGGGTGGCGGGTTCACTCGGACCGGCATTTGCACGGTCGTGGACATGCAGTCGCTCGAGATCGAGATCGATGTCAACGAGAGCTATATCAACCGAGTTGAGCCCGCCCAACCCGTCGAGGCCACGCTCGACGCCTATTCGGATTGGAAGATCCCCTGCAAAGTGATCGCCATCATCCCCACCGCCGACCGCCAGAAATCCACCGTGAAGGTCCGGGTGGGATTCGATAGGTTGGACCCACGCATCCTGCCCGAGATGAGCATTAAGGTAGCGTTTCGGGACACCGCCACCTCAGGACCTACGGCCGCCAACCACGCGGTGGTGGTGCCCAAAGCGGCGCTCCAGCAACTCGAGGGCAAGGACGTCGTGTTCGTGGTGCTCAGTAGCCATGCCGAACGCCGGGCGGTCGCCGTCGTCAGCAGCACCGGCGAGGAAGTGGTGTTGTCCGCGGGGGTAGCGGCTGGCGAGCGGGTGATCGTCGATGCGCCCAAGGGGTTGGCCGACGGCAGCCCGGTGCGCGAGCGGGCGGGCCAGAACTGAACGCCAGATTAGGTTGAGTCATCGGCGGTAGCCACCTGGCCCGTCAGATTTTCTATATTTACCTTGGTTTGCGTCCGCACGTTGGTTAATGCTGAGCCATGGTCCGACCCAACACTGAGGCGGCGCCACCGAGTGAGCCGGGGGCCGTAACCCGACGGACCGCGCTTAAACTCGCGGCGGTGGGCGGTTTCGGCCTGGTCGCGGGGCTTGGTGCCTCGGCGGCCGTTACGCAGTGGGGCCAGAGTGCGTCCCAGCGTTACCGATTTTTTTCCAAAACCGAGGCGGATTTACTGATCGCCATTTGCGAACAGATAATTCCTCGCGATGACACTCCCGGGGCAACCGATGCCGGGGTGATCCATTACATCGATCGTCAGATCTGCGGCCCGCTCGTACGCCACCAGCAGAGCTACCGCGTGGGGCTCGAAGCCTTCCGCAAGACCTGTATCGCGCTCTACCAGACCCCCTTCGAGAAGCTCGCATTCGAACGACAGACCGAGGCGTTGCGCCGGATCGAGGCAGGCAACGCCCCCAAAGCCCTCTGGGGCGACACGTCGCCGCAGGCCTTCTTCGGCATAGTGCTGGATCATACGCGCCAGGGGTTTTACGGCAGTCCACGGCATGGCGGCAACCGCGATTACGTGGGGTACCGGATCATGGGGCTGGCCGCGCCGAACTTTCTCGGCCCGGACCATGCCGCCATGGGCCATCCCGCTCCACTGGGTTGAAGCGAACGCGTATGTCCCTTCCTAAAGTCAACGCAGTCATTGTCGGGGCGGGCGCTGGAGGCGGGATCGTCGCCAAGGAACTGGCGCAGGCCGGCCTGAGGGTCGCTGTGTTGGAGCGCGGGGGCTGGCCGCAGTATGACCAATACAACGACGACGAGCTGCATTCCCAGCGCACCCCGGCGCTGGGCAATCCCTTTGGACCGGACGACGAGCGCCATCGCCGCGTGGTGGTGGGCGCGAACGGTTCGACCCGGATCGTGTTCCCCAGCGAAGGCGCGTATTCCAACAATGCCGGCTGCGTGGGCGGCGGCACCGCCAGCTACGGCGCGATGGCGTGGCGATTCATGCCGCAGGATTTCCGGCTCCGCTCGACCTATGGCGAGGTGAAGGATTCCACGCTCGCTGACTGGCCGATCGCCTACGAGGACCTGGAACCTTTCTACGAACAGGCCGAATACGAGATCGGCGTCGCGGGTGACTACACGAACAATCCGTTCGGGGGTCCACGAAGGAAGCCGTTCCCCATGCCCGCCTTTCCCTACGATAAACAGGCGCGGCGCATCGCGGAAACGGCGACGCGCATGGGCCTTCACCCGTTTCCGATTCCGATGCTGCGCAACTCCGTTCCGTACCAGGGCCGACCGGCCTGCATCCATATGCGATCGTGCGTGGGTTTTGCCTGCCCCATCGGCGCCAAGGCGGGCACGCAGAACACCGTCCTGCCGATCGCCCTGGCGACCGGCAACTGCCAGGTCCGCACCGGCTGTGTGGCGGCGGAAATCGTCGTGGACGACACCGGTCATGCGCGAGGCGTCCGCTATTTTGATGCGGCCAACGGAGCTTGCGAGCAACCCGCTGACCTCGTGGTGGTCTCGGCTTCAGCCACGGAGACCCCGCGCTTGCTCCTGAATTCGAAATCCAAGCTCTTCCCCCAGGGAGCCGGGAACAACCACGGGTGGGTCGGGCACAACCTCCAAGGCCACTGCTACGTGGGCGCCTGTGGCTTGCTGGAGGAGGCGCTTTACGAGGAGGCGGGCCCTGGGGCCACCCTCGCTCTCTGTGATTTCAACCACGGCAACGCGGGCCTGGTGGGGGGCGGGATGCTCGCCAACGAGTTCATTCCCCTGCCCTACCTCTTCTGCAACCAGCGTCCGCCCGGCGAACCGCGCTGGGGCAAGGTCCACAAGGACTTCCAGCGCCACCAATACAAGCACTTGGTTCGCATCCAAGGTCCGGTCCAGGAAATCCCCAATTTCGCGGCGCGCGTGAGCGTTGATCCCGTCGTCAAGGACGCCTGGGGAATCCCGGTATGCCGGCTGGAAGGGGTCCGCCACCCCAACGACCTCCTGGTGGGAGAATTCCTCTCCCGAAAGGCGGAGTCGATCCTCGCCGAGATGGGGGCCACGCGCACCTGGCGCAGCGTGCCCGGGCTCGGGCTCAGTGGAGGTCAGCATCAGGCCGGGACCTGCCGCATGGGCGATGACCCGAAGACGTCCGTCACGAATCGGTTCGGGCAGGTTCACGAGATCGACAACCTTTTCGTGGCGGATGCGAGCCTGCACGTGACCAATGGCGGGTTCAATCCTGCCCTGACGATCATGGCCCTGGCCTATTGGGTCTCGCATCACCTCAAGTCTGGCTGGAAAGGAAGCCAATTCCGATGACCGTCTTGCGCCGATCCCGGCTGCTGTGGGCAGCCGCGCTGTTCTCCGCGGTGTTCTTCATGGCCTCCGGCATTGGCGGCATGGCCTGGTTCCATTTTGGCAACCCGGCCAAGACCTGCGCGGCCTGCCACGAGATGGCCGAGGTCCACTCCGCCTGGTCGGAATCGTCCCATCGCACTCTGCATTGCCGGAACTGCCATGGAGGTTCGCTGACCCTCGATGCGCACGCCCTCCACGCCCACCTGAACCGCGTCGTTCAGCACTTCCGGGCTTCGCCAGACCAGCCGATTCGGCTGCGCGAGGAACAGGTGCTCGCGATGCAGGAAAGCTGCCGGGCCTGCCACCCGCAGAGTTTCGCGGATTGGCAGGCCAGCCGCCACTCCGCCCCATATGCCCGCATGTTTCTGAACGCAACCCACAACGAAAGCCAGCAACTGGCCCCCGAGTGCCTGCGGTGCCACGGGATGTTCTTCGATGGCCACATCGACGACCTGGTAATGCCCATCTCGACCCAGGGGCCCTGGGCCTTGAGGGACCCGACGAAGGCAACCCAACCGGTTATCCCCTGCCTGGCCTGCCATCAGAACCATACGCCTGCGGCGGGTTTCCGCTCGGCTCAGCTCTACGTCCGCCACGAACGGGCGTCGCTGCCCGCTGACCGACTGCCCATCGTGGCGGTTACCCAGGGCGAACGTGCCGTCCGGGTGTCATCGGATCCCCGCCAGCGGCTCTGCGCCCAGTGCCACACGCCCAATGCCTTCCGCCGGCTCGGTTCCTCGATGGACCGCACCCCCGCGGGCGTGCATGAAGGACTGAGTTGCCTGGATTGCCACTCCTCACACTCAAACTCGGCCAAAGCCTCCTGTGTCGCCTGTCACCCCGCCCAATCGCATTGCGGCCTGAACGTCGAGCAGATGGATACCACCTTCGTCAGCCTGGAGAGCAAGCATAACCTGCATTTCGTGGGCTGCGGCGATTGCCACAACGGACAGCGTCCGCCCGCCAGGAAATAGCGCGCCGCGTGCCCCGTGAGGGAGCTTCCGAGGAAAGGAGATCGTTTCGACCTCATTGGGGCCGCCCGGGGATCATCGCAGAAGAACGGTGGCGGTTGTGGGTTGGGGAGATACGGCAGGAGCAGGCTCATTCTGCCTAGGCCGGTCGGCACTTGCCGCACCTGGCGCAGACGGCGGGCCCGCCTGCGCAAGTCTGTCCACCGCCGAGTCGTAATCCCATTGTTTGTTTATGACCGGCTTGAGGATGCTTTGGACGGCTGCGAGTAACTCCGGATCGAACAGCTCCTCATGCCACTGAACGTTGCGCCGCACGAACTCAGGGTGAGAGCTGCTAAAGAGCGTCGTGGGAAAGTTTGCATGTTGACTGGAGAACTGCAGGGCAAGTTTGCTGATGGGCACACCGCGCCCTTCGCAGAAGGCGGCAGCCTCGCGAATGAGTCGGCGGTCAGCCTCCGTCGCCGGATGCCACTCTGGGGCTTCACGGTCGCTGAACAACCCGCTGCCAAAAGGAGCGCCGTTGATGATACCGATGCCTTTCTGGCGGGCCACCGGTAACAGTTCCAGCGCGCGCGTATCGCTCAAGGTGTAATGATTGTGGACCAAGCCTGCATCCGCCGGCAGTGTGTTGCAAATTCGATGCCAAAGGTCCATCGGGTAGATGCCGAAGCTGACGTTTCCGAGGCGGCCTTCCTTCTTCAGTTCCAGCAGCGTCTGCACACCCTCGCTCAAGGCCCACTCCGTGTGCTGGCGGTGCTGGTACTCGAAGTCGTGAAGGTGGACCAGGTCGAAGTAATCAGTGCCGAGTCGGCGGGCACTTTCGTCGAGTGAAGCGCGGAGGCGAGCGCGGGAATAGTCCAAAGTGTCCTGGCCGTACGCGCCGGGGCGCGTGAACTTGCCGACTTTCGTCGAAAGGTAGTAGCGGTCGCGCGGGATGCCCCGAAGCGCCTTGCCCAGGACGGTTTCAGCCACGGTGCCGCCGTAAGCGGGGGCCGCGTCAAAGTAGTTGATGCCAAGGTCGAGCGCGGTGTGGACGGCGCGAATGCCTGTGGCTTCGTCCACCGGGCCATAAACACCGCCCAACGCGGAAGCGCCAAAGCTGAGTCGGGAAACGTTGATCCCAGTTTTGCCGAGAGGGTTGTATTTCATAGAATGTGATGCCTTGAAGTCATGCCCGAATCACCGCATCAGGCAGTAGAGCACGCCGACGACGGCGAGCAGAATCAAAGTCACAAAACGAGGATCGCCTGCGCCCATGAGCCGGCCCCTCAGAAAGGCTAGCGGCTGGTCCCAGCAGACCTTGGCGACTGCTTGCGGATCCATCGCGGGCGTCAGCAAACTAGTGATGATGTAAATGACCGCACACAGTCCAGCGATCAACGGACCGACCAGCATGAACGGAATGCCCAGGCCTTGCGTGGCATCAGTCACCAATCCGGCAAAGCCAGGGTGCGCCTTGCCGGCCAGGATCATTTTCCCGATCCCCGGTAAATCCAGCAGGAAATAGACCACGCCGATGATGGAGCCGAAATAAAGCGTAGCCATCGCGGCCTGCTTGGTGCCGCGTTTCCACATCACGCCCAGGACAAAGACGGTCGTGACGGCGGGGGCGAAAGTCATGGGGATTTTGTTGATGGCCTCGAAAATGGTGCCGAACTGGTCGCCCTGCGTGGACCAGAGCATGGCTAGCACCATAATTATGCCCGTAGTAATCCGTCCGATGGTGACCATGCGCTGGTCGGGCATTGCGGGCCGGAGACGTTTGACGATGTCCATCGAGATGAGCGTGGCGCAACTGTTCAGGGCCGCTGCCATGCAACTCATCAGCGCGGCCGCCATGCAGGCCGCCAGCAAGCCTTTCAACCCGACGGGTACCAGGTGATTGATCAAGGCCGGCAGCATCGTATTGTAGTCCGGGTCGTTCGTTCCGGCGAGGTTGGCTAATTGAAATGCGCCCTTCTGCCAGAGCACGTATCCGATCACGCCGGGGAGCACCATGAGGAAGACCGGGGTGACTTTGAGAAACCCGGCGAACAACGCCCCGTTTTGTCCATCCTTCAAAGTCCGCGCGGCCAGCACGCGCTGAACATGGGTCTGGTCGGCACACCAATACCAGATGCCCAGAATCGGATAGCCGAGCAGCACGCCGAGCCAGGAGAACTCGCTTAAATGGCCCTGCGCGTTCACGACGGGATGCAGCATGTGCAACTGACCCGGCACCGCCGCAGCTTTGAACGCAGCGAAGTCATGCACGCCCACCGACGGCAGCGCCCGCAAGCCGAGCACCGTCACGAGCGTCGCGCCGCCGAGCAGCAGGCACACCTGAATGTTCTCGGTCATCACGACCGCCTTCAACCCGCCCAGCGCCGTGTAGGTCACCGTGAACAGTGAGAGCACGATGATGGTGTAGGTCATCGGCACGCCGAGGAAACTCTCGAAAACCTTCGCCGCAGCGAACAGGCTGATGCCGATGTGAATCAGCAGCGCGCCGATCAATCCTATGAACGCCAGGAAGGTCCGTGCCGACGGACAGTACCGGCGTTCCATGAACTCGGGCAGCGTGCGCACCCCCGAATTGATATAGAAGGGGGAAAAGACCAACGCCAGCAGGATAAGCGTGAAGCAGGCCATCCACTCGAAATTCCCGATGACCATGCCCTCCTTCGCGCCGCCCGCCGCCAACCCCACCAAGTGGATGGTGGAGATATTGGAGGTGAACACCGCCGCGCCGACGGTGAACCAGCCGAGCGATTTATTGGCCAGGAAGTATTGATCCGTCGAGGAGTGCCGCCGGAAGCCAATCCAAATGCCGAAGGCGGTGATGCCGATGAGATAGACCGCGATGACGATGATATCAATCGGTGAGGTAGTCATGGTGCTGGGCTGCTGACTTGGAGTTGAACTTTGAGCGCCTGGGCCTTGTCAGCCGCCAGCAAGAATGCCTGAGAAGCTTCGCGCAACGGAAACACCCGGCTGATCAACGGCCGGAGGTCCAACCGGCCCGACGCCACGAGGCGGATGGCTTCGTCAAACACGTTACCGTAGCGGAAGCTGCCGACCAATTGGATTTCCCGGACCATCAACTGATTCGCAGGCAATGGCACATCCTCGGTGCCCAGCGTGCCGATCTGCACGATGGTTCCCCCCGGCCGCACCAAGTCGAACGCTTGCCGCAAGGCCGTGCGCGCTCCCGACGCCTCAAAGATGACATCAAACCCGTCGCCCGTGAGGTGTTTCACTTGCTCCATCAAAGTGCTGGCCGCCGGGTCCAGTGCCACATCGGCCCCGAGGTCCAAGGCCGTCTTTCGGCGGGCGGCTACGAAGTCACTCAGCGCCACGGGCGCGGCGCCGAAGGCGCGGGCCGTCATTCCCAGCAGCAGCCCGATCGGGCCGGCGCCGAGCACGAGCACCCGTTTGCCGGACACGCAACCGGCGCGCTTCACCGCGTGCAACGCCACGGCAAGCGGTTCCATCATCGCGCCCGAGCCATCGTCCATTTCCGCGGGCAACTCGTGGCATTGGTCGGCCCGAACAGTGACGTATTCGGC
>Ga0316227_1001346_pt1 | contig 26986 bp, 27 predicted proteins | sample TBH18019metaG_FD_206012 | JGI IMG/M metagenome (GOLD analysis project Ga0316227, IMG submission 206012) | Freshwater microbial communities from Trout Bog Lake, Wisconsin, USA - TBH18019 | ecosystem: Environmental > Aquatic > Freshwater > Lake > Hypolimnion/Profundal zone | place: USA: Wisconsin... | reverse complement strand
CTTACGCCCCATCAGTTCACCCATGAGATCGACAGCCTGCTCATGCGCCGACTCGTTCTTAATAGGCTTCAAGGGGAAGCGGTGAATCAGGCCCATGTAGGTGTCGGCGTCTGCATTGCTCCGCTTGGTAGTAGTTGCCATAACATCACCTCGTGAGTCAGATATCGCTCTTCCACTTATTCTTGTCATATTATTTGTGAGTGATCAACCACGGCCATAGGCCGTGGCTTTAGGAAAGCCCCCCCAAGGGGGCCGTTAACGCCGCCCACGCGACTTTCGGACGGTTCGGAACACAGAGTCGCTGTGGCATCGGCAATGATACTTTCGCGTACCGTCCGTCTGGCAAGCCATCGCGACTGGGCTGCCCTGTCATCCGTGCGGTTCCAGCCGCGTGCCGCCGTCCGGCATTTTACGGCAGATGTATACGCCGGAACGGTAGAACCTTTTCGGGTCGCACGGCCAGAGGCCGTGGGTTTAGCCCGTGCTAATCACATGCGTGATGAGAACGGTCTGACGGGTGTAATCGATCAGCGTGACGAGGCGGTACTTGTTTCCTCCGATGTCGAAGACCGTCGCCGTTCGTCTTGAAGCAGTGTCCCGTACGGCATCGGTCTGCCCGAACAGCGACTTTACGTCTTGAAAGTTCTGCCAACGTGCCTTGCGGGTCAACTTAAACCAGCCGTCAAAGGCGATGGCGTGCAGACGGCGTTCACCTGTCGCCTTATCGAACGCTCGAAGCTTCTTTCGGCTGATGATGTTCACGACTTCACAGTACGCGAAGGCTGGGGCGGATTGTCAAGTAAACTCTTCGCGTTTTGCGAAGGTAGAACAAGCCGCCCAAAAGGCAACCGCTGCGTGATCTCCATTTCGCTCCTCCAAGCCACACTAAGCACCGCCCCAGTCGGCGGTTCCGCCACGTCAAGCACCCGTTAGCGTTCGCGATCGGACGGTCTGGTTCAGGTCGAAACCGGTATTGAAACCGGTATAGCTTGACTGCCTGTCTTTGGACTCACTGCTGTAGCAGCATCGCCGCCCTGCCGTAAATCCAGCACTTGACTGGGTTAAACGACAGCGTACATTAGGGATGTAAATCTTGGAGAGGTGGCAGAGCGGCTGAATGCGCCGGTTTCGAAAACCGGTCTATCGCAAGGTAGCGGGAGTTCGAATCTCCCCCTCTCCGTTGAAAAAATGATAGCGCTGTAAGTATATGTCTTGACGATGTTTGCAGACTGGCGTAAACTTAAGCGAGCCAGTTGTGAAACATTTTGTGAAAGGTTTGAGGTGAGTTCCTCAGCCAGGAGCGTCAAGACCATGGCACGCCAACAGACTAGGCCGGTGCCCCACACCGGTCAGACCGAACGTGGAAATACCCGCGATCTCAAGGTCGAACGGGTCGGAAAAGTTACTATTTATAAACGTGGGGCTTCGTACTACCTCTACTACCGGCAGAACGGGCGGACGGAGCGCCCCAAGGTAGAGGGAAACCTTCTGGCAGCCAAAACCACCGCTGCCAATGTCGCAGCCGCTCTGGCTGAGGAGCGGCCTTCCCCACTGAGCTTTCAGCGTACTGAACCATCGTCGTTCGTTGCCGGTTACCTTGATTTCATCGAACACGTTCAGGGGTTGGCGTGGCGATCAATCGACCGATATCGCGCCGCCCTGGATCGCTTCGTGGATTTCTGCAACTCCGTTCCTATCACGGCCATTGACCATGTAGGGCAAATACAGGTCGAAGACTTCGTCCGCTGCTCGACCAGCTCAGCCTGCTGAGTCACCCGCGGCGGCAATGCGGCCGGCCTCACTCGCCCGCCACAATCGGGGCACTTGCTCAGGTCATGGGATTTCACCCGGTCGATCTCATCGCCAGAGAATGGGGGCCGTTCGTGGCGCGGGTGTCCCGGCTGGCCACCGATCTTGCCTCCGCCCGCGGGTGGCGGCGGCTTCGGTGGCTTCACGATGTCGCTCGATGGTGGCTTGGAGGAATTGGAGGAGTTCTTCAAGAGGCGGGCCACCTGTGCCGACAGTTCGGCGACGCGTGCTTCCAACTCGGCGATGCGTTGCTGATAGGCTTGTTCGGTGCGGGCGTCCATACCGTGTCGGGTCATCCGATAGGACGTTTATCGGACCGAGCGTATCAACGTCCACAGTCTTTTGGCGGGAATTGGTTTGCCCCTTGCGGGGGGTGATGATATTCTATTCCCGGTATCAGACTCACGGAGAGTCTGACCGGCTATGGGCCGTGCCGTGAACGGCTACGCAACCGTGTGGGGGGCGTGCCGCGACACAGGAACGAAAACATGTTCAATGACCGACCATACCATGAGGTGAACCGCGAAGAGCGGTTTTTCTGCTTTCTGCTTGGGCACGCACTCCTGGCGTCTGCTTCAGTCCGCGCGGCAGTTGTCGGGCTGCTGCGGGCAAAACTGGGGCTGGACCTGAAGGACGATGACCCTCTCCAGGTCTTCGTAGAAGTCGCCGCCCTTCGGGATTACTGGCGCGATCTGGGCGATCCGCTCCTCTACGACGCCGATACCCATAGCAAGAGACGCAGCGTTTTGGCGACTTCGTTGCGTGAAGTCGGCTTGCCGGAAAGCCTGCTCGATCAGCATGGTTTCTTCTGGACTTCCCCCGAACGGCAGAAGCTGTGGAGTCCCGGCCGCTGGAGCGAAGACGCCATCAAAGCGGCAGGGCTGGATCCGCTGCTGCGGCTCAAATGGGCTTTCAACGCGAAGCCCGACCTGATGCTGGTCACCGGCGAACACGTCATCCTCATCGAAGCAAAGGTTGAGTCGGGCGAGGGTAAAAGCGGCGGCTACGCGCAACTGGACATTCAGAAACTGATCGCCCAGCTAATGCACCGGCTCGTGCCCGCGTTCTCGCGTTCCCGCTTCATCAATGCGACGTTGGAGGTGGGGGCAAGCGCGGACATTCGATGGGCAGATGTCTGCCGGATGATCGAGGGCTCGGATGTCGATGCGTTCACAAAGGACTGCTGCCGCCAGTTGGCGCGGTTTGGTTATAAGGAGAAGGTATGACCTCGGACGAGCCAACAACGGGGCATTACATCGTGAAGCACGACCTCACGTCTCTGAAAGCAATGCCGCACTTCATTTGGCGGACAGATTACGACCAGCACACGGTGCCTCCGCGATTCAATCAAGTTCGAGAAAAATCGCTCTGGATTGGCTTTGCTTACACTTCGAGCGATGCCAGGGAACGACCCTTGTGTTTGGTCACGGGCTTCTCCGAGTGTGTTCACCCTGCAAAGTTCCGACGTGTTCCCCGAAGCCTGCCGCGTGAGCTTCAGGGCGACGATTGGGCGAGGAGGGGACATGCCTGGATGATCGAAGGAAAGCCGTGGAAGCAGCAGCCAAAAGAGCCGGTTGGAGTTCTGCCGATCAATGACATTCTCAGTCCCAAGCGTGTCTGGAACAATCAGGGAATCATCCCCATCAGCTCCGATGATTTCTCGAAGATTCGTCAGCACGCGCTAACTCGACAGTTCAACTCGGAAAAGATCGCGCTGATCGGGCGGGAACCGGAGTGCGAGCAGGAGCTCCTGGCAGTTGTCGTCTCAGGATACAGAAAACTGGGCATCGAAAAGATTCTGCGTGTTCGCAAGGCATTTCCCGATTTGCTCGTTCAGATTGATGGGAAGAAAGTTCACCTGGAGCTTGAGGTATACAGCAAGGGGTTTTTCTCTCATGGTCACGACCAGCAGGTCAGGAAACGACGATTCGTTGAGGACGGTATACCTGTCGCCGTTCTCTGCTGGATAGACAACTGCCCTGAGGTGAAGGATCGAGTCAGCCATTTCTTTGAGTTGCGGTCGCTCATTCGCGAAGGCAGGACGCTGACGATCAGATGACATTGCGTGGTTGCGCAGTTTGGGAACTGGAAGTTGTATGGCAGAATCAAAGGATCAGGACTGGAAGAAGCCGCTTGCTCAACCCGCGCGGTAGGGGGAAGAGATTTCTCCCCCTACCGTCCGATTTGGCAAAAACGCTGGCAAAAACTCATCCACAAACAGCGTTTTCAGTATCAAGAACGGCGGTCGCCCGAGTTCGAATCTCCCCCTCTCCGCTTGAAGCAACGCCGCCCACTGTAAATACAGCGGGCGGCGTTGTTAATGCGAAAACAAGGATGGCACGCGTGACCTGCTCTACTTGATCAGGCCTTCTTTCCTGGCCATGGAGAGCATCAGGTCGATAACGCGGTTGCTGTAGCCCCATTCGTTATCATACCAGCTCACGACCTTGAAAAAGTTGGCGTTGAGTTCGATGCCGGCCAGAGCATCGAAGATGCTCGAACGGCTATCGGTCATGAAATCAGTCGAAACCACTTCTTCGTCGGTATAGCCGAGAATCCCCTTCAGCTCGCCTTCGGAGGCGGCCTTCATGGCGGCGCAGATTTCCTTATAGGTGGTCGCCTTGACGGTCTTGAAGGTCAGATCAACCACCGACACGTTGGGCGTGGGGACGCGGAAAGCCATGCCGGTGAGCTTGCCCTTAAGTTCCGGCAGCACCAGAGCCACGGCCTTGGCGGCGCCCGTGCTGGATGGAATGATGTTCTGGCTGGCGCCACGACCGCCGCGGCGGTCTTTCTTCTCGCCGGGGCCGTCCACGGTCTTCTGGGTGGCGGTGGTCGCATGCACCGTCGTCATAAGGCCTTCGGCCAAGCCGAAGCTGTCGTTGATCACCTTGGCAATGGGGGCTAGGCAATTGGTGGTGCATGAGGCGTTGGAAACAATCTTGTCCTTGGACGGATCGAACTTACCGGCGTTGACACCCATCAGCAGAGTTTGCACCTTTTCCGGATCTTTGGTGGGGGCCGACAGGATGACGCGCTTGGCGCCGGCCTTGAGGTGCCCTTCGGCACCGGCGAAATCGGTGAAGCGGCCGGTCGATTCCACGACGTAATCAGCTCCGACCTTCGCCCATGGAAGTTCCGCCGGAACCTTCACTGCGCAAACCGGTATTGTCTTGCCGTCGACAACCAGGGCGTTCTCCGTGGACTCCACGGTCCCATCGAAACGACCATGGGTCGAGTCGTACTTGAGCATGTAAGCCAGGTCGGAGGCTGGGAATAGGTCGTTGATGCCAACGAACTGAATATTGGGGTTTTTCACGCCGGCGCGAAAAACCAGACGACCGATGCGCCCGAACCCGTTGATAGCAACTTTCAGAGGCATAACTAAACTCCTTAAAATCAAACTGCCCGGGCACTACAGGCCCGATTGCTGGTAAAGTCCGGTAAGTTTACGGCCTTATGATATTGTGTCAAGCGGGACTCGATTTGCTTCGATGATATGCTGGAGTATGATTCTGACTGAGAGGACTGCGTACGCGCACAATGGCGTGGCAACAGCCTTGCACGTATGGTCTAAGCTACATGGCATGGGATGTCTATCGCTAAATTGCCAATCTCTCGTTCAGCCCAGCGGGCGTTGATAATCGCCGGCCCGGCTTTCCGCGCCGAGCCGTTGAACCTTCTGCGACGGCTGGGCTTCGAATACGCCGAGGCCGATGATCCCTACGCGGCCATGCTGCAACTGAGCCGCAAGCCGGAGGTCTATACTGACCTGGTTATCAGCCTGAACAGCCTTTACCAAGAGGAATTAGCGATCATCGCCGCCGTCAAACGGCGCTGGCCCGATATTCAGGTCTGGCTGGTGGGTACGGACGGGCGACAGGCGGCATTGGCCCAGGCGATGCGACTTGGCGCTGATGGGCTGGTCTGCGAAGACAGTTTACAACGTACAGCGTCTGCAATCCCCACCCAGACAACCCACCTCGCAACGTCCGATAAACCCGACACCGCGACCGTGGCGTCACCCAAGACAGACGTCTTGCCGGCACAGGAAGAAGATGAAGGCCATGGGCATGAGGAGGATGGCCTGAGCGACGAGCCGGTGCTCACCGCCGAGGAACTTCGCGCTCTGCTTCAGGACCAGACCTTTGCACCCGGCCGCGGGAGAACAAACTTGCCGGGATAATAACGGCTGGAATGGCTAAATGAACAGCGCCGGACCGGAACACATCCTCTTGATAGGCGATGACCATCGCGAAATGGTAACCGCGCTGGAAAGAGCTACTCCCGGCGCCACAATCATGGTGGCAGAGAGCATCTTCGATGGGATTGCAGAGTTGTCCGCCGGTCGCTACCACGCGGTGCTGGCGGCGGCAGCGCCACTGGAGCGCCGGCCCGAGGCCGCTGTCCGGAGCCTGCGACAATCGGCCGGCGCAGGAAAACTCATCCTGTTCGGGCAACCAGACCTGGAGCCCATCTCGCGCAAGATGCTTGATTTCGGCTGCGACGATTACATCATCACTCCGGCAAGCACGCGTCAACTTCAGCAGGTATTGGCGTCGCCATTGCTTGACCACAATCCATCCGGCAGCCTGGTAAACGCCGACTACAGCCCGGAGACGGCGCCGGAAGAACCCGCCGCAGCGCTTCTGGAGGGACTTTCGCTAACCAAGATATTTCTGGACGCACTGGTGCTGCATCCCACGGACCCGGTTGCCGCTTTCATCAAGCGATTCAATGAACTGTCGGTCAGCGCCATGCGGCTGGTGGTGACGCCCGCAGGCGTTGCGGCGCCGCCGGCCAATGAGGGATACGAACTGATATCTCCGCAATTGGAGACGCTGGCGGGAAGTTCTCCGACCGTTCACCTGTTCCTGGCGACCGGCGGCGACAGCATCGCGGCGCGGCAATTTCTCACCCAGTTAGTCGGCCTGCTGGGGAAACTCATGGCCCTTCAGGAGCGTCACAACAGCCTTCAGAAACTAGCCACCACCGACCAGCTTACCGGGGCCGCCAATCGCCGGTATTTCGAGCATTTCCTAAAGTCGGTAATCGAGCGGGCCCGCGTCAAAAGGCTTTCGGCGACGCTGCTCCTGTTCGACATCGACAATTTCAAGAAATACAACGACCAGTACGGGCATGGCGTGGGGGATGAAATCCTCCGGGAGACGGCGGCCCTGATGAAGCGCTGCTCGCGTGAACATGACCTGGTAGCGCGCATAGGCGGCGACGAGTTCGCTGTGGTTTTCTGGGACAAGGAAGCGCGGCGCCAGCCGAAGGACCCGGCGGCGACCCCGGCCGGCCCGCCACACGATCCCACGCAGGTCTTCGAACGTTTCCGGCGTCTCATGGCCACGCAGGACTTCCCGGGCCTGGGCAAGAACGGCCGGGGCAAGCTGACGATCAGCGGAGGCCTGGCCAGTTATCCATGGGATGGCCGCGACGTGAAGGAACTGGTCGCCGCCGCCGACCACAGGTTGATGTTCGGTGCCAAACGCGCCGGGAAGAACAAGCTGTTCCTGGTGGATGAAGAGATCGGAGGGGCCGAAAACTCAAAGCAGAAAATGGAAGAGGAGGAGCATGGTTCGTAGAGCGCGGATTTCCTATGGGGCACGAATCGTGGGCCGTGTCCCTACCATTCTGGTCCGATGAAAACCTGCGATCTCCAAGCGGCGAAATTTTGTTGCGCCACACCGGGAAAGGACGGTGTATTTGCAGTGGCCGCCAACAGCCCCGCCTTGGTTCGGTGAATCGGTTGGCCGGCGAAGCGAAAGCCGCGTTCGGCATTCTCTTGGCCACTGGCCTCTGGCCTCCAGACACCGGTCCCTTATAATCCCTCCCATGTCCCTCTTCTGGCTCATTCAGATCGTGTACTGGCTGGCGCTATCAACCTGGTTCGGGGGAGTGCTGTTTATTACGGTGGCGGCGCCGGTTATTTTCAAGACAGTGCGCCAGAACGATCCGACGCTGCCCAAGGTACTGAGTGTGAATCTGCGGCGGCAGCACTCGACACTGCTGGCAGGCTCAATCGTGGGAAACTTGCTGGCGGTGATGGGACGCATTGAAACCGGGTGCGCGGCGGCGGTGGCGCTGGGACTTGTCGGACAGTGGTTTCTGGCCGAACGCAGCGGCGGAGAACTGGTGGCGATGGTCCTCCGCAATGGCCTGTACATCGGCGCAGCCGGCATGCTGGCTTACGATCGGCTTATGTTATGGCCACGGATATGGCGCAGCCGGCAGGATTATATCGATCATGCCGATGAACCAGAAGTAGCCAATGCGGCCCGGGAACAATTCGACCATCTGCACAAAGAAAGCGTCACGGTATTGAGCATCCTGCTGTGTCTGCTGCTGGGAATGGTCCTGTTCAGCGGCCAAACCCGCCCGAGCACAGCGATGTTGTTCCATGTGTTTTCGGCCCAACCGTAGCCGCCGCAAGCATCGGCCCTCAACGAGGCGCTCTCCATGGCTAAAGTCCCTTCTAAAACCACGGTCGTGCGCCAGGCGCGCCTGATGGCGATCCTGCCCCTCCTGAAACGCGCCTACCCCAACGCTCGATGCAGCCTCAATCACCGCACGCCACTGCAATTGCTGGTGGCCACGATTCTGTCGGCGCAATGCACCGATGAACGGGTGAACAAGGTGACCCCAACCCTGTTTGCCAAGTATCCGACGGCGGCGGCGCTGGCCAACGTCGCCCAGCAAGAGTTGGAGCGGGACATACAATCGACAGGATTTTTCCGCAACAAAGCCAAGTCAATCCGAGCCATGGCGGCGGCGCTGGTGACAACGCACAACGGCCAGGTTCCCCAAACCATGGAAGAACTCACCGAGTTGGCAGGCGTAGGCCGCAAGACCGCCAATGTGGTCCTGGGCAATGCCATGGGCAAGAACGTGGGGATCGTGGTGGATACGCATGTCACGCGCCTGAGCCAGAGATTGGGCCTGACACAACACGCGGACCCGGTAAAAATCGAACAGGATCTGATGGCCGTGGTGCCACAAAACGAATGGACCGACTGGTCGCACCTGCTGATATTCCACGGTCGCGCCATCTGCCAGGCGCGCAAGCCTAAGTGCGATAAGTGTCCGCTGCGCCCCCACTGTCCATCAGCGAAAAAATTCCCGCCAAAATGAGGCGTCAGCAGATTCCAGAGCCAGATTGATGCGTATCCAACGGCGGTTGTCCGCCTTCGGGCGGGGACTGCTCGGTGATCTGCTTGAGAATGCTCCAGAGAACTTCCAGCAGCTTCGCCATGCCCTGGCGACTGGCCCCGGAGATGGGGAAAATTTCGATTCCCGGCAGTTCTTGCCGCAAGTGATTAAGAGCCTCATCGTCAATGGATAGATCGATTTTATTGGCGGCGACGACTTCGCGCTTCTGGCCCAGGGCGGGGCTGAAGGCTTCGAGCTCCTTGCGGATAACGCGGTAATTTGCCGCCGGATCGGAACCATCCAGAGGATACAGATCCAGAAGGTGGACGATGATCTTGGTGCGCTCAATGTGACGCAGGAAGGCATGGCCCAGGCCGGCGCCGCTCTGGGCGCCCTCGATCAGTCCGGGGATGTCAGCAACGACCATACGGCGGTCGCCGATCAGCTCGACAATTCCAAGCTGCGGCTCCAGTGTGGTGAAAGGATAGTCGGCAACCTTGGGACGGGCGGCGGAAATAGCGCGAAGAAGCGTGCTCTTGCCGGCGTTGGGCATGCCGACCAGGCCTATATCGGCGATGAGCTTGAGTTCCAGGCGTAAATGGCGCTCTTGGCCGACGGTTCCGGGCTGGGCGTAACGGGGAGCCTGGTTGGTAGAGGACTTGAAATTCCAGTTGCCCTTGCCGCCCTTGCCGCCGTGACAAATAACGATGCGCCTGCCGGGAGCGTCGAGGTCGGCCAACAGGTTGCCGTGCTCGGCATCATAGATGAGGGTACCAGGAGTAACCTTGATGACCAAGTGAGGACTGTTGGCGCCGGCCATGTTCTTGCCCATGCCGCCCTCGCCCCGGCGGGCGATCCAATCGTGATGGCCGGAGAAGTCCAGAAGAGTGTTTTTGCCGGCATCGGCAACAAAAATGATGTCGCCACCATCGCCGCCGTCGCCGCCATCGGGGCCACCCTTGGGAATGTACTTTTCCCGGCGGAAAGAGACGCATCCCCTGCCGCCATCGCCGGCCTTCACGTGGATCGTGGCTTCATCGATGAACATGGCGGATGACCGGCTGACGGGGGAAAAACGAGAAGGCACGGTAAGGGAACGGTTCCCTGCGTGCCTTCAAGAGTTCGACACGTTTGTCCGCGGTAGCCTTCTCTCAAGCGGTGCGGACATGAATCTTGCGGCCCTGGAACTCCACCTTGCCGTCCTTGAGGGCGAAAAGTGTGTAATCCGAGCCTACACCGACGTTAAAGCCGGGAAAGAATTTGGTGCCGCGCTGACGGACGATGATCGAGCCGGCGCTGACGACTTGCCCCCCGTAAGCCTTGATCCCGCGATACTGCGGATTGCTATCGCGGCCGTTGCGGGTGGAACCTTGACCTTTCTTATGTGCCATAAGTCACTCTTTTCACTGGGGATAGCCACGTTGAGGGCCATCACAAAAAACAAACATCCCGCCGGATTTGGGCGGGTGGGAAAGAATACCGCAAACGTGGTGGGATATCAAGGGTCATGGAAGAAGTAAAAACGGACAGTGGTTAGCGCCCTGCGTCTTGTGGTTTGCGTATGAGTGACAAGGTGTGCGTGTCGTGGCGCGTGACGGAGGAGGCGTTTGTGGATACACTGTGCCTGTAATGAAGAAAGGGGATTGTCGGCAGGCCGCCGCCATACCATGGCCGACCTGCCGAATTAAATGTCAGGAATGTCCTATGAGTATAGAAATCGTCCGTGGTTACAGAAAAAACGCGCGTTGGGTTCTGGGACTGCTGCTCAGCCTGGCCGGAACGGCGTGCCTCAGTGGATGCCTTGTCGGTCCCGACTATAAGAAGCCCCAGCTTGACATGCCCACGAACTACGCGGAACAGCCACAAATCAAGCAAGCCAGAACATGGTGGAACAGCTTCAATGATCCGGAACTGAATTCGCTGCTGGAGCGGGCGGTAAAGGCCAATACCAATCTGCTGGCGGCCGAATCGCGCATCCGCCAGGCCCGGGCGGTATATACGGAAACGGCGTCGCAGGAATATCCGGGTCTGACGGCCACGGGAGCTTACAGCCGCAGCCGGCCTAGCCAGAACGCCCCGAGCGTGACCGGGGCGGAAGGCCCAAATGTGGCATCAATGGATAACTTCCAGGCCGGCTTCGATGCGGCATGGGAGATCGATGTGTTCGGCGGCGTGCGCCGCACGATCGAGGCCGCCGGTTACAACGTCGAAGCCTCCATCGAAGACCGCCGTGACGCCATGGTAACCCTCCTGGCGGAGGTGGCGCGAGCCTACATCGATCTGCGCGGTTTCCAGCGGCAACTGGGAATCACCCAGGAAAACATCAAGGCCCAGCGGGATACGCTGGAACTGACCAAGACCAAACAACGGGCAGGATTGTCCAGCGATCTGGACGTGGCCCAATCGGAAGCTCTGGTTTACCAAACCGAATCAACTATGCCGACGCTGGAGACCGGCATACGGCAGTCGGCCTACCTGATCGCGATCCTTCTGGCCGAAGAACCGATGGCCCTGGATAAGGAACTGCTGACCAGCGAGCCGATTCCCAACAGCGATGTGCCGGGAATACCTCTGGGACTACCGTCGGATCTGCTGCGCCGACGTGCCGACGTTCGACGGGCGGAACGACAACTGGCGGCGGCGACGGCGAACATCGGTGTGGCGGTGGCCCAACTATACCCCCAGTTTTCCCTGACCGGATCGCTGGGCCTGCAGAGCGGAAATTCCAAAGATTTCTTCTCCTGGCCAAGCCGATACTGGAGCATCGGGCCTTCGGTGAGTTGGCCGGTGCTCGATTGGGGGAAAATACAGGCTTCCATCAAGGTGCAGAACGAACTGGCGGAACAGGCCTTCCTGACCTACAAGCAGGCGGTCCTCAATTCCCTGCAGGACGTGGACAACTCGCTGGTGGCCTATACCCGGGAGCGCCAGCGGCAAACTTCGCTGGTGGGCGCGGTGGATGCCAATAAGCGGGCGGTGGAGCTGTCATTGAAGCTCTATACAAAAGGCGGTTTAATCGACTTTCTGACGGTTCTGGATGCCGAGCGGCAGCTTTTCGCTGCTCAGGATGCCCTGGCACAAAGCCAGCACGATGCGGTGGCTGACTTGGTATCATTGTATAAGGCCCTGGGCGGCGGCTGGGAGGACATGGACGCACAGTTGCAGGCCGCGGCAACCCAGCCAACCACTCAGCCGACAACTCTGCCGGCCATGACCGGAGCCGTCGTCGAGACGGCTAAATAAAGGCATCAGGGTTCCTTGTGCCTATGCTGGAATCATCAGCTCTGAGTTTCGCTTACGGGCCAGCGCCGGTGCTGCGCGATGTTTCGTTGTCGCTTGCCTCCGGCCAGGTGGTAGCGTTGCTGGGCCCCAATGGCAGCGGCAAGAGCACGCTGATCAAAGTGCTGCTGGGACACCTGCGCGGCCAAGGGCACATCGCCTGGGAAGGTAGGGATATCGGCTCGTGGAGTCATCGCCAGTTAGCGCGGCATGTCGCCTATCTGCCGCAGTCGCCGGCCTTTGATCAGGAAGCGAAGATCGGGGATGTGTTGCGGCTGGGTCGAGCCCCCTACTGGCTGGCCTTCGGCCTGGAATCGCAGCGTGATCTGGAGATCGTGGCTCGCGTAAGCCGGCTTCTTGACCTGGGCGATTTGCTCGATCGCCGCATGGACGAAATTTCCGGAGGCCAGCGGCAGCGGGTTTTCCTGGGGCGCTGCCTGGCCCAGGAACCCAGGGCCCTGCTTCTGGATGAACCCAACACTTTTTTGGATTTAAGGCATCAAGTGGAATTGTGTCGCCTGCTGAGGGATCTGGCTGGGCGCGACGGCATGGGCATCCTCATGGCATCCCACGACCTGAATATGGCGGCGACGTTCGCCGACCATCTGGTGATTCTCAAGGACGGGGCGGTTGCCGCCCAGGGCCCGCCGGGCAGTGTCCTGCACAGGGAAATCCTGAGCGACGTATTTGGGCTGAAAATGGAACTGCTGAAAAGGCCAGGGAATAAGGCGCCGGTCATCATCCCGGAGATGTAGTACACGCTCCGCGTACTCAAGTATGGGCGGGAAAGTCGAGGCGTTCATAAGTCCCTTTCTCCCGGAGACTCCAGAATAATCGTCACCGGTCCTTCGTTTACAAGGCTGACTTGCATGTTGGCGGCAAAACGACCTTCCTCGATCTTCAGAGGACACCTCCGGCGCAGGTCACGCATCCATTCGGCGTAGAACACTGCCGCCCGATCGCCGGGCATGCTGTCGCTGAAACTGGGACGAGTTCCTTTGGCCATATCGCCGTACAGGGTGAACTGCGATATGATAAGCAACGCGCCGCCAATGTCTTTGACCGAACGGTTCATCTTACCGGCGTCGTCCGGGAAAATGCGGGCCGCGAGGATTTTGTCGGCCATCCACTGGCCATCGACAGCGGTATCGTCGCGGTGGATGCCCAGCAGAACCAGCAACCCCTGGCCTATGGCCCCGACAATCTGGCCGTCGACGTTAACCTGGGCCGAACTGACGCGTTGAATAATGCTTCGCATGGATGACGATTCCTTAAGACAGAACCCGATGCACTCAAAACACGAATTCATTGTCGAGCCGGTGGGCCTGGATGTCGAGACGCTGGCTAAACCACTGAACTGGGCGGAACTTTTCGGCAACGATCACGAGGTCGAAATCGAGATCGGCATGGGCAAGGGCACCTTCCTGACCGAACAGGCCAAGGCCCGTCCCCAAACCAACTTCTTCGGGATCGAATATGCCCGGTGGTACTGGCGCTATGCCAGTGACCGCCTGCGCCGCAACGGATGCCTCAACGCCCGCGCCGTGCGCTCCGAAGCCGCCTATTTCCTGCGTGAGCATGTGCCGGCAGCGAGCGTCACCGTGATCCACATCTATTTCCCTGATCCATGGCCAAAAAAACGGCACCACAAACGGCGACTGATTCAGGAAAGTTTCCTGCGGGATTTGGATCGTGTACTGGCCAAAAACGGCCGCCTGCAAATCGTGACTGACCACTTGGGCTATTTCCAGTGGATTGAAGCCGCGTTGAAAGCGTCGCCACTGAAAGCGATGGAATACAATCGCCCCGGCTCAGCCGCCGATGGCGAGTTCGTCGGAACGAATTTCGAGCGTAAGTATCGCCGGGAGGGCAAGCCATTTTATGCCCTGGCGGCGACCAAGGAAGGGAATAGGGAATAGAGGACTGGACACTATGCGGGGAAAGGATGTCCGTTGTTCATTCGCATTCGGCCGGCAAATCCGCACAGGGTCCGCAGAGTGGGCGCCGGCGTGCCCTCGGTTGCCAACGCGTGCCTACGCCTGGTCTGCGCACTATCCCTGAGCGTTCCAAAACTGTCTTGCGTCTGAGGCCGCCGGGGACAACCCGCTAGAACTGCCAGTGCAGTCTGGCCCCGAAGATCGAAACCGGTCCGCGATCGCGGTTGAACGCCGGGTCTTCGACGAATTGGTAGTCCAACGAAATGCGGGCATTCTTGCAAAGTTGCAAGTCGTAGTAGGTTTCCAGAACTTTTTCCGGGCTGTAGCTTAAGGCTCCGTCGCCGTCCAGGATACCCAGACCGCCCGCTTCAAGAAACTTTTGTTGGGCTCGGGACGCGCCGCTGATGTCGCCGGCCAGGCCGACAGTGTCGTCTGGGCGATGCCAGGCCTCGCCTTTGACGCTCAGGCCCAACGATGCCGTCCAATTCGCATCGGTATACGCCCATCCCTCTTCGCGGCCATCGTTCCAACCCAGGCGTGAAAACACGCCAACGTTCCTGGCCACTTCCTGTTCCCAGTTCAACCCAAAGCCGTACTTGCAGCGATCGGCTCGCGCCGCCGAGATGTCGGCACCAGGGCCGTCGGCTCGCAACATGGCGGTCGCATCCTGGTAAGAGGCCATATTCGCTTCATTGAGCCATGCTAAAAACCGAAGTTTCCCCGGATGGGTGTCAAGGCTATAACGCCCCTCCAATTCGGTCACCATTTCCCAGGATTGGAAAAATGAACCGTCGGATCCACCGTGTGGCCACATGAGACATTGGTCTTCGGCGGTAAGCCCATTCTGTGTACTGGGCATCTGGAAAAATCCCCACCGCCACGCCCATTTCGGTTGATTCAATTCCACAGCGATACCGGTAGTGTATCCGACGGCATCGGCCGCGTAATCCCAGGCCAGGTTGGCCACATTCGCCCAATTCATAAACTGGGCATGCGGGTCACCAGCGTAGGCATTGGTGTCGAAGATGTCGGTGACGGCAAACCGGCCGATAGTCAAGGTCAGCCGGGAGATGTCCTGCTTGCCGGCGACCGCGAGCAAATCGTCGTCCACATCCTCTTGTTCTCCGCCCAGGCCAATGGTTTGACGGAGGAACAACCGGGCAAAGGTATAGTCGGGATTCCATGTGCCGACTTTGTAGGCGTCGCCGTCAGGAAAAGACTCGATACCCAGCGTCCTACTCAGACCAAAGCCCTGCCACATGAGCATGTCCATGTGCGCCTCGGCGCCGGGCCATAACCGCAGGCCGGCATACACGTCCAGGGAAACGGTTGCCTCATCCTCGCCTTTGTGGATCAGGCTCTGGGGGCCGGCGTATCTGGCGGGGAAAGCCGGATCGCCTTGCACGATGTCCGTGTTCTGCACGTGGAAATTGTAAATCTGGGGCGGCGCCTCCGCTCCTTTGTCAGTCGGACTTGGGCCGACGGTCTCCGCGCCCGACGGGGCGGAATCCGCCGGCCCAGAGGCGGTGGGCTGCGTGGCCACCGCTCCTAACGGCGCCGCTGCGTCGCCCAGGGCCGCGGTTACGGCCGGCAGCGACGCCATCAGGTATACGACAACCGCCGCCAACGGCAACTGCGCGGAGGGGAAAAGGCACACGAAGCGCGCCCTACGAAGAGTGCGTGACACTATCATAAGTTCTCCTTACCCATACCACTGTCGCTATCACGCTAAGTAATGGTGTTTAAGATTCATCACGTCGCAATAAGGAAGGATCCCTATCAACTTCCCGTTTTCGTCGGTTGCCGTCAAGGCGCGATACCTATAGCGGGCAAAAGCCTGCGCCGCTTCCTTCAGCGTACTGTCTTTGTTCAGAGCAACAACCCCAACATCCATAATTTCCTTCAGCAGTGTTTGGTCGTGCGACGTGAGCAGATCCGGGGCATGAATCACCCCGAGCAACTTGTCCGCCGCGCCCACTACGCCGCATTGCGTGACACACGCCCTTGGGCAAATTACACTGCGCAGAAAAGGAGCACGACATGAATGTTCTAGTCGCCGGCGGCGCCGGGTATATCGGATCGCATACCGTCAAACGCTTAAAGGAAGCCGGGCACGCACCGGTGATCTATGACAACCTCTGCCGCGGGCACCGCGAGGTTGTGGATATCCTGAAGGTCCCGGCGGTGTTGGCGGACCTCAATAACCAGGAAACCTTGCGCGGCGCCCTGACCCGGCACAAGATCGACACAGTGATGCACTTCGCCGCCTACGCCTACGTAGGCGAGAGCGTGCAGGAACCGCTGATGTACTACCGGAACAACGTGGCCACCACCATCGGGGTGCTGGAGGCGATGGCCCAGACCGGGGTGAAACGCTTCGTCTTCAGCAGCACCTGCGCCACCTACGGCAGCCCCGACAAGATTCCCATCGGCGAAGACGAAAAGAAGGCGCCCGTGTCGCCCTACGGTCGCAGCAAGCTGATGGTCGAGCAGATCCTCCAAGACACGCTGGCTGCCGATGCCCAATTCAGCTTCGCGGCCCTGCGCTATTTCAACGCCAGCGGCTGCGCCATGGATGGCTCGCTTGGTGAAGACCACGATCCGGAAACCCACCTGATTCCGGTCGTGCTCCAGACGATCCTCGGATTACGCCCGGAGATGAGCGTCTTCGGCAGCGATTATCCTACCCCCGATGGGACCAATATCCGTGACTACGTCCACGTGGAAGATCTGGCCGATGCCCACATTCTGGCCATGGAAAAACTCGTTCCCGGCCAGCCCATCCATTGCAACCTGGGAACTGGACAAGGGTTTTCGGTCAAGCAGATTATCGAGACGGCCCAGAAGGTCGCCGGAAATAAAGCCAACGTGCGCTATGGGCCCAGGCGCGACGGCGATGCCATCGCGTTGTACGCCGACGCCCGACGGGCTAGGGAACTGCTGGGATGGGATGCCAAGTATAAAGACCCGGAGACCATCGTTCGCTCGGCGTGGAATTGGATCTCAAAACATCCGCATGGATATGAGGGAACCGCTGAACGGTGATCGTCGTTCATTGTTTAGCGATTTTCGCCGAGTTTTTTCAACAGTGCGTCATATTCCGCATGATCCGGGGGAAAGTTGACGGCTTTGCCGGTGACGGCGCTGGTGATTATGGCAGCGTGGAGTTCGACACAGCGCAGGGCCCAGTCGCCGCCGACTATTGGGGCATGATTACCGCGCACAGCGTCCACGAAATCCTCCACCATGCCGCCATGCTTAAGATCTTCATCATTAAGATTGAAAGTTTCCGTATCAACCTTGACCTTGGCTGGCTTGGTTGTCCCCGGGCCGGTGTTGATCGCCGTCGGCAGATCGGGAGTTATGCGGCGCAGGGTCACCTGGCGATCCTGGATATGGATGGTTCCGTTGTCGCCGTGCAGGCTCCAGCACTCCTGGGTGGGAAGTTGGATGGTATCGCAGTGGAGCATGATCTGGGCTCCGCCGTCATATTCGAGGACCGCCGTCGAGATATCCTCGGTCTGCATGCGATGGCGGCAATGAGAATTAAAAGCCACCACGCGCTTGGGGAAGCCGCCGGCCAGAAACATCATGATCTCGATCGGATGCGGCGCCTGGTTCACCAGCACGCCACCGCCCTCGCCTGCCCATGTGCCGCGCCAGGCACGGGCATCATAATATGCCTGGACACGATTAATTCCATGGTGCATGGCGCCGTAGTACCACTTGCCCACGGCGCCGGTATCCAACAGGGCCTTGGCCTTCTTGACGGCTGGGCGCTGGTGATACTGAAACATCATCGCCAGAACCTTCCCGGCGGCCTTGGCGGCATCGACGACGGCCCTGGCATCCGACGGCGTGGCGGCCAGGGGTTTCTCGCTGAGAACGTGCAACCCACCTTCCAGACAAGGAATCTCCACTTGCCGATGCGCAGGATGGGGCACGGCGCAAATAATCGCGTCGGCAACCTTGGCCTTCAGAAACGTCTTGATATCTTCAAAAAACGGCACGCCCAGTTCGTTTGCCAGGGCGGCGACGGCGGGATTATGGTCCACAATCGCCGTCAAAACCGCGCATTCCATCTTCGCTAACATTCGGGCATGCGCCCCCCCTTTACCCATAGCTCCGACAATAGCAATTCGCACCGTGTCTTTCATGAAACAATCCTCATCTTGGCCAATCTTGGTCAGTGGGATAACCGCCGGGGGAAAAATTGTCCAGTGAGGAAGATGAACCGGAGGATAGGGAACGGCTCAACGGCAAACTTCCCGACCCACAACTCCCCACCCACTATCCCCGGTCCACGCAATTCCCGCCCGGCTCTCTTGCTCAACCGGCCTTCTGGGACGAACATCGCAGTATATGCAAGGAAAGCCACGCAAGGCCCCCCGAGAGAAAGACCTGACTTCACGCTACATGAGCGGGAACATGGACGAGGACCGGTTCGACGCCACACAACGGTTTTCCCGACGTTCGACCGATGCCCAGCAAAACAAAATCCAGCGAACGACACAACTCCGTGCCGACCAGGCCGAACAACGCGCAGCCGAACCAGGAGCCATTCCCAGTGAGTTGCACGAGGGCGAGGTGATTCAGGTCTTCTCGCTGTACAGCGAAGTGGCCGATGCCACCCGAACCTACCAATGCGTTGTGAGAAAAACCCTCGGCAAAACCAGAGGAACCGCGATCGTGGTTGGCGACCGGGTCAAGTTCCGCCTGACCAAAACCCATGAAGAGGACCAGCAGCCGCAGACACAGGCGCCTGAACCATCATTCGCGATGGCAATGTCGGTGGATGGGGTAATCGAGGAAGTCCTGCCGCGAGCCACCCTGCTGACACGCGCCGAAAGCTTTAAGGGCACCGATCAGCAGCCCATCGTCGCCAATGCCCAGCAGATGCTCATCGTCGTGGCCCTGGCCGAGCCATCACCCAAGTGGGGCTTGATCGACCGGATGCTGGTGGCGGCCAGGGCGGGAGGCCTGGAACCCATCCTCTGCCTGAACAAGGTGGACCTGGCCGGCGAGGGTCTCCGGGCTCGTCGCGCCGTAGCCTTCGCCGACGAAGCCATTGCCCATTACATGGCGATCGGAACCACGGTCGTGCGTACCAGTGTGGTGCGCCATGATGGCATGGACGAACTTAAGAGACGCCTCCAAGGACGATCCACGGTGTTGTCCGGTTCCAGCGGCGTTGGCAAGAGCAGTCTCATCGGCGCCATCCAGCCAGACCTCGACCTGCGCATCGGCCAGATCAGTGCCTATACCGGCAAAGGCCGCCATACGACCACGTTCGCCCGTCGCTACACCCTGGATTTCGGAGGCACGGTCATCGACACCCCCGGCGTCAAACTCTTTGGCCTGTGGAACGTCACCCCGGAAAACCTGCTGGAGTTCTTTCCGGATGTAAAGGCCGGCACAGCGCCGGCTTGGCGGCAGGAAAGCTATCAACGATTGACCGAGAGTGTGATGGGAGGAAGTTCCCAGTGAAGGCAGCTTGCCCATTACCCCTCGTCCCTCTTGAAGGATGCCCATGCATCAGAATCGCCAACTTGAGCCTGAACTAATGGATGATGCCCAGGAAGCCAAAGCCTATGCCGCTGCGGACTTTGGGACGGTAAACCAGGCTTTCGTGGACCGACTGCTGGAACTGACGACGGAGAATACTGGCCCGGTCACGGTGGTGGACCTGGGGACTGGCCCCGGTGATATCCCGTTACGCCTGGCCGCGGCCCGGCCGCCATGGCAGATCGTAGCCGTAGATGCCTCGGCGGCCATGCTGGAACTGGCCCGCAAGGCCATCGCCGTCAGCCGGACCGGCAACATAAAGCTGCACCAAGCCGATGTTAAGGCAACCGGACTGACAACCACGTCGTTTGATATCGTCTGCTCCAACAGCCTGTTACATCACCTTCCCGACGGGCTGCCCCTTTGGGCCGAGATCAAACGTCTGGCCAAGCCCGGCGGACTGGTCTTCCTGCGCGACCTGGCCCGGCCAGCCACGCCCCGGCAAGCCCGAATGATCGTGGACCAATATGCCGGCTCCGAATCGCAACTGTTGCAGGATGAATTCTACCGCTCGCTGCTGGCGGCCCTGACCCCAGAGGAGATACGAGCTCAACTCCTGCAGTCCCGGCTGGAAGCCTTACAGGTTGCCATGGCATCGGATCGGCATCTGGATGTCATCGGACGCCTGTGATCTTGGGAAATTGTTGTTCATTGTCTGCTTCGGGATGCCCTGGCAGGAAACGGTGCGCGGAGCGCGGCCTACCAGCGCTTCACTTACCGCGATCGACGATGCTAAGCAGATGATACAATACTTCCATACACGGAACTTGGGCGCCACCCGCCTGGGCGGCTTTCAAGGGTTTCCCAAAAAGCGACTCCAGTTCCAGACGCCGGTTTTCCTGGCGATCTATGTGGCTGCTGGTGCGATAAGCGCCCATCTCACGCGTGTTGTCGATCTGTTTCTGGATCAATTCCACCGGCAACCGGACGCCATCAACAGCGGCGGCGGCGACCACCTCAGCCATCAGCCTTCGCAATAATTCTTCGCCGGAGGAGGAGTCCAATAGAAGGTCGGTGGTCTTGTCCAGAAGCGCCGTCAGGCCGTTGAAAGGGATGTTCCATAAGAGTTTCTGCCAACGCCCGTGGCGTAGATCGGGAAGTATCTCACAGGGAACGCCGTGGGCACTGAACAACCCGGCAAGTCGGGAAACGCGCGGCGTAATCCCCGGCGTTGGGCTGCCAGCCGGGGCAAATTCGCCTATACGGATCAAACCATGGGCGGTGTGCGCAATGACCCCCGGTCTCAAGCGGTTAATGCAGACGAAGGCGACGCCGCCGAGGATACGCTGCCGGCCGAAAAGAGAGGCCAACTCTTCCTCATTTCCCAGGCCATTCTGAAGGGTGAGAATCATCGTCTCATCGTGCAGCAGCGGCGCGATAAGCTCGCCAAAACAATGATTGGCCGTGGTCTTGAGGGTGACAATCACCAGATCGGCTCTGGGCATGCGGACTGGATTGTCATAGGCATGCACCTGGTCAGCCGGCAGGATGAAATCGCCGGCACAACTCTTGACGATGAAGCCATAACGCTTTACCGCCGGGTAATCAGTGCGCAACAGAAAATGTACCGCCAGGCCATTCTGGGCCAGGCGCGCGCCATAGTACCCCCCCACCGCGCCAGCGCCGACCATGGCGATAACCGGATCTGTGAGATTCGTCAGAGTCATCGGTCCCTAGTTTCCGCGAAGATGCGACCTCATGCAACGGGGAGTCGGCAGTGGAGGGTCAGGTGCGTTCGGGATGCCGCTTCGGCCTTTGCCTTCCTCCGCACGGCCCGCAGCCCCCAAGCAATGGCAAGCAGCCGATGTTCCGCCTACAATCACCGCCGTCGATGGGAAAGAAAGAACGCAAACCGCGAAGTGATCTTGTGGATCGTCTGGTGTACCTGGCGCTGCGCCTGGTATCGGCGGCGCTGCACTGTTTCCCGATCAACACCAATCTCCAAACCGCCAAGTTTCTGGGCGATTGCCTTTATTTCTTCGACCGCAAACACCGTCAACGGGCCCTGGGGAACCTGCGGCGCAGTTTCCCCGACATGCCCCAGGCCCAATTGGAACGCATCGCCCGGAGAAGCATGCAGGAAATCCCCATGCTGGCGGTGGAAGTGCTTTTCACGACCCGGCTGATGCGTATTGAGACCTGGACCAGATACATTGAGTTGCACAATTTCCGCCCCATGCTGGCAGAACTGCTACGGCGCGACCGCGGACTGATCATTCTCACCGCCCATTACGGGAACTTCGAAATAGGCGGGTACGTGCTGGCCCTGCTGGGCTTTGCAACATCAAGCGTAGCCCGCCCCCTGGACAACAAATACGTCAGTGACTGGCTTTTCGGCGTACGCCAGCGCCTCGGCCAGAAAGTCATCACCAAGAAAGGGGCCACCACCGAGATCGTCGAGGCACTGCAAAACCACGCTGCCGTGGGATTCGTGGCCGACCAGAACGCCGGAAGCAAGGGTATTTTCGTGGATTTCTTCGGACGTAAGGCCAGCACCTACAAATCGATCGGCCTGGTCGCCATGGAATACCAGGTCCCCATCGTCGTTGGCTATGCACGAAGGCTCAATGATCGTTTCCATTTTCGCATGGGCGTCCAGGACCTCATTTACCCCGAAGATTGGGCAGATAAGGACGATCCCCTTCGCTACATCACCCAACGCTACACCACCGCCATCGAAGCCTTCATTCGCCAAGACCCAAGCCAGTATTGGTGGGTGCATCGAAGATGGAAGTCCCGGCCCAAGGGAGAAACGCCGGAAGTATATGATTGATAGCGGTTCGGGGGACGGAAGAGTTGCCGCCGGGCACGCCTGTTTTCACAGACTCTCATTAATTAATATCCCTTCGGCACGCGTAGCGTTCCCTGCTCAAGGCCCAGTACCTGTCGATATTGCTGCAGGGTGGGTTCCCAGGTAAAACGGCGCCGGACATCATCAAGGCCAGATGCCACCAAATGCCGGCGCAAAGGCAGGTCGGCCAGAACCCGGGAGATGGCTTCGGCCAACGGACCAGCACCGTACGGCTTGGCAAGCAGGCCATTGTCGCCATCGCGGATAACGTCGCCAACGCCGGGGACATCGCGGGCAACCACCGGAACTCCGGCGGCCATGGCTTCGATGAGGACCATACCAAAGCCTTCGGCCAGGGATGGCAACACCAGGAGGCCCAGGTGGCAGAGAGCTTCCTGGGGGCGGCTGACGACGCCGTGCATGGTGACGCGATCATGGAGATGCAGGCGGCGGATTTGTGCCTCGATGGACGGACGGTCGGCGCCTTCGCCGAAAATGTGCAGGTGAACCTGATCCTTGAGCAGGCCGACAGCTTGGACCAGATCGCCGACACGCTTGATTGGATCCAGGCGGCCGATGAAGCCAATCGGATACGGCCGGGGTTCGGTCGAGGGAATAGGGGATAAGGCAAAGCGATCGGGATCAATCGCGTTGGGGATGACCACGATATCATCCGCCGACGCACCCGCGCACCGCACCGCCACCTCCGCCGCCGATGGTGAAGGAACTATGATCTTCTCAGCGGCATGGCGCGCCAGCCGCTGGATCAGCCAGTGCCAGCGCGGGTATTGCTGAGTCGTCTGAATCGACTGGAAATACCGGAGATGATCGCGTCTGAGGCTGGTCAAGGCAGCCACGGCGTTGGCGTGGACGAGAAAACTCACGACGATGTCGTACCCCCGCGCGTCGAGCAACCGGCCCAGTCGGCGCACCACCCGCAGGTCCGCGCTACAGCAGGCATTCAGGGCCGTCACATGTATCCCGGCGGCGCTTAGTTCATCGGCCACCGGACCCCAGGCATCCAGGCAAGCGACTTCCACCTCGACAACACCAGGGCTCAGCGGCGCTGGTCCCCTTTCCCTCTCGCCCGGAATGCGCAGGCGTATGGCCAGTTCGCGGACCACGGTGGGCGTGCCGCCGATCTGAAGATCCGTAATGAGAAGCAGAATACGAGGCATATGATACCGGCGTTCGCGATTTCGGCCCGCCCCTCACCCGCGCTCCGGGCTATGGCCCTGCGCTTGCCCTCTCCCCGCGTACGGGGCGAGGGAAAAAGACGTAGCCCAGCTTCTGCAGAATAAACGCCGGCACCCTACTGCCGGCGGCCTTTGGCCATCTCCACCAGCAACTTGAATATCGCCAGGTGTTCCTTCCGGTCGCAAAGCCGTTCGGGATGCCACTGTACTGCCGCCATCTGCGGAAAGTCGGGGTCCGCGATGGCTTCGATGATACCATCATCCGCGGTCGCCACCACGCGCAGGCCCCGGCCCAGACGATCTATGGCCTGCTTGTGATAGGTATTGGTCTGCAATCGTTTCTTGCCTATGGCGGCTCGCAAGAGCGATTCGCCCTGAAACGTCACCTCATGGTATCGCATCGGCAGGTCCAGGCGCCGGTGCTCCAACTTACCGGGCAGATCAGGAATGAACTGGAGTAGACTCCCGCCGCGATAAACATTGAGCAACTGGCAACCCAGGCAAATGAACAAGGCCGGTAGTTGGCGTTTCTCCACCTCGGCCAGCAGGGCAAGCTCAAAAGCCTGGCGGAAGGGATCGATGGCAACCGCCTTAGGATGCCGCCCCCGGCCGTACAGGGCCGGATCAAGGTCGTCGCCGCCGGTGAACACCACGCCATCCACGGCATCAATGAGCGATGGAATCGACCCCGGCGCCATGTGATAGCCGATAGCCAGCGGAACCGCGCCGGCCAGTTCGACCGCGCTCATGTATTCCATGTTGACCCGGTAACCGGGGGGCCGCGCCGCGGAGGGCGCCGTGCAAGCCATGGTCACGCCGATGACCGGGCGACGAATTTTGCGCCTTGGCTGTTTGCTCAAGCGTGCCTCGCTGACGCTATTCGTCCGTTTCAACCTCGGGCTTGCGGCGAGCCTGTTTCTTGCGCTCGCTGCCGGAGAGAACCGCCTTGCGCAGGCGGATATTCTTGGGGGTGACTTCCACCAGCTCATCATCCTCTATGTATTCCAGGGCCTGTTCGAGAGTCATGCGGTTGGCGGGCTTGAGGATGATGTTCTCGTCGCTGCTGGTGGTGCGCATGTTGGACAGGCGCTTGGCGGTGGTGGGATTGACCACCATGTCATTGTCGCGGGCGTTTTCTGCGACGATCATGCCCTCGTAAACCGCTTCGCCGGGCTCGACGAACATGATTCCGCGTTCCTGGAGATTGTTGAGGGCGAAGGCATTGACCGAGCCGGCGCAGTTGCTGACCATCACGCCATTGAGCCGGCTGGGCACCTCGCCGCGCTGCAGGGCATACTCGTGGAAATTGTGGTGCATGACCGCGGTGCCCTGCGTGGCGGTGAGCATGCGCGTGCGCAGGCCGATAAGGCCGCGGGCGGGAATGGTGAATTCCATGTGGACGGCTCCGGAGCGGTTGTCCATGCGGACCAGCTCGCCGCGACGATTGCCCACCAGTTCCATGACCCCACCCATGTTCTTCTCGGGGACGTCGACGACAAGATATTCGATGGGTTCGAGAGTTTCGCCATCGGGACCTTTACGGAGGATGACGTGGGGCTTGCTTATGGAAAGCTCGTACCCCTCGCGGCGCATGTTCTCGACCAGGATGCCCAAATGCAGCAGGCCGCGCCCGCAGACCCTCAGGCTCTCCTTGTTGGCGGTCTCCTCGACCTTAAGGGAGACGTTGCTTTCCAACTCCTTAAAGAGGCGGTCGCGGACATTGCGGCTGGTGACGTACTTGCCCTCGCGGCCGGCAAAGGGGGCATCGTTGACCGAGAACATCATGGTCAGCGTGGGCGGCTCTATTTCCTGGGCCTCAAGCGGCTGGGGATTAATGGGATCGCAGATGCTGTCGCTGATGTCTACCGCCTCCAGGCCGATCAGGGCGACGATGTCCCCGGCCTCGGCCACCTCGACGTTCTTGCGGCCCAGGCCCTCGAAGACCTGAACCTGCTGGGCCTTGCTGACGATCTGCGAGCCATCGCGGCGGCAGATCTTCACCTGCTGGCCGCTGCGGATCGTGCCGTTGTAGATGCGGCCCACGCCGATGCGGCCGACGTAGTCGTTGTACAGGATGGTGTTGACCTGGATCTGCAGCGACTTGGTCTTATCGCCGTGCGGCGCCGGGATGTACTTGAGAAGGGCATCGAAAACTGGCGTGATGTTGGTGCCCTTTTCTTCCAGGCTCCAGGAGGCGATGCCCTGGCGGCCGGAGGCATATAGGACGGGAAAATCCAGGGTTTCATCGTCAGCACCCAGTTCGACGAAAAGGTCGAAGACCTCGTCGAGAACCTGATGGGCGCGGGAGTCGGGCCGGTCGATCTTATTGATGACCACGATGGGCCGCAGTTCGTGCTGGAAAGCTTTCTTGAGGACGAAGCGCGTCTGGGGCATGGCGCCTTCGGCGGCATCGACCAGCAGAAAGACACCGTCGGCCATGCTCAGGACGCGTTCCACCTCGCCGCCAAAATCGGCGTGTCCGGGGGTGTCGATAAGATTGATCTTGGTGGTGATCTTGGTGGCCGGATCGGTGTAGTTGATGGCCACGTTTTTGGCCAGAATGGTGATGCCGCGTTCGCGTTCGAGGGGATTGGAGTCCAAAAGGGTATCCTGCTGAACCTGGCTGTCGCGGAAATTATGGCTCTGGCGCAGGAGGGCATCGACCAGCGTGGTCTTGCCATGGTCTACGTGGGCGATGATGGCGACGTTACGAATGTCGTTACGCACGGTGTTCATTGTACCAACTATCCTTTAACGCGGACGATGGACGCCGCATCTTCTTTGCCTTGCAACACTTATATCACGGCAAGGCAGGGTCACGAGCGGCTTTGTCGGTTAGACAAAGCACCAGCGGCAAACAGCGCAGTCTCGTGGGGTAACGCCCGGGCCTCTGGAGGGGGCGTTCGGGGAGTACAGTTCTCTAATGGAACTGCGATGCGCCATATTACACCAGGACGGGGGCGGGGTAAAGGAGAAGGGTATGATCGGAAAATACGGTGTCCCCGCCGGCACCCTCGCCGGCCAGTAGTCATTGGGCCGAAGATCGCCGGCGAGGGCACCGGCGGCACTGAATGCGAACGCTCCTTCCATAGCCGAAACATAAGAGCAATTGCCCTGCCCAAATCCACAGGGCGAATGCATGTAGTTTTGTTGCTGCTGATTTTGGGCTGAAAACGGGGGTGACACAGGCCGTGTCAGACGGCAGACACGGGTTGTAATCCCAAAAACCGCGACAAGATTTCTACATGCGTTCG
>Ga0316227_1001335_pt1 | contig 27241 bp, 20 predicted proteins | sample TBH18019metaG_FD_206012 | JGI IMG/M metagenome (GOLD analysis project Ga0316227, IMG submission 206012) | Freshwater microbial communities from Trout Bog Lake, Wisconsin, USA - TBH18019 | ecosystem: Environmental > Aquatic > Freshwater > Lake > Hypolimnion/Profundal zone | place: USA: Wisconsin... | reverse complement strand
GTTGTGAGCCGCCCGCCCGCACGTGTCCATTGGCGCTTGCAGGCGGGGCTTTTTTCCGGATAATCCCCTGCGATGATGAACACACCGCTGAACGAGATGCTCGAAATCATCCTGGTGACCTATAATAGGTCGCGTTACCTGGATGAGACGCTGGGGAAATTGCACCAGAGCCCCATCGCCAACTGCCGGTTCACCGTGATCGATAACGGCTCGACCGACGACACGGGGACGATTTGCGCCAAACATGCCTCCTTTTTCCCCAACTTCCACGTCCGCCGCAACCCGTTCAACGTCGGCATCAGTGGCAATTACCTGCGCGCCCTGGAAACCGCCATCAGCGAATACACCTGGATTATCTGCGACGACGATGACTTCGATTTCAGCCATTTCGGCGAGATCGTAACGGCCGTCACTTCCCGGAAATACGATATCGTCTCGGTCGGCGTTCCCAACCACAGTGTCCTGCCTCGTGGCACGGAGATCCGGGCGCCGGACCTGATTCAGGACCCGCGGTATAATTACTTCTACACCGGCTCGTTCATCCCCTGCACGATCTTCCGCACCAAACTGGTGGTCCCCGAGATGGTCCTCAAGGGCTATTACAACATCCACACCATTTTCTCGAACCTCTTCTTCTTCGTCTACGCGGTGAAGCAGAACGCCCTGATCTACGTGACCAAGTACGATTACATCATCAACCGGCAGGAAAACGTCGGCTACCGCCCCCTGCACCTGGTGATCGGCTGGATCATGGTCGCCAACCAGGTCAAGGCCACCGACCAACCCATCGCCAAGGCGATGATGCGCGAAATGCTGGGCGGACCGTTCTACCCGAAAAAAATCGCCCAATATGCCTTGTTCCAGCGCGGCTTCGTGAACAAGAATACCTACCACGATGGCCTGCGCCTGGCCATCGAATCCCTCAAGTTCGGAGTGGTGTGGTTCCTCAAGGTAATTCCTTTCGTGGGCATCATTTACCTCCCCAGCTTCGTCAGTCGGTCCATCTGGGGATGGGCCGAGAAGCAGGTCGAAAAAAAGGAGGGCCGGAAGGTCAAACGCCCCTCGAATATCGAATTCGACGGCGACAAAGAGGTCCGCGGATAACCATGCAACTTGGCGGTTCAGCCTCCCGGAGTTCCGCCTCTGTGCCGCGGCCGTGCGTGACGCTTCCGCCCCCGCTGGCCTGGTTCAGCGACATGGTGGACCATTGCTACGATTACGCCGCCGCCGCGAAGGCGCAGGGGCGGCCCATCGTCGGGATTCTGTGCGAGTTTACCCCTCGTGAGGTCATCCTGGCCGCCGGCGGTGTGCCGGTGTGTCTGTGCGGCGGTTCCGCCGAGACCATCCCCGCCGCCGAACAGTCCTTGCCGGCCAATCTCTGCCCGCTCATCAAGTCCACTTACGGCTACCACCGGTTGGGTAAAAACCCATTCCTGAACTGGGCCGACCTCGTGGTGGCCGAGACCACCTGCGACGGCAAAAAGAAGATGTTCGAACTACTGGCCGCGGATAAACCGATGCACGTCCTCGAATTGCCTCAAAAGGCCGAGGATGCCGACGCCCTTGAACATTGGACCGGCGAGCTCCGCAAACTCAAGGTCTGCCTGGAACAACGGTTCGGTGTCAACATCACCGAGGCCCGGTTGCGCGAGGCCATCGAGCTCATGAACCGCGAGCGCGGCCTGCGCCGCCGCCTGGCCGACCTCATGACCGCAGATCCGCCGCCGCTCACCGGCCGGCAACTGCTGGACCTCAAGAGCCTCATCTCAGGCATCGAGGCCGACCTCCACCAGTACGAGGCGGCGCTGGATTGGTTCAGCGCTCCCGGGGCTGCCTCACGGGCCGAGCGGTCGGCGCACCCGGTGCGTATCCTCCTCACGGGGGTGCCCACCGCGCACGGCGCCGAGCGCGTGATCGACCTCATCGAGCAATGCGGCGCGGTCGTCGTCTGCCAGGAAAACTGTACCGGCCTCAAGCCGATTCTCGAGGACGTCGATATCAATGATCCCGACCCACTCCGCGCCATCGCGCGCAAGTACTACCACCTGCCCTGCTCGGTGATGACCCCCAACGATGGCCGCCTCGAGAGCCTGCGCACCCTGGCCGCCAGGTTCCGTCCCCAGGGTATCATCGACCTCGTCTGGCAGGCCTGTCTGACCTACGACATCGAGTCGATCCGCGTCCGGCGCCTGGCCGAAGAGGAACTCCACCTCCCTTATCTTAAGATCACCACCGATTATTCCGCCGGCGATTCCGCCCGCCTGACCGCCCGGATCGAGGCCCTCATCGAAACCGCGCGCGATCGGCCCAGGCCCTAACCCTGTGACTCGCCAGGATTAGTGGTTTTGTCCGAGTCTCCATGGCGAGAGTCACGTTGATTTTCTTTTTACGTCAGCGCGCCGCCTTTTGATTACCCCTTCCGGCACTTCCAGTCCAGGATCACCCTATGCAGAATCTGGATGCAATGACACTGCCACGTTTGCCGGTAGGTCAGGAAGTCATCTCGCCTGAGCATGGCTGCCCGGCCGGAAGGCGCTGTGATAGCAGCGCCCCTGCCCTTGCCGCGGGCGATGCAACCTCGCAACAACCCCCTCCTCACACGCTGGCGGCGGTCCAGCGGATTCTGGTTCCGACGGACTTCTCGCCGCCTTCGGCGATGGCCCTGGATCGCGCGCTCAGATTGGCATGCCTTTCCGACGCGAGTATCACGCTCTTGCACATCGTTGACCTCAACGCCCAACACCCCGCCGACAATTGCGGCCCGGCCCAGGAGTTCATGACACAGCTCTGGTCCGAAGGCATGGCACGAGTGGAGGAAGTGGCCCGCGCTTTGCCGGCCCGAGTCCGAGCCCAAACCGTCGTGGCTGAAGGTCTGCCGTGGGAAGAAATCGCCGAGAAGAGCGCGGGGTTTGACCTGGTGGTCATGGGCCAGCGGCGCGCCCGACGCCGCTGGAACCCCTTCGCCAGGCATACGGTCCAGCGCGCGGTAGAAAACGCCCGCTGCCCCGTGATGATCGTGCCCGCTTGAGTGACTGCGTTACGACGCGAACTCCGGCGCGACGGCTTCCTAAAGGTTTTCTGACATTCTCGACTGGCGCTGGGCCGGAAGCAGGGGTTAAGGTACACCCGGTCGTTTGCACCAGCCATTGGAATGACGACACGACAACACACACTCAATGAATTGGAACAGGTCTATGGCCCGCGCGGCGGTTTTCGCGTTCGGCTGCGCTGCGGCAACTGTCGCTGCGAGCGGGAACGCAGCCGACGATACGCTGGCCAATACGAACTTGTCCTCCGCCAAACCACTCGCCGAACCCTCGGAGAAGAGCCCCGATGATGGCCGGGAAAAACGCTGGAACTTCCACGTTCAGAACACCGATATTTTCCAGGGCGACCCGGCATTTCCGGCGAAATACTCCGGCCCCAACAGCCTGAACCAGCACGGTGAGATCCAGGAGACGGTGTCGCTGGACTTATTCGGCGGTGTCCGCCTGTGGCATGGCGCCGAAGTCCACCTAGATGAGCTGATGTGGCAAGGCTTCGGCCTGAGCAAGACCCTCGGCGTGGAAGCCTTCCCCAGCGGTGAAGCCTTCCGTCTGGGGACCGATCACCCCAAGGCCATCATCGCGCGGCTCTTCCTTCGACAGACCTTCGGTTTCGGGGGCGACCAGGAAACCATCGAGGACGATCCGCTTCACCTCCCGGGCAGGCAGGATGCCTCGCGCCTGACACTCACCCTGGGGAAGATCAGCGTGAAGGACATTTTCGATAACAACGCCTACGCGAATGACCCCCGCACGCAGTTCATGAGCTGGGGGCTGATGGCCAATGAAGCCTGGGATTACCCCGCCGATAGTCTTGGGTATATGACCGGGTTCGCCGCCGAACTCAACCAACCGCACTGGGCCGTCCGCTACGGTTTCTTCCAGATGCCCCCGGTCTCCAATGGCATGGGGACCGACGCGCACTACCTGGACGCCTGGGGCATGGTGGCGGAGTTCGAGCGCCGCTACACCCTAACAGAGCATCCCGGGACGATCCGGCTGCTGGCGTTCCTCAATTCGGCGCACATGGGCAGCTACCAGGAAGCGATCGACCACGCCAACCCGAACGCGGACATCGTGGCGACGCGAGCCTACCGTTATAAGTACGGCTTCGGGCTCAACGTCGAACAGAAGATTATCAAGAACGTCGGGGCGTTCGCGCGCTTGGGCTGGAGCGACGGCCAAAATGAGGCCTGGGTCTTCTCCGACGTGGACCGCACCGCGACCATGGGAATCAGCGTCAAGGGGGAGTTTTGGGGCCGGCCAAACGACACCTTCGGCTTGGCGGGTGCGCTCAGCGGCATTTCCGCCGTTCACCAGGCGTTTCTTGATGCCCGCGGCACCGGCATCCTGGCCGGCGATGGAGCCCTGAATTACGGGTGGGAACGGGTCTTGGAAACTTACTATGACCTGCAAGTCTGGAAAACCGTCCGGTTCGCGCTGGATTACCAGTTCGTCACCAACCCCGCCTTCAACCGCGACCGCGGTCCCGTGTCCATCTTCGGCGCCAGGTTACACTGGGAGTTTTGATTTCCTTTTGACACTCGCCCAAGTCCATTTGATTTCCGCCCAACGGCCTTCCCGGCGAAAGTGAAGGAAAAATGACTGCGTGCTTTTCGGATGGCGAACGTCCACAAACGGCCTAGAATGACCGCATGAGCGAGTTGGAACGTCCCAACCCCGACGTCATGCTGGCGGCCCTCCAAAAAGAGGATGCCCGGCAGCATGGCGGGAAGTTGAAGGTGTTCTTCGGCATGGCCCCAGGGGTCGGCAAGACTTACGCGATGCTGGAGGCCGCGCGGCGCGAACTCGCCGCCGGACGCGATGTGGTACTCGCTTACGTCGAGACCCACCAACGCCGGGAGACCGAAGCCCTGACGGAAGGCTTGCCGGTGATTGGCCGCCTGGAGGTCGCCTACCGCGGAGTAGCCTTGACGGAAATGAACCTGGACGCGGTCTTGGCCCGGCGTCCCCAATTGGCGTTGGTGGACGAGTTCGCGCACACCAACGCGCCTGGCTCCCGCCACCCCAAGCGCTACCAGGACGTGCTGGAACTGCTCCAGGCCGGCATCGACGTGTTCACCACCGTCAATGTCCAGCACCTCGAAAGCCGCGCCGAGGCCGTCCACCAGATCACCGGCGTCCCCATCCGGGAAACCGTGCCCGACACGGCCTTGGACGGGGCTGAATTGGAGCTGGTCGACCTGCCGCCGGACGAACTGCGAACCCGGTTGGCCGACGGAAAGGTCTATATCCCCGAATCGGCGCAGGAAGCCAAAGACCACTTTTTCCGACCCGGCAACCTCTCGGCGCTGCGTGAACTGGCGATGCGGTTTGCGGCCGAGCATGTGGGGCAGGACGTGCTGGCCTATCGCCAGGCCCAGGGGATAGCCGACCCCTGGAAATCGGGCCAGCGGCTGCTGGTCGGGGTCAGTGCCAGCCCGACCTCCGCCTCGCTGGTGCGCTGGACCCGCCGCCTCGCCAGCGAACTTCAGGCGTCCTGGGTCGCGGTCTCCGTCGAGCTTCCCGAGCCGCTCGGCCCGGAAGAGCAAGCGCGGTTGTCCCGCCATCTGGCCCTGGCGCGTGAATTGGGCGCGCAGGTCATCACCACCACCGATACCGATGTGGTCCGCGGCATCCTGAGGGTCGCGCGTGACCAGAACGTCGCACAGATCGTCGTCGGGAAACCAGCCGGCTGGCGGGCGCTGGACCTCTTGCGCGGCGGTTCGCTGCTCAACCGTCTGATTTGGGAAAGCGGCAATGTGGACGTGCGGGCAGTGCGAGCCGAAGGAGACGTTTCCATCTTGCGCGCCCCGATGACGTTCCGATTCAACCCCGCCGCGGCGCGCGGCTATGGGGTGGCTTTGGGAGTCGTCGCCGCTGTGACCGGCTTGAACGCGATTTTCCAGCACTGGCTGGGCAATGAATCTTATCAATCCCTCGCCCTGGTCTATTTGTTGAGCGTGGTGGTGCTGGCTATGTTTGTGGCCCGCGGCCCAACCCTGGTCGCGGCGGCTTTGACCGCTTTCCTCTGGGACTTCCTTTTCGTCCCGCCGCTATTCACCTTGACCATCGAGAAGCCGGCGGATTGGATGATGTTTTGCACGATGTTCGTCGTAGGCCTGGCGATGGGGCACCTGGCGGCCCGCCTGCGTACGCAGCAGGCCGCCGAACGCCGCCGCGAGGAGCATGCCACCTCCATGTACTTGTTCACCCGTGAATTGGCCCAAGCCACGGACTTCGCAGACCTCCTGGCGATCATTATCCGCGAGGTGGGCCGGGCCATCCATGCCGATACGGCGCTGTCGCTTCCCGAAGAAACACCGGAAGGCTCCCTCACCCCTTACTTCGCCAGCACCTGGCTCCTCTCCGAAAAGGAGCAAAGCGTCGCCGCCTGGGCCTTTCGGCGGCGCCAACCGGCCGGCCTGGGTACCGACACCTTGCCGTCCGCCGACGGACTCCATGAGCCCTTGCTGGCCGGCGAGCGCGCCGTGGGCGTACTCAGCGTGCGGTTTCGCGACTCCGGCCCGCTGCCCTCGGGTCTGCGGGACCTCCTCGAGGCGTTCGTGAGGCAAATCGCCTTGGTGGTCGACCGCCAGCGCCTGCGCGACGCCGAACAGCGGGCCAAGATGGTCGAAGAATCGGAGCGGCTCAGCAAAACCCTCCTCAATTCCATTTCCCACGAGATCCGCACGCCGATCGCGGTCATCAACAGCGCCGCCAGCGCGTTAGGCGAAGCCCGCCGCACCCATGCGACGGAGCTGCCTTGGGGCATGGTGGATGAAATTCAGGAGGCCACCGGCAGATTAAACCGCTTGGTCGGCAACCTCCTCAATATCACCCGCCTCGAATCCGGCCACGTCAAGGCAAAGCTGGACTGGTGTGAGGTTGCCGATTTGGTCCAGGTCACCCTCAAGCACGTCGAAAAGGACCTCGCCCGTCATGAACTGGTGGTTTCGGTCGCCCCGGACTTGCCGCTCGCACGCCTGGACTTCGTACTGATGGAGCAGGCCCTGGCCAACCTGGTCCTGAACGCCTCCCTGCATACGCCGCCCGGGACCCGCGTCGAAGTGCGTGCGACCACCCAAAAGGACACGCTCATCCTCACCGTGGCCGATCGCGGACCCGGCCTGCCGGTGGAGGCGTTGCCGTTCCTTTTCGACAAGTTTTACCGCGCGCCCAACGCCCCCGCCGGCGGCACGGGCCTGGGCCTGGCCATAGTCCGCGGCTTCATCGAAGCCCAGGGCGGCCACGTCGAGGCCGGCAACCAGCCCGGCGGAGGCGCTCTTTTTACCATCCGGTTACCCTTGGTCAAACCCCCACCTATGTGTGTCGAGGCACCCTTATGAACGAATCCACACCGTCGAAACCCCAAGCACTGATCATCGATGATGAACTGCAAATCCGGCGCTTGCTCCGGGTCTGTCTCGAAGGCAACGGCTACCGCGTCGACGAGGCTGCCTCCGGCCAGGAAGGCCTCAACGCGGCCGCGCAACATCCACCGGATATCGTCATCCTCGACCTGGGCCTGCCGGACATGGACGGGGCCACGGTATTGAAACGGCTGCGCGAATGGAGCCGTGTCCCCGTCGTGGTCCTCTCCGTCCGTGACCGTGAGGAAGACAAGATTGCCGCCTTGGATAGCGGCGCCGACGATTTCATTACCAAACCGTTCAGCACGGGTGAACTGCTGGCCCGGCTGCGCGTGGCCCAGCGCCATGTGGTGCCCGCCAGCGAGAGTCCCGTATTTCGCACCGGCGACCTGGAGGTGGACTTGACCGCCCGGATTGTCCGGCTGAAGGGGCGGGAGGTCAAACTCACCGCCACCGAGTACTCGTTGCTCCGACTGTTTGTCAAGGACCCCGGCAAGGTCCTCACCCATCGCCATATCCTCCAACAGGTCTGGGGACCCAATTACGTCGAACACACCCATTACCTGCGGGTTTATATCGCGCACCTGCGGGAAAAGCTCGAGGCCGACCCCTCCAAACCGCGCCTCATCGTCACCGAATCGGGCGTGGGCTACCGGTTGATCACCGAGGGGTAGAAAGGCCGGTTTGGTTCATCAACGCCACTCAGGCACCACCCATGACCATCAACGACACCTCCAAGCTGGCCGCCCTCCTGTGGGCCGCCGGCACGATGATAATGCTGAGCCTGAATGGCCGCGCCAGCGACACGCCCCCAGCAGGCAGCCCACCCGAAATTGGTGTCATCCTCTGGTTCGATACCGAGGATTACCTCTCACCCGCGGACGACGATGCGACGCTGCGCTTGTGCGAACTGCTCACCCAGCGAGGCATCCGCGCCACGTTCAAGATCGTCGGCGAAAAGGCCCGCGTGCTCGAGCAACGCGGCCGCCGGGACGTTCTCGCCGCCCTGCGGAAACACGCGATCGGCTACCATGCGAACTTCCATTCGGTTCACCCCACTCCGACGGAGTATCTGGCTGAATGCGGCTGGCTGGAAGGCGTGGCGGAGTTCGCGCGCCGCGAGGTCGGCGGAGCGGCGGACGTCCGCCGGATTCTGGAGGTGCCGACCCTGGCCTGCTATGGCCAACCCGGCTCTTCCTGGGCGCCCCAGGCTATCGCCGCCCTGAAACCGATCGGAGTCGCGCCTCATGGGGTTCCCTGCTATGTGGACGAGGGATCCCATGTCGGGCTCAATCACCAGCCTTTTTGGTACACCGGGGCGCTCAACGTTTTTAACCTGGGTCCCAATTGCACCCGGATGGAGCTTCACGATCCTGCGGCGGTCGCCCCGGCCAAGCGAGCCATCTCGGCTGTCGCGCAACGGTTGCGGGAACAGGGTGGTGGGCTAATCAGCATTTATTACCATCCCTGCGAGTGGGTTCATCAGGAATTCTGGGACGCCGTCAATTTCCGGCTCGGCACCAATCCGCCACGAGAACAATGGCAAGCGCCCCCACAACGCCCGGCGGCTGAAACCGAAGCCGCCTTCGGCCGCTTCGCGGAGTACATCGACCATATCCGGGCGATCCCGGGGGTGCGTTGGGTGACAGCCGGTGACTTGCCCTTGCTCTATCCAGACCTCACGCGTACCTCAGGAGCGCCCGAGGACGACCTGACCCAGCTTGCTGAGCGTATCGCCGCAAGCGACACCACCGGCCTGGACGCCATCCGCCTCGGTCCTCGGGTTTATTCCCTGGCCGACCAGTTCGGCTTGCTGGCCGTCGCCCTTGACGAGACCATCGCTGGCCGCAAGGTCCAATTTCCGCTGAATACTCCCGCCCTGTTCGGTCCTGACTCGCCGCCACCAACCGGGACCGGCTCTGCCACAAATCCCTCCTGGTTCGCCTTCCGAGACGCCGTTCGCGATGCGCGCCAGTTTGTCGCCAGCGAACACCGCGTCCCAGCACGCGTTTTCCTCGGACCTGATGGAGTCGCCCCCGGTGATTTCCTGGCCGGGATGGCCCGAGCGTGGGCTTTCTACCGAGCCCAGGGCCGATTTCCTGCGGCTGCCGGCGAAGGCGTCAGACTCGGCCACAACGCCCGCTTGCTCCCCGAACAACACGTGGCGGAGGATACCCCCGGTCTCTTTGGCGGTTGGATCATCCATAGAGCCGGCTTCCGGGCGCCCAAAGTCATGGCCCTCGCCCGGTTGCAAGCCTGGACCCTCAAAGAGGCCATCCGGGCGGAACCCTGAGAAATCAGCAGTTGACGAGCGTCCCGGACTGGCGACAATCAGCCCCAGGGCGAGACCCGTTCGCATCGAGTGGGGGCGCCTGGTATCATTTATGAAATCATCGAATCGTCGTCACTTCTTGCGCGCCGCCGGGACCGGCTTGGTCGGAACCCTGGTCACCTTGCCCGCCCTCCGCACCTGGTCCGCCACGGACACCGGTGTTCCCGCGCGCCGGTTGGGACGCCTGAGCAAAGGCGCTAATGTGTGCCAATGGTTCCGCTTTGTCCGGCAGGAGGGGGCCGCTCACTTCGACAACTACATCACGGAGGCCGAGGCCAAGATGATGCGCACCATGGGCTTGACGCACGTCCGCTTGTGTCTTCAGCCCAAGGTCATCATGGACCAGGCGACGGGCGCGGTCCGCGAGGAGAACGCGAAGTTCGTGGATGCAGCCATCGAACGGTTTCACCGAGCCGGGTTGCTGGTGCTGGTGGATATTCACAACGAAGACCGGCCTTCCGAGTTGAATCCCGCCTGGCAGGATGCCTTTGTCCGCTTCTGGGGGGATTTCGCCGGCCGGCTGAAGCACTTCGACCCCGAGTTGACAATGCTGGAAATCATCAATGAGCCGGTCTTTGCCGGCCATGAAGCCGAATGGAACCCGTTCAACGCCCGGCTGGCGTCCGCGATCCGCAAGGCTGCGCCCGAACACACGATCATGACCTCCGGCCCCAATTGGGGAGGAATCGACGGCCTCAAGAAGCTCAAGCTCATCGAGGACCAGAACGTCGTCTATTCCTTTCACTGTTACGACCCGTTCACCTTCACGCACCAGGGCGCCACCTGGGCGGGACCAGATGTCAAACCGCTAAAGGGCGTCCCCTACCCCTCCGACCCCGAGGCGGTGGCCTCGCTGCTGCCCGACCTGGATCCATATCCCGGCTCCAAGAACATGGTCGAGAATTACGGCAAACAACGCTGGAACAAGGCCAAACTGGCGGCCCGTTTCAAAGAAGGGATCGAATGGGGCGCGAGCCACCATGTGCCGCTCTATTGCGGAGAATTCGGCGTCTTCCCGCCCAAGGCCAAGGCGGAGCACCGTGCCAACTGGTTCCGCGATTTCGGCCAGGTCCTGGCCGAGAACCAGATTGGCTGGGCCGTTTGGGGTTGGGACGAAGGTTTCGGCTTGGGCCGCAGGTATGTAGGGGGCAAGCCGGAGGTGGATAAAACCGTGGCAGCCGCGCTGGGGTTGACCGTTACGTGATAAGCCCTGAGCTTGACCCCAGCTCGGCGGCTCACGGCGCCGAGGTTTGAAGGGTGATCTCCTTGCCCGCCGACAGCAACACCGACTTGATCCAGTTGAACGGGCGGGCGCGTAATTCCACCGACTGAGCGATTTCCGAGCGGAGCGTGACGCTCAGCCGCTGGGGGGTCCACGAAAGGCTCCGGATCTCGATCTGGCCGCGGCAGCGGACGCCCTGCACTTGGCCCGAGGGCCACTGTGCGGGGAGCGCGGGCAGGAGTTCGATCCATCCGGGCCGAGAATCGACCAACATCTGCAAGACCACCGCCGGCAGCCCGCCACAGAGGTCCACGTTGAAGAGGCTCTTGGGATTGTGCGTGGACACCAGGTTTGGGGCCCAGTAGTTGTTGGCCAGCCAATCCACCACTTCGTAGCTCATCGGGGCGTCCCGCAGACTGGACGCGACCTGGCCGAGCTGGACCAGGCCGAAGGCCATCACGCCGCCGTTTTCCTGGCGCCGGATTTCCATGCGCTTTTCCGCGGCGACCTGAAAGGCCTTGCGCAACAGGGCGTTGGTGGCGAGGTCGTCCGGCAGCCCGTAGAAGAGGGCGTACAGATGCGAGCAATGCCGGTGGGCGTAGTTGTCCTCCAGGAGCGGCGTGATCCACTCTTGCACCGCGCCGTCGGCATTGATGGCGTAGTCGGGCATCCGGGCAAGCATGGCCCGCCAGCGCTCGACCGCCTCGGGCTCGACCGCGAGTTCCTCACAGGCGGCGATGCAGTTGCGGAGCAATTCCGTGGCCACGGCGATATCCATCGTGGCGTTAATACCGGCCTGTGACGGGTTGTTCTGGGGATGGTTCTCGGGCGAATAGGATGGTGAGAAGAGCCATTTCCCATCCCGGCCCTCGACCAGGAAATCCTCATAAAAGAGCGCCGCCTCCTTCATGAACGGCAGGGCGCGCCGTTCGAGAAAACGGCGGTCTCCGCTGTAGAGGTAGTAGTCGTAAAAAAACCGCGCGGCCCACCCGGCCCCGGCAGTCCAAAACGTCATCGGCCAGGTGGCGTCGAAATGGTTGTTCAACCCGTGGCTGCTGGCACGCGAGGGGACATGGATGCCGCGGCATCCGTAGAGCCGGGCGGCATTGGTGCGGTACTCCGGCAGGTGGGCTTCTAGGTAGTGGAAGAAGGGTTCGAGACACTCCGCCAGGTTCGCGGAAAGATCGGCGGCGATCGCCGTCTCGACATTCCCGTTCAGGGTAAAGTCGCCCGACCACGGCGGGCTCCAAGTGCCATTCCAGATGCCCTGGAGATTGGGGAAGCACTCTCCACTGCTTGAAAGCACCGCATAGCGGGAGGCGTCAAACTCTTTCTCCAGCAGGGCCGGCAACAAGTTCCCGACGCGCGATTTGGCGATCAGTTCCTCTGAAGTTAAACCGCGGTCGGCCGCACCGCCGAGATCCAGGCGGCAGCGGTTGAAGAGACGGCCATGCAGCTCCGCGTGTCGGGCGAGCAACGCCGCAAAGTCCGGTTTGAACTTCGCCAATTGCTTTTTCAAGACCGGCATCTGGGAAGCGGCGAAATCCGCCAAGAGCCCGATGCGCAACCCGACCCACACCTCATCGGCCCCGCGCACGACGATCTTCTCCCCCTCCGTCCGGGCGGTGCCACCCCGGGCCACCACCCGCGCCACACCCTCATAGCCTTGAAGGCTGCCAGGCCAATCATGCCGGAAGCGGCTGCGATAGGTCAGCCATCCCGCCTCGGCTCCCACTGCCACGCTCTGGATGCCAGTCTTGAACATAGCCTCCGCGTTCCAGCCCCCCTGCCCTTCGGCCGGCCGCTGAGCCAGCCGCAAGTCGCAATCCACCGTCCCCGCACCCGGACCGGTGATGCTAAGCACCACCAGGTCGTCGCTCCGGGAAACCAACAACCGCCGCTGAAACTCACCGCGATCGTCCTTCCATTTCACAGACGCCACCCCAGTGCTGAAATCGACCGCGCGCGCGTATGCCTTGACCGGGCCGTTGGTCGCCATGCTGACCTGTAAGTCGAAGGCCGGCACAAACGGGTCCGTCCAACGCTTGCCGCCAAAGCCCTCGGTTTTCGAGAGTTCCACCACATAATCGGCGGCGCGTTGGTATTGGCCCTCAGCCATCATCCGGCGGATATCCAGGAGGTGAGAACCCGTATCGACGGGTGGCAGCGGTGGGTGCAACGGCAGGAACAGCCGGGCGTGATTCAGTACGATAGTCTCGTGAATCGGTTGCCCATAAACCAAGGCGCCGTACTTACCGTTGCCGCTGATAAGGGCTTGCTCCCAGGAGGTGGCTGCCTGCGAACTGACCAAGCCGCGCTCCGGCGGCACCCAAGGCGGTACGTCGGCCAAACCCACACCTTGTGTGAGGGCGCAGACCACAAATAGACAACTCCGCAAGCCCGCGGCGGAGCGGCGCACCCGCCAACAACCGAACGCAGCAGCATTCACGGCAGGATGCTGCCAATACCAGAAGCGGCCGCCGGGCGTTATGGGTGGTTCTAGTTGCGGTTTTATTGCTTGCCTTTATTAGGCTAGGAAAAGAACTCCCGCCCGCGCCAGATCTGGAACCAACCGCTCTCGCGGCTCATTTCCACGAAGACAAACTCCTTGGCGGTGTTGCCGCCGCCGAGGTCGACCTCGCGCCAATAGTCCCAATACTCGATCTGCACCGGGGCCACCTGGTTGGATACGGCTTTGCCCTCGGGGGTCGTCGCCGCCACCACCAGAACGGCGGCCAGATACGACTCTTTCAACTCGTTGATGCGGCGGAACGTCACCCTCGCCCCGGAGTCATCATCGGTAATTTCAAAGACCCCGGTCTGGTCCTGGACCACACTCAGAAAGTCCTCGGCGAAGGCGAACTCATCCTCGAGGCGCAAGAGCAGGGCGTCATGGGCGCCCGCAGCGTTGGGCACGGCGCGCAACCTGACATCGATCGCATCTGCCGCCGCGAAGGACTTCTGATCGATCCCGCTCAGGATATAATCGACGAAGCGGTATTCCTGGCCCGCGATCCGCCGGTTGTACTCGCGGATCTCGCGCACGGTAAAATCGTGGTCGGCGAACACCGGCCCGTTGGCATACGGGATGGAGAAGGGGGAGCCGACCAGGATGGCCCGCGGGTTATAAAACGGAAGGCCGGAGCCGTTATTTCCGCCGTGGTGAATGCGCTGGAGGAACAACTCCCACAGCGTCTTGCCTTTATCGTCGGTTGGCATAGGTGGGGCTAAGGACCGCCGAGGATGGCCGAGACGACGCTGGCCACGACGTGGCAGAGCCCGAGGATGAAGGCGCCCACCACGATCGCGAGGGCGATGTTGCCCTGGTTCAGCAACGCGCTGAAATTCAGGCGGGGCGTCAATCTGTCGAACGCGGTATAGCCCACGATGATAAGGATAATGGCGATGACGCCGAACGCGACCGTCGCCAGGAGGTCGCCCAGGATATAGGGTGGAAGGTGCAGTTGCATGAGATGAGGGGATCGTGAATCAGGTTGCGGTTTGCCAGCGTTTGAACCAAATCAGCCAAATAAAGAAACCGGAGAAAGCCAGGGCGGTGGGGATACCCAGCACCCAAAAGGCGACCTGCCCCCCGAGGGTCGGACGCGTGTTATAAGCTTGGTTGACGTAGTGATCCGAATACATCAGGTCCTGATCGAGGCCCGTCGGAACATAATGCGGATCGCGCGCGACGGCTTGCGCTTCGAGTTGCGCCACCCGCGTCTCCAATTGCTGGTCGGTCGCCATCAAAGACTGGTAACGCCCCGGATCCATATCGTAGCGGTGATGGTAAGCCCAGTAGGCCCGGTCGTCCAGCGAACGGTCCAGCAACCACCACCAGAAGAAGCTGCTATAGGGGTCATGATAGACCACGACCGGGCGCGAGTAATAAGGGGCATAGAAGGCGTGGATCCGCACCGGCCGACTCACCAGCACTTGCGCGTCGGGCACGTAAGCCGAGGTCCGGTAGGAACCGCCGCTCGGGTTGCGGATGATGGGGGGGGGCTGACCCTGGTAGCCGGAGTTACCCGAGGCGCCGGGGGCCCGCTGCGTGTCCTTAAACCGGGCATAGTCCTGGCGGCTGCCCTCCTCCTTGCGAGCGCGCGCCGCGGCGCTGTCAAAGGTAATCCGGCTTGAATCGGCATCGGATTTGCGCGTCGCAGTCCGGGAGCTATCGCCGCTGGCATGGGAGCTAAAGAGGTGATCACTCCCAGAGGAGTAACTTCGGCCGGAAGTGTAGCTCCTGCCGCCGCCGCTCGAACTGGAGCCGGAACTGTAGCTCTTGCCGCCGCCGGACTGAAAGCCGCCCGAGCTCCGAGTGCCGCTGGAACTCGAACGGCTGCTCGAAAAGCTGGAGCTGTGCGACCCCGAGGAATAGCTGTGCCCGCCGCTGCTGTAGCCCTTGGCTTGGCTGCTCAGCGGGACGAGCGCCACCAGGAGCATTGCCGCCACTATCCAACTTACGGTGCGTGTTCGTGTTTTCATAGCCAGCGTTAACACGATGCCACACCACGGCCAAATGCCCACTATTTTTTCGAGACCAGATTGTAGCGGGCCAGCGTCGCCGCCGATCGGTCGAGGAGGACTGCGGGCTGGGATACCCGCGCTACGGTTCCACTCGGATGGCCCTGGGCTACGGATTCTGTTCCAGGCAGTAGAGGAGTTCTTTGCCGCGAAGGAACAACTGCTTGCCGGCGGCCGCCGGCGAGGCATCGAATCGTTCGTTGAGCCGGTTGCTGGCCAGCACCTCCAGTTTGGCGGAGGGCTTCACCACCACCGTCACTCCGTTGCGGCCCACCAGATAAATCCGCCCGCCCGCGCCCACGGGAGAGGCGTAAACCCCACTCAAGTCTGGGATGGGTACCGCGTCCAAAAAGACCTCCCCCGTCTTGGGATCCAGGCCGGAAAGTTCTCCCTTGTTCACGGCGAAGAAGTAGAGCCGGTTCTCGTAGAGCAGTGGCGAGGGCACGTAAGGCGTGTTCTTCTTGTACGACCACGCAATCGCGTCGCTGCCGCTCAAATCCCCAGTACGGTCCAAGCGAATCGCCAACAACGAACTGCCCTGGTACCCGCTGGTGCAGTAGAGCATCCCGCCGTCGGCGATTGGGGAGGGAATCACGTTGCGGGTCAGGCCCGCGCATTCCCAGACCAGTTCGCCGGTGGCGACCGCGTAGCTCCGGACCTTCCCGGTCGCGGCGGTGATGACCTGCGCCTTCCCCCCTTGGTCCACCACCAGGGGTGTCGCCCAGGAGGTGCGCTCCTCGCGCGATTTCTTCCAGAGCGTCTTGCCACTCCGCTTGTCCAGCGCGCAGATGAAAGAACCGTCCTCGTTGTCCCAGTTGACAATGAGCGTGTCTTGGTAAATCGCCGGAGAACTGCCCTCGCCGAAGCTCATGGCGATGCGCATCTTGCCGAGGTCCTGCTGCCACTCCAGTTTCCCCTCGAAATCGAAGCAATAAAGGCCATGAGACCCGAAGTGCGCAAAGTAGTGTTGGCCGTCGGTCAGCCCCGAAGGCGAGGCGAAAGTGCCGTCGCTCGGGTGATGGCCTTCGTGGGGGACCTCTTCGCGCGCCACTTGCTGCCAGAGGGTCTTGCCGGTCTGGCGATCCAGGCATTGGACCACAAACTGGAAGGTCTCGGTCGGCTTGGCGCCGCCCGGAAACCCGCCCCGCCCGCCGGGCCCCTTTTTGCCGCCCGGACCACCGGGAGGCGGCCCCCCCTGCCCTGGCGGCGGACCAGGTGGAGGTTGGGCGGCAGGCTCCGCCGGGGCTTCGACTTTCTTGCCGGTCGCGATGGCGGTTTGCACAAAAACCCGATCCCCCCAAATGATGGGGGTGGCCGAACCTTCGCCGGGGATCTTCACCTTCCACTTGACGTTACTCGTCTCGCTCCAGCTAGTGGGCGGACTGGCCGAGGGCGCCACCCCATTCTGGAGCGGACCGCGCCACTGCGGCCAATTCGCTTCGGCGGTGGTGGCGGCCCGCGCGCCGATCGCGGCGCCGATCGCTAACATCAAGCCCCAGAGAACCAGTTGACTCGCTCGTTGCCTTTGTCGTTTCATAACATCTATTCCCGTCGTTTGGATCGACTCATTGGCCCGCGAACCGCCCCTCGGTTCCCGGGCGACACCTCGTCCGAGTGCTGCCTGGCGTGATACCCGCAGGCCGCACTACTAAGCGAGCCGGCCGCAGTATGCAAGGTGCAATATTTCGGTGCAACTACGGTTTCCACGCGGGAAAAAGGAATTGGTTGCGGCAGACGCACGGACATGGCAGGCTCGCCACATCATGAAAACCATTATCATCGCCCTTTGCGCGTTCTTGACCACCGGCATGGTCCTCAGCGCCCACGCCGCCGACAAACTCCACCATGTGGTCTGCTTCAAGTTCAAGAGTACCGCCTCCGCCGACGAGATCAAAAAGGTCGAACTGGCCTTCCAGGCGTTGAAAGGAAAGATCCCCCAGGTGGTGAGCCTGGAGTGGGGCACGAACGTCAGCAAAGAACAACGGGACAAAGGCTTCACCCACTGTTTCCTGCTCTCGTTCAAGAGCGAAAAAGACCGAGACGCTTATATCGAGCACCCCGAGCACAAAGCCTTCGGCAAAATCGTGGGTCCGGTGCTCGATGACGTGTTCGTGATCGATTTCTGGTCGAAAAACTGAGCCAACCATCCGGGGTTAGCGTTCCGGGGAGTAACGCGCCTTGCGTTACCTGCCGCGGTATGGCCCGCCCCAAGGGTGGGGTCGAAACGCCAGGGGCGGGTAGAGGCCCAAGGAAAATGAGGGGCCAAAAGAGCCATACGCGCCCGCTGGGGTGTACGATCCGTAAAGCCGGGCGTTGGCCGACGCCAACGTCCGCGGGTACGCGTAGTGATACCACCAGAAATCGTAGCTCTCGGGATCGGGCAGATTATAGCGGGCGGGGTTCAAGGAGTTACGGTTGGCGGGAGCTACTCCCACCGCCGCACCGGGGGCGGGCTGAGGGGGGATCGGCAAAGCATTCAGTTCGCCCGCACGTTTCATCAATGCCAGTGCGATTTCATTGGGCACTCCGGCCTCTTTGAGCGCGATGATACCCGCCGCGGTGGGAAAACCGACCACGGGCGCGTGCTCGACGTAGGCCATAATGACCTCGGGCGCGACCCCGGACCTCGACAGGTTCAAAATCTCCTCGATAGCAGTGGGCTTAGTTGGGGCGGCCTTCGCCGGATCGACTGGCTGGGCCGCGAGTCCAGGTCCATTGCGCGTGGTCACCACAGCCGGGGTCCCGCCCGGCGGAGCCCCGGACCTGGTTTCCTGTGCCAGCGCCGGCGAACTTGCACAGGTCCCCAAAAAGGCTCCGGTCAGAATCCATCCGGCAATTAAACACTGTTTCATAACCACGACTACTCCTCCCGGGGTTCGCTGGCGTTTTGCCATCGGTCACCGGGCAAACCACTCCTGCCACCGCATTTCAGAGAACGGTTGAAAAGGCCGTCATCGAGTTCATGTCGGGTGCAGCTTTATTAAGCTCGGCCTTTCGCCGGCAGTGTCAAGCGAGAAAATAGCCCAAGCAAAGCGGCCGGAACTTGCGTTCCGGCCGCTGCGAGCCGTTAAGTGGAACCCGGGGCGTGCGTTAGAGTCGTATCCGGTAGAACACGTTGCCCGACGGATTGGTCACGGTGTAGGGGGAGCCCGCACCCGCCACGTCGGTATAGGGTCCCGTGACCGAAGTTGCCGATTGCAGGGTGCCGTAGGACCAAGTCAACCGCACCGAGGTGGGACTGCCCGGCAGCAGGGTGATGGAGACCGGTGGGACAGAGGAGGTGCCCACGAAGCTGTAGCCGACATTTCCGGTTAAGCCAGGAGCGGCCGCCGCGTAGATGGAAGCCACCTCCAAAGCCGAGAGGCCGCGGCGCCACACGCCCAGATCGTCGATATCGGCCGAGCCGTCTTCCGGGTAGAACCCGGTCGGGTCCTGGCCGATGGTGGCGGCCTTCCCGGTATCGATGTTCGCCGCCGCGCCGGCATAGGTACCGGCGCTCGTCGTGCTGTGAGCCAGCACGCCATCCAGGTAGACCTGACTGCTTGCCCCGTTGCGGTTGATGACATAGGCCAAATGGTGCCACTGGCTATCGTTGATCGAGCCCAAATCGCCATAGACGAGGGCGCCAACCGCAGCGCTGTCGAAAAGGCTGTAGGCCCAACCCCCGTAATTCTGCGGCTTGGTGGTGGGATTCGGGCTGGCGGTGCCGTAACCGTAGGCCGGCGCAAACACGAACCCGGGGTTGTTCTCGGCGTTCACGGCATCCGTGAAGAATGGCAAGTCACCGCCTTGGTAGCCCAGCGGCAGGCGGATCCAGAACGCGACACTGAAGTTTACATTGGAACTGAACTGCAAGTCGGGCCGAACCCCGAGCGAAACATAGTAGGTCTCGTCGGCGGCGGCCGTGGAGGAAGTGAGGTTGTGGGCATGAGTCGTGTAGTGGAAGGCGGACCCTAGCACGCCAGGAGTGAAGTAGCAATCCACGTTACCAGGGTTCGCGTTAAACGTATTCGTCGACCCTGGCAACACATGATAGTTGACGCCGTTGTTCCCGCGGCCAGTCGCGTCGATCAGGTTGTTGTCGAACGGAATATGCACTACCAACCCCGGGATGGTGACGGCATTGGTCGGGGTCGGCCAAACGGTGAGGTGGGCTGGAGCGCTGAGTACCCCGCCCAAGCTGTTGCTCACACCTACCGAGTAGTTGCCGGCATCGCTGAGTGCGACGGCGCTGTTGGTGAAGGCGCTATCCGTTGCCCCAGGAATGTCAACGCCATTAAATTTCCACTGGTAGCTCAGCGGAACGGAACCGGCGGCGCTGACCGACAGCTTGGCGGGCAGATTGAAGTAATTCGTTAACGGTGCGGGCTGAATCAAGATAAAGGGTTTAAGAGTGGTGCCGTAGGCGGCGGCGTAATGATTGTAAATGGTCGCCGGATCGAGGGCTGTGGGGTACACGGCGACCTCGTCGATGGTGCCGTTGAAGGTGCCATCGTAATTGGGGTCGTTGCCCGTGCGCTTGGAGCCAATGCTCACGGGGGTGGTGGTGTTCACCAAGCCCGCGGTCCGGGTCGGGTGGGTCGCTTCCAGTTGCCCGTTAACGTACAGGTACATGGTGCTGCCGGCATCGTCATAAACCCCGACCAGATGCTGCCAGGTCCCGTTCGGACCGGAGCTGCCCACGGCGGACAGGATCGCCGCGGTGCCGGAGGAAGTGAAGAACCGATACACCCCGCCGGAGACGTCGATAGAAAACTGTTCGGTCTCGGTGGTGCCGTTAGCCCCGATGCCTTTGGCGATGACGGTGGCTTGGTCGGCTTGGCCGGGTGGGGCGTTGACCCAGGCTTCCAGCGAGAAGCTCGAATGCCCCGGAAAGTTGATGGCCGTCCCGCTGATGCCGCCCGCGTAGCTATTCAGACCAGAGAACGAGGCGGCGGTATCCGCATCGATAGTAGAGTACCCAGGAACACCGAGGGTGGCGCTGTGATAAGTCCCGTCGTTGCCACCGATGCCATCATGGGCCACGGTGCCACTGCTCTCACCCAGACGCCAGTAGGCCATCGGCCGGCTGCCAATGACCGCTCCGCCGTAACCCGAGGGGATGGGATTAACGGTCAGCGCGTTGGTGGTGCTCATCACGGTAATACCGGTCAGATTGCTGACCAGGACCGAGTAGCCACCCGCATTGGCCAGACTGGCAACGCCACTGTAAGTTGAGGAGAGGCCCGCCTGCACTAGCGTCCCGTTGAGCATCCAAAAGTAGGTCAGCGGCGCGGTGCCTCCAGCCGTGACCGAGAGGCTGAAGGGATAGCCGACAAACCGGGTGGTCGGGGCGGGCTGTTGGGTGATGAAAGGGGGCGCCGCCACCACGGAGAAGGTCACCGCATTGGTGGTCGTTCCGTAAGGGTTGGTGACCACCACCGCGATGGTGTCGGTACCGGGTTGCAGGTTATTGAGCGTGAGGTTAGCGGTCGTCACGCCAACGGGAACTCCATTGCTGAGCCAGGAGTAACTCAGGGTGGGGCTGCCCTCGGCCCAAACGGACAAACTCAGCGAGGATCCTTGATAAACCGTGCCGGGGTTCCGCAAGGCCGTGGTGATTACGGGCGGCACCTGGGCCGCGTTGTAGAGCGCATTGATTTGCAGCGGGGTCAGGGCTTTGTTGAATATCGACGCCTCACTAATCGAGCCGCTGAACCGCACCCCGTCGAATTGCGAGGGATCGGAGCGACCGCCAATCCACCAGCGGTTGGTCACATTCAAGGCCCCGCCGTCGCCATCGGACAACGTGGTGAGCGAACTGACCAGCACGCCGTTCCGATACAGATTCCATTTCGTGCCGTCAAAGGTGCCGGCCAGAAACACCCAATTGCCCACATCGCCCGCCGGAATGGCCATGGTGGCCGAATCATACCAAGTCCCATCACTGGCGCCAATTTCGTAGTAGTTACCGTCGCCATAACCGGCGGAACCGGGTCCGCGGGAGATACGGAGGAAGGTCTCGGCATAGGTAGTAGGGTCCCAACCGTGGGCGATGATATCGCGGTAATAGTCTTTCTCGGCGGGGTTGATCCACGCCGCCAGGGTGATGTTGCCGGAAAAGTGCAAGGCCGGCACGTCGCTGACCGGGCACGAACCGTTGACGCCGTCGAAGAAAGTGGCCCCAGAGTTGGCCCCAAATCCGGCGTAACCGGGCCCGCTTTGCCCCGCCAGGGCGCCCCAGAGATTTGTCCCATCTCCCGCGGTGCCGACACTGCCGAGGGCGGCTACCGGCGGAAAAGTGCTGGGATCCGGAGGAGTGACCACCGGTTCGTTCAGGCCCCAATAGGCGCTCGGACCGTCGGCCAGGATCTGAGCGCTGTAGCCGGCGTTGTTGATGGTAGCCGCCTGATAATGCGCCATAATGGTCGAAGGCGAGAGCTTGGTGGGGTAAATCGCCACCTCATCCAGCCAGCCGTCAAACCCGCGGTTGCCGCTAATGCCGCCCGAGTTGATCGCCCACGGAGCGCCAATGCTGTCGTTCCCGGTCAGCGGCGTGCCACCCATGCGGAGGAAAGACTCGGAGTTATTCACCCAGTTGGCCACCGGCGCGGCGCCGCTGCCGACCAGCACCCCGTTCGCGTAGATGGAGGCATTGGTGCCGTCATAGGTAGCCACGATGTGCTGCCACACCCCCACCTGGGCGTTGCCGTTGGTGCTCACAATGCTCCCGGCGTAACCACCGGTGTTGCCCAGCCGGAAATTCCAGCGGCCCGTGTTATTGACATAAAAGAGCCAACCGGAACGGTTGCCGCCCGTATACAAGCTAGGGTCGAAGTTCGAAAGGGGGCAGAAGCCATTGGCGTCCGACCCGAGCGAATTCGGTTTGGCCCAGAACTCGATGCTGAAGGGCGGGGTCGGGTTCAGCGCCGGATTATAAGGCACATCTACTTTGGCTTTGTCGTCACCCGTGCCGCCGGTCCCGACGAATCGGAGGCAGGTGCCCACCACTCCGGGTTCGCCTTTGTTGACAGTTCCCACCACAAACCCGTTGGCAATACTGCCCAACGGGGACAAGTTTGCCACTTGATTCAGTGGCGGCGAGTTGGGAGGATCGTTAAACCTCCAATAGCCCAGGGGTCCGAGGGCCTGGATGCTCCCGGGATAGTCCGCGCGAGCCTGCCAGACCGCCACAGCCGCGATCAAGGCCGCCCCGGCGAATTGGCATCGGTTGAGATGGTGTCGTTTTTTCATGCGCTCTTTACTTTCTTCGGCTTTCTGTTCGGTTCTCCGTTGACAGTGAGTGGTTAACTTCTCGCGCACTCGAAACGCCAGATCGGGACTCGGTCGGAACGCACTGCCTCTCGCCTCTCCGTGCCGGCTAAACCAGCCGGCTTCCCTGTCCAGCACTGATCAAGTCGCTTTCTGCGGGGGGAATAACTAAAAAATCACCTCAAGCAGGTCGCGATGTTCTGAACGATGGGCACATCGGGACTATAGGGAGCGGCCAAGGAGGTCGAGCCGTCGAAAAAGGTCGATTGGAAATGAACCGGTATGGTGGCCGGCGCGGCGCGCCACTTTTTCATTTCCGCGTGGCCGTCAGCCAAGGAAAAACTGCAGCCGAGGTTGTGATAATTGCCGGGCAGGTCGCCGAACATGTAAGCAGCCGGGGTCGGTTTGACCGGGTCGTACCCGTGCATATCTTGCATGTAATTTCCCCAATTCCCCGCGTCCTCACGCTCGTCCACAAACACGAAGATCCGCGACGGGCCCTTGGCGTTGCCCTGGCTCATGTCACTGGTCTTGGAGAAGATCATATAGCTATCAGCCCAACCCCAGCCACCGTCGTTGCCGAGCATGTTGCCGTCCTTGGCCGAGGGGGTGAAACCGCCGACGTAGAGGTTCATGGCCATCGTTCGGGTTCGAGGCTTGGGCACCCCGTTGACGGTCACATAAGAGTGATCGGAGGGGCACTTGTAAATGCCCGCGTTCTTGGCGTAAACCCAAAGGGGTCGCTTCTGGAGGTCGACCGTGATATCCCAATTCGGGATATAGTTACCGTCATAACTCAAATGCGTCCAATTCCAGGCATACGTGTTCTTCCAGTTGCCCGGAGTGCCGGTGACAGGATCTGACGAACCGTCATCACTCGCATAGGTGAAGATGTCGTGGCTGTCCTCCGCGTACATTCGCCAGCACAACGCCAGTTGCCGGTGGTTGGACAGGCACTGAATACCCTGGGCCTTGGATTTGGCCTTGCTCAACGCCGGCAGCAGCATCGCGGCTAAAATGGCAATGATTGCGATGACGACAAGCAACTCGATTAGAGTAAAAGCCCGGCGGCTAGCCGGAGTTAGCATGGTGGTTCTCATTTGGTATGTTTTCATTGTTGGCTGGTGTCAACTCTCCCTCGAGAGGCTAAGCAAGCCTCAGTTCTCGCATGACATTCCGATCGGACTTCATGGTTAGTAATTGGTATAATAAGCGCTAGGTCGACATCCGGCAACAACAATTTTGATTGTGCTATCGGGGGCCCCAGCCCCCCCATCGATTCGACCATAACCGGCCACATGGAGCAAGACTCATGCCGAACCTGCAGACACACCTCAGAGTCTCCTGTAACTATATGCAGACCAGTATCTTGTGGTGTTATTAACCTCCATCTCCAAGTCCTATCTTCCCGGAAAGCATGGCCGTTCCTAGGCAAGCTGGACAAACCGGGCCAGAGGCTCCATTCCTGAGAGCGAAACTCGGAGGGTGGTTGGAAAGGTCGATCGGAATGCCGTCCTTCGCACGCCCCCCTGCCACTCTTGTGGCCCAGCGACCGGAACGGAGCCTTCCGGAGTCGGACCCAACTTTCCATTGCTGCTTTCACAAAACGACAAAATTGTGCCTAGGATGCTGGATAGAATGATGCCCTGTTAGCCAGGGCTGGGCAAGGGCAAATTAGCGCCGCCAGCCAAGATATTGCCGGACGCCCCAACAACAACACTTGCCGACTGAAAGTCTGCACTACAGTTGGCCGGCACGCTGCCCGTATCGCGGGCTTTCCGACTGGCTTTCCAGCCCGCGCTTCAACCACACCAGAAACCACACGCGCGCGTAGATCCAGTTGCAGGCCAAGTCCTCGCCCGCCGCGTCCAAGCAGAGTCGGATCAAGGCAAAGTGCCGGTGCCTCAAGGGGATGGACCCACTCCATTTCCACGCGGCCGGTCCCCTCAACCGATACGCCCACGCGTAGTGGGCCCGCCAGCCCCCCAAGTCGCCCGTCGACCCGCCAATCCACGACCGCGGACACATGGCCTTTCCGTTGTTAAGCCTCAGTTCACGGGCAGGCTGGTAAGTTCGTCAAGGAGGAGTCGGACGAGGGGGGCGATGGTTTTTCGACTGAAGTCGAAGGCACAGCCGGCGGCGGCGAACAACTCGGGCAAGGGCCGGGAGCCGCCCAAGGCGAGGGCGGCCTTGTAGTTGCGGAGGGCGCCGGGTCGGTCGCGCCGGGCATTGGCCCAGACTTGAAGCGCCCCGAGTTGGGCGATGCCGTATTCGATGTAGTAAAAGGGATGGGTGAAAATATGCAACTGGCGATGCCAGAGGTAAGCGCGCGCGGGCTCGTATCCGGTCCAATCGACGTCGCCACCGAAGCGCTGGAGGAGGGCAACCCAGGCCCCGGCGCGGTCGGTGCGCGTATGGTTGGGGTGGGTATAGACCCAGTGTTGGAAGGCATCCACGGTAGCGATCCAGGCGAGGATGGTGAGGATGTTTTCGAGGTGGGCCCGGCGGGCGCGCTGGGCCTCGGGGAAGGCATAGAATGGCTCAAGCCACTCATTGCCAAGCAACTCCATGCTCATTGAGGCGACTTCACAAAACTCGATGGGAGGATTGCGATAGGCGAACAGGTCCTCGCCTCTGGAGGCCAGGGCGTGGAAGGCATGGCCGGCCTCGTGGAGGATAGTCTCGACATCGCGTTGCTGACCGACGGCGTTCATGAAGATGAACGCGAGGCGGGCCTCGGAGAGGTTGGACTGGTATCCGCCAGGCGCCTTGCCCTTGCGGTTGGCGAGGTCGAGCAGGTGCAACTCTTGCATCCGACGGAACCCACTGGCCAGGTCGGGGTCGAGGGCATCGAAGATGCTCTGGGTACCGGCGACCATTTGGTCGACGTGCGAAAACGGCCGTAACGGGGGGCGTCCCTGAGGATCCGTGGCGAGGTCCCAGGGACGCAGAACGTCAACGGAGAGACGGCGGCGGCGTTCGGCCTGGAGGGCGCGGAGGGCGGGCATGACCTCGGCTTCCACGGCCGCGTGGAAGGTCTCGCAATCGGCCGGGGAATAGTCGTGGCGGCCCATTTTTCGGAACATGTAGTCGCGATAGTCGACAAACCCGGCTTGCCTGGCCATTTGCCCGCGGAGCTGGACGAGGCGACCAAAGATATCCTCGAACGCAGGCGCTTCACGCAAACGGCGGTTGGCCACCAACTCCCAGGCCTCCTGCCGCAAGGCGCGATCCGGCTCTTCGAGGTACAGGCCCATTTGGATGAGGGTACGTTCCTGGTCCCGAAACTGTACTGTTAATGAGCCGGTCAGTTTTTGGTACTGCTGGCTGAGTTTGGCATCCTCAGTTTCGAGCGCGACGTTTTCCGGGCGGAAGATCTCGACCTGGATGCGGGTGTCGCGATCGAAGACGCGGTAACGCTCGGCGGGCAAGTGTGGACGGAGGGGGTGGGCAACGAACCGGCGGGCGAGGTCAAATTGGCGGGGCTTGGCCTGCGGGTCAAGCTGCTCGACGAAATGGAGATAGGCGGCCTCGGCCTCGGCATCGTCGGTGTGGCAGGTCATGGTAATGTAACGGCGGGTGGACTCTTCATCTAAGACGGCGCTCAGCTCGCTCCAATCGACCAACCATCGCTCCAAGTCGGCGGTGGTCGCGCACTGCGCCGAGCGGGCGGCGAGGGCATCAAAGAGCGGAGCGATCTCGGGCCAGGATCCGAGGTCCGCGCTCGAAGGCACAAAGCGTCGGGGCTGATAGGGCGGCAGTGGTCCGAAGGGCAACGTAGGCATGAGGGGAACGTAAACCAGAGGGGAGAAATAGAAAAGCGCGGATTGACGTATCAATCCGCGCTGATGGAAAGGGAATGACCGACCCCGGAAGGCCGGGGTTAGGTCAAAACGATCTTGTCGCCTTCTTTGAGGGTAACGATGGCCTTCTTCCAGTTGGGGGCCTGACCGGCGTCCTTCCGGAATTGGCGGCGGAGCTTGCCGCGGACATTCAAGGTGTTGACCTTAACGACCTTGACCTTGAAGAGGTCCTGAACGGCGGAACGGATCTGGGTTTTGTTGGCCCGAGGGTCGGCCACGACGGTGTACTGATTGTATTTCTCACCCTGGCGGGTGCCCTTCTCGGTTAACCGAACGGTTTTGACGATTTCGAAAGAGTTCATGTTATTCCTTGTTCAAACGGGCTTCGACCTGCTCGAAAGCGCCGCGGGTGAAGACGAGTTTGTCCGAACGCAGGACGTCGTAGGTGTTGAGGCGGTCGGAGGTAGTGACAACGACGTTGGGGACGTTGCGGGAAGCGAGCAGCAAGTTCTTGTCTGCGCCCGCGGAGACGATGAGCGTGGTGCCCAGAAGCGCGAGGGAATCGAGAGCCCCAACGAACTCCTTGGTCTTTGCGGACCCGAGTTTGAAATCATCCACCAACACGACATCGCCAGCCTTGAGCCGCTCGGAAAGCGACTTGCGCAAGGCGAGTTGACGGGTGTTGCGGGATA
>Ga0316227_1001328_pt1 | contig 27387 bp, 20 predicted proteins | sample TBH18019metaG_FD_206012 | JGI IMG/M metagenome (GOLD analysis project Ga0316227, IMG submission 206012) | Freshwater microbial communities from Trout Bog Lake, Wisconsin, USA - TBH18019 | ecosystem: Environmental > Aquatic > Freshwater > Lake > Hypolimnion/Profundal zone | place: USA: Wisconsin... | reverse complement strand
GGAAGCAAGGTAAAAGCTTAATTAAATGGCATTCGCCCCCGACACCGTTTCGTTCCCCTACTCTGCTCGTGGAGAACGCAATATATCCGCCTAATTCAAGTTGCTTTCTACTGGAGAATACGAAGAGCTAGACACTCATTGTCCGTTTGCCAGCCTCCACGTTTCACTTCCCGGCCGGCACTCCTATGGCCAAGCTGTGCACTGGTTCCCAGCCGCCCGAAGCTATATCCAGAAATTTTCGCACTTCATCGTCATAGAAAGAACCAGAGATGCGGCAGCCCAATTCCATCGCCTGGGTCGCAAGGTGAAAGCGTTGAGCAACCGCGCCTGCTTCGAGATGGGCCAGGCGATAGATGTCCGGACCGGCTTTGGCCATTAGCGCTTGCAGGTTGGCGCACATGAAGCACACCGCCGAGGCATTGCCAAATGATTCCTGCTCACGGGAGAGGTATTTGGCCTCGATCCGGCAGGATGCCGCTCGCAGCAAGGCCCATTGGTCGCATGTCGGATCGTAGTGCCAGACTCCATCATCCATGCCGGCGATGCCATTGATAAGCCAGAAAGGACGCACCAAAGCCACATGGGAACCCAGCGGGAAGAGCGGGAAAAATGTGCCGCCGCGAAAGGCCAGCCGGTTGAGCCTTAGAAACGGCCCGCGCGGGATGACCTGCCGGGTAAAATCATCGCAAATCCCCCCCCCCAGAAGAACCGTACGCAAGGGCCCACCGCGGTCATCCGTGTCCGGGGGCGGAAAAGGCATGGAGGTAAATGCCTCGGCGAACACTCTAGTCTCAGTCAGCGGAGAACGGATTTCCCGGACAGCGACGCCCGGGGCGATGCAATCCTCATGGACGGTAAGAATCGACCCATAGGAGAGAACTTCCGGCGCCAGCATATAACGAGGAATCGGCGCCAAACCCCCAGCTATCACCGAGGGCAGAAGCAGATCCGGAGTGTTCAGGCTGGCCACAGGGGTGTTGGGCACGAAGCGTGCTCGCGGGCCGCTGTCGTCCAGCAGCGCCGGCGCCGATGCCCCACCGTCATGATTTTCGCTCTGCCCCATGGCGAATCTCCGGCCAGCGGCCATCCCCTTGGCCACGGTTTGATCGGCGCCGTTCCAGACGACCATGGCCTGCACCGCCTCAGCGGCGCCATAATCGGCATCGGCGAAAACTCCGATCAGCTCCCGCGAGGTGCTGTCGGTCACGCGCAGCCGGGTGGTCGTCCGCAGCCCCATGCCCGCAGCGGTCGTAACCAGGTTTTGTACGAGGTGCCCAGTATCCAGCAGCGCGTGTCGATAGCCTCTCTTCTGGAAAACCGATGAGGAACGGCAGAAGATGGTCGAGACCAACAACACCGCCGGAGCCGTCTTGATGAACCCCAGATCGGGACGTCCGCGGGTGAGTTGGGTCAGAGTTTTATCGCCGTCACGCAACTTGCGCAGAGCGAACTCTCTGGGGCTGAAGTGATAGAGGCCATCGGCAAGGCCCTCGATAGCCAAGGCGGCGACATATATCTCGCAGGGGAAGGCGCCGCCTTCACTGGGGTAGCTGCGGATCCAGTTATTGGCGCCGGCCTGCCTGGTCCGACCTGAGGCCATGAACAGCCAGGTCGCCAGAGTGCGCATATCCGTAGGCGGAATGACGAAGTTTTCCGGAAGCTCCAGGGAAGACTCGAGAAGGGAAAGGGTCTGCAGCGGCGCATCGCGCAGGTTGGCCGGGAGGGATGTCTTGGGGTGGTCGGGGAAGACGCGGTAAGGGCTGGTGCGATGGGCCTCGTCAAGGGCAGGCCATGGGGAGGGGAAATTGAGCTTGCTGCCCTGATGATAGGCCTGCACGCGGGCCACGCGATCGAGAATCTCACGCGGCATCTCCTGAGGCGTGCGATCGATGCGCCGTCGACGATGAGCAGGCCTTTGAGCCATCAATAAGTCTCCCGGATCATGCCCGCGGAAATGCCGCGACACCATCACTATATACCACGTCCGGCAGCTTCAGACCATATTCCCGCAAATTGCAGGTACGCCGGCGGCGCGGTATTGCCAGCCTGATTACCTGGTCAAAGCGCCTGCCACAAATCGCTCCTTGTCGCTCTTAATCACATCATTTCGCAACAGGCGATTATTCTCGGTGATTTTATGGCAAGAGGGCTGGCGTCGTAGTTGCCGTACAGGCGGACGATCCGCAGGCCGTTGCGCTCGCACAATAGCTGCAATTCGCGGCTGAACATCCAGGTAAGCTCGAAGGTGTTACTCAAGCGGCGCCGGATTCCTGAAGACGTGAACCAACTGTAGTGGAAAGTAACCCGCTGTTTTTGCCGGACATTGTCGCGCTGCAACGAGGTGGTACTCATGACCGTGCGATCCAGTGGCGGCACATAGAAACTATGGGCATCCAGGCCACTGACACGCTCTTGCTGAAGCAGGGACAGATTGGGCTGGAAGATATCCAGCCAGAAATGCCCGGCCGGGGTCAGGTGCCGGGTTACCGCCTGCAACACCTTGTCCTGTTCTTTGAGCGTCGTTAATGCCAGGAAGGTATTGAAGAACAGGCAGACCCAGTCGAAACGCCGGCCCAGGTCCAGGGAACGGATATCGCCGTACCGCAGCGAGAGTTCGGCCTCGCCAAGGCCAACCGCGTCGCGCTTGCGGCGGGCAATAGCCAGGAGATTGCGGTCATAATCCACGCCAACCACCTGGTGGCCGGCTTGGGCGATGGGAATGGCCGCCCGGGCGGTGCCGACGGCCAGTTCCAAAACCCGTTGGCGGCCAGGGCGTTTTCGCTTTGCTTGCGGTAGATGCCCCAGAAAGAACGGCACATCGTGCCGCAGCATGGGCTTATCGGCGTATTCGAAGTCGTAAAACTCGGCAATGGCGCGATAACCAGTGGGTTTCATGGTAGAGACAGTGAAAACGAACAAGACACGTTTGGCAAGTTGCCCGGCAAACGACCCCGACAACCAACGATTGCACCATCAGCCATTCCGGGAACGTTCGTTAAATTATAACCGGCCAGCCAAGGACATACATGGCAATGGGCTGGCGGAAACGATACTTACAGGCTCTCTTCCTCAGTGGGACCGGTTGCCGGGGCCTTGGAGGCGTTGGCATCGGCGCTGCCGTTAAGCCCCAGGTCTTCCAGGAGTTTGGCGGGGACTTCGGCGGTGTTCTTGCACTTGGGATAGCCACTGCAACCGAGGAAGCGACCGCGGCGACCATTGCGGATGACCATCGGCTTGCCGCATTCCTCGCAGTCAATGTCCGTAGCCATGGTGGCATTGCCGGCGGCGGAGGGTACGGGAGTGCCGGTAAGTTTAGCTACCAACTCCAGTGACTTGGTCGCCTCCTCCTTCAGCAGCGGAATCAGCGCGTCGACCTGGGCCAGGCCCTCGGGCGTAAGTTTTTTGAGAGAAAGAATTCCGCGGCACTTGGGATACTTCGAGCAGCCCAGCCACGGCCCGCGCTTGCCGCCGCGCAGGAGCAACGTCCCGCCGCACTTCTCACAGGCGATGGAAGTTTTGATCGGCGGCGGCTTGGGAGGCAGGGGGTTGCCGGTTTTATCCAGATTAATGATGGTCGAACAGCTCGGCTCGCCCTTTTCGTTCTTGACCGAGTATCCGCTGCAGCCCAGAAACTGGCCGAATCGCCCGCTGCGCTTGATCATCTCGCGACCGCATACGGGGCATTTATGTTCGGAGATTTCACGCATCTTGGGCTTGCCGGATTCATCCACCGGCTGGGTGGTCTTGCACTCCGAATCGCTGCAGGCCAGGAAAAAGCCCGTCTTGCTGATGCGGTAGAGCATCGGCTTGGAACACTTGGGACAGAAATACGGCGACGAGGCGCCGCCGGCATGTTCGATCTTGCCCAAGGCCCCGTCAACCACAGCGTGAAACGGTCCGTAGAAGTCGCGCAACAGCTTGACCCAGTCAAGGTGCTGCTCTTCGATCTGATCAAGCTTCAATTCCATCCCGGCAGTGAACTTGACGTCCATAATCTCCGGGAACGCGACGACGAGCTTGTCGGTGACGATGCACCCGAGCATGGTGGCATGGAAACGGCGATCGATCTGGTTGACGTACTGGCGGTCCTGGATGGTCTGGATGATGCTCGCGTAAGTGGAGGGCCGGCCGATGCCGAGCTGTTCCAGCATCTTTACCAAGGTAGCTTCGCTGTAGCGGGCGGGAGGCTGGGTGAAATGCTGGGTCGGGCTGATCTCAATGGGCGCCACCGGTTGCCCCTGGGCGAGTTGCGGCAGGAGCTGGTCCTCGCTGCTGATCCCGGCGACTTTCATAAACCCGTCAAACACCAATTTCCTGCCGGCGGCGCGGAAGACGGCATCGCCCTGCCTGGTAGCCGCCGCGAGCATGGCTGTGGTCTGATCAAACTGGGCGGGCGGCATCTGGCAGGCAATGAACCTGTTCCAGATGAGCTGATAGAGCTTGTATTCATCGGGGCCAAGGCGGGCATGGGCGGCGGCGGGATTGAAAACGGCATCCGTTGGACGGATGGCCTCGTGGGCTTCCTGGGCGCTCTTGTTGGAAGAGGCGTAATAGTTGGGTTTATCGGGCACATAGCGCGGGCCGAACTGGGACTGGATGTAATCGCGGGCCATCTTCAGGGACTCGGCCGAGAGGTTGGTCGAGTCGGTGCGCATGTAGGTAATGTGCCCGGCTTCGTATAGCGACTGGGCGATGCGCATGGTGCGTTGGGCACCCATACTCATGCGGCTGGAAGCGGCCTGCTGAAGGGTGCTGGTAATGAACGGAGCCGGCGGCCTGCTGGTGGTGCGTTTCTGCTCGACGGAACGGACGGAGAAGCCGGGCGGAGTGCCGAGGCGTCCGATCAACCGGCAGAGGTTGCGGGCCGGCCCCTTGGCATCGTCATCTTCGCTGGTCTGCTCGCTTTCGACGACAAATCCCAGCAGTTCGGCGGCCTTGCGGGCGTCGGCCCGGTTGGAAGGCTCGAACTTCTTCCCGGACAGTTCCACCAGTTCCGCTGTGAACGCCTGCCGCTGGCGCAGCCAGGCATCGCGATCCAGCCGGGTGCGCTCACCGTTGCCGGTATTGGCCAGGAAGTCGATCCATTCCCGGGCCAGTCGCCGGCAGGCTTCGCCGTCGGTGACAACCGTGAATATGCCGCCAATCCTCCAACCTTCCATGGGAACAAAAGCCTCGATCTCGCGTTCGCGCTCGACGATGAGCCGCACGGCGACGCTCTGCACGCGCCCGGCGGACAGCCCCCTGGCGACTTTCTTCCACAGCAGCGGCGAAACCTCCCAGCCGACTATGCGATCAAGGATGCGCCGGGCCTGCTGGGCATTGACGCGATCCATGTCGATGCGTGTCGGCTTGCTGAAGGCCTTCTGAATTTCCGCGCGGGTGATGGCGTTGAAGATGACCCGGCTGGTCTTGTCATCAGCCAATCCCAGGGCCTCTTTCAAGTGCCAGGCGATGGCTTCCCCTTCGCGGTCCAGGTCGGTCGCCAGATAGACATGCTGGCTTTGGCGGGCCAGTTGCCGCAATTCCTTCATGACTTTGTTGCGACTCTCGAGAATCACGTACTGAGGCTCGAAAGTCTCCAGGTTCACTCCCATGCTCCCCTTGGCCGGAAGATCGCGCACATGCCCCATGCTGGCCCGAACCACGTAGCCGTCGCCAAGATACTTATTGATGGTCTTGGCCTTGGCCGGCGATTCGACGATGACGAGATTCTTTACGCTTTTCTTCATCCTGATCAATCCAACAGAAAGCGACGGCGTGATTGTAGGCCGCCGCCAGCCCCAAAACCGTGACCCCCATGCATTGCGGGGCATCAGGCTCTGCCTTAAAGCCTATCGACCCAGCCGCCAGCCACGCTTGACCGCCGCGGCCGGTTATTCGGACCATCCTTCAGGGCAAACTCCCCAGAAGGGCGGGCAGTGTCCAGCGCGGCGACCGGGTCTGTCAAGATGTGGGCCGATAAAATAGGAACGGCGTGGCGAGGAGTGTGGCCTTCTTTCTTGGCAGAACGGCGTCAGACAGTGGCGGGCATTGTCAGGACAACGCCCCTGACCCTGATACCGGGGCGAGAGAGAAGAGGCGGAAATAAAAAAACGCGCTCCGCGCCATGCAGGCGGCGGAGCGCGTTTTTCGTACCGAGCAACCGATCAACAACCACTGGGGCCACCCGCTTAGCGCGTCTCGGCTTGCGGCTGGGGCTGCGACTCGGGCTGAGCTTCGAGGGCCTCCGGCTGGGGGACCGGCTCATGGGGAATGCGCGTGGGCTCCACCTCTTCGACGGGCAGGGGCTGGCCGAGGTGGAGAAGCTTGAGATTCAGATGCGGGTTGAAGGCAGTTCCCGCGGGAATCAGGTGCCCGAGAATCACGTTCTCCTTCAGGCCCACCAGTGTGTCCACGGCGCCGGCCAAAGCGGCCTCGGTCAGCACCTTGGTCGTCTCCTGGAAGCTGGCCGCCGAAATGAACGACTCGCTCTGCAGAGATGCCTTGGTGATGCCCAGGAGCAGGGTCTTGGCACGGGCGGGACGAGGCTTCTTGCTCTTGGCCGCATCCTTGCCGGCGGCCTCGGCGGCCTCGTTGGCTTCCTTGAATTCGGGCTTGGAGACGACGTCGCCTTCCTTGAAACTGGTGCCGCCGGGTTCGGCGATGCGAACGCTCTGGGCCAGGGCGTCGTTGGCCTGACGGAAGCGGAATTTGTCGCACACCTCGCCTGGCAGGAACTTGGTGTCGTTGGGCTCTTCGTCGATCTTCACCTTGCGCAGCATCTGATTGAGGATGATCTCGATGTGCTTGTCGTTGATCTTGACGCCCTGCGAACGGTAGACGTTCTGCACCTCGGTCAGCAGATACTGGAAGAGGGCCTCCTCGCCCTTGATGCGCAGAATATCGTGGGGAATGAGCGGGCCGCGGATGAGCGGATCGCCGGCCTCCACGAAATCGCCGGCATGCACCTGGAGTTCCTTGTCCTGGGGGACGTGGTGCTCGCGTTCCATTCCCGTGTCGCTGCGGACGATGATGGTCATCTTGCCGCGACGTTTCTCGGAGCGCAACTCGATGGTGCCGGAAATTTCCGCCAGAACCGCCGGATCCTTGGGCTTGCGGGCCTCGAAGATTTCCGTGACGCGGGGCAGGCCGCCGGTGATATCCATGGTTCCACCCGCCTCGCGCGGCTGGCGGGCCAGCATGTGCCCGGCGTCGATGGCCTGGCCGTTCTTGACTTCGATACGGGCCTTGGCCGGCAGGTAGTGGAAGTCGAGGATTTTGCCGTCGGAGCCTTCGATAGTGATACGCGGATGGCGCTCACCCTTGTGTTCGACGACGACCAGCTTGCCAATGCCGCCGCCCTTGCGTTCCTCTTCCAGGCGGACGGTTTCGCCCTCTTCGATATCCTCATAACGCACGGTTCCGCCCTTTTCGGCGAGAATCGGGGTGATATGGGCATCCCAGGTCACAAGTTGCTGGCGCGGCTTGACTTTTTCCCCATCGGGAACCAGGATGGTCGAGCCATAGGGAACTTTGTATTTTTCCAATTCGCGGCCCTTGGCGTCGACCACGAGGATTTCGCCGTTGCGCTTCAGGGCGACCTGTCGTTTATTGCCTTCCTCGTCTTTGACCATAACGGCGTTGATGTCGCGGTGCTGGACAATGCCGGCCGCAGAGGCCTTGATGTCGTTCTCGATCAGTGAACCGGTGGCGACGCCGCCGGTATGGAAGGTACGCATGGTAAGCTGCGTGCCCGGCTCGCCAATGGACTGGGCGGCGATGATGCCGACGGCCAAGCCTTCCTCGACCTGCCGGTTGGTGGACATGTCCACGCCGTAGCAGCGGGCGCAGACGCCGCGCGGACTCTCGCAGGTCAGCGGCGAGCGCACGCGGATGGACTCCAGCTTGAGTTCCTTGAGTTTGTCGGCAATCTCGGTGGTGATGACCTGATTCTCGCCGACGATGGTCTCGTCGGTGATTGGGTTGCGGATGGTGTCGCGGGCGGTGCGCCCGATGATCATGTCCTTCAGTTCGACTTCGACGGTTTCGCCCTTGTAGATGGTGGTCTTGGGCACGCCGTTGAGGGTACCGCACTCGATATTGTTGACGATGACGTTCTGGGCGACGTCGGCAAGCTTACGGGTCAGGTAACCGGAGTCGGCCGTCTTCAAGGCGGTGTCAGCCAGACCCTTGCGGGCGCCGTGGGTGGAGGAGAAGTATTCCAGCACCGACAGGCCCTCGCGGAAATTGGCCTTGATGGGGGTTTCGATGATTTCGCCGGAAGGCTTGGCCATCAGTCCGCGCATGCCGCCAAGTTGCCGCATCTGATCCACCGAACCGCGAGCCTTGGAGGTGGCCATCATGTTGATGGGATTGAGGTACTTGAGCGTGCCGGGAGTCTTGGGGGCCACGGGCCTGCCCTCGGCGTCGCGGTAGTCGTTGTCCAAGGCCGCCATGAGATCATCGGTCACCTGCTTGCGGGCGTGGGCCCAGATGTCCAGGAGCTGGCTGTAACGCTCCTGGTCGGTGATGGCGCCCATGCGGTAGTTTTTCTCGATCTTGTCGGCCTTCTTCTGGCCTTCATCGAGAATCATCGGCTTGGTGTCGGGGGTGCGGATGTCGGTGATGCCGAAGGACAGGCCGGCCAGGGTGGACCTGCGGAAGCCCAGCGACTTGATGTCGTCCAGGAGGCGGATGGTGGCCGGGCGGCCGAGCTGCGCGTAGCAGTCGGCGATAACGCGGCTGCCGCCGGAACTGCTGAGAGCGTAATTGTAGAAAGGCATCTGAACCGGCAGGATGTCGTTGAGAATGCAGCGACCGACGGTGGTCATCACCACATGGCTGTCAAAGCCTTGGGGGCGTGGTTGGAGCTGGTAGTCGGGATTTTTGCGCTTGCGTTGGGATTCGATGAGCTTCCAGGCTTCGTCCTGGATAGCCACGGCGGCCGACTTTTCACTGGGGACGATGCGTTGGCGGTTGCTCAGGCGGACGAAAATGCGCGAGTGCATGGCGATCTTGCCCATGTCCAGGGCAAGGAAGGCCTCCTGCACGCAGTTAAACATCATGAACTCGCCCTTGTCGCCTTCGCGTTCGGCGGTGATGTAGTAGACGCCAAGCACGATATCCTGCGAGGGGGAAATGATGGGCGTACCGTTGGCTGGCGAGAAGATGTTGTTGGGGGCCAGCATGAGGACGTGGGCCTCGGTCTGGGCCTCGATGGACAGAGGCAGGTGGACGGCCATCTGATCGCCGTCGAAGTCGGCGTTGAACCCTTTGCAAACCAGGGGATGGATCTTGATGGCGTTGCCCTCGACCAGCACCGGTTCAAACGCCTGGATGCCCATGCGGTGCAGGGTCGGGGCACGGTTGAGAAGAACGGGGTGCTGGTAGATGCACTCTTCAAGGATGTCCCAGACCTCGGTGTCGCGGCGTTCGAGCATCTTCTTGGCGGATTTGATAGTGTCGGCCAGGCCGTGCTCTTTGAGACGGCGGATGATGAAGGGCTGGTAGAGTTCCAGGGCGATTTTCTTGGGCAGGCCGCACTGGTGAAGCTTGAGTTCGGGACCGACGACGATGACCGAGCGGGCCGAGTAATCGACGCGCTTGCCCAGCAGGTTTTCGCGGAAGCGTCCCTGCTTGCCCTTGATCATGTCGGTGAGGCTCTTGAGGGGGCGGTTGGAGGAGCCCAGGACCGGACGGCGACAACGGCCGTTGTCGAACAGGGCATCGACCGCCTGCTGGAGCATGCGTTTTTCGTTGCGGATGATGACTTCGGGGGCGTTGAGGTCAACGAGCTTCTTGAGGCGGTTGTTGCGGTTGATGATGCGACGGTACAGGTCGTTGAGGTCGCTGGTGGCGAAGTTGCCGCTCTCCAGGAGGACCAGGGGGCGCAGATCGGGCGGAATGACCGGGATGACATCCATGACCATCCACTCGGCCTTGTTCTGGGAGCCGCGGACGGCTTCGATCATCTTGAGGCGTTTGGTCAGATCCTTGATCTTCTGCTTGCTGTTGGTCTTCTGGATGTCGGCGCGGACTTTGGCGCCTTCGACGTTGAGGTCGATAAGGCCCAGAAGCTTCTTGATGGCCTCGGCACCCATCTCGGCCTCGAACTCATCGGCGTACTTTTCATAGGCCCCGCGGTACTCGTCTTCGGTGAGTATCTGTTTGCGCTTAAGCGGGGTCTTGCCGGGATCGGTGACGACGTAATCCTGAAAGTAGACGATCTTTTCGATGTCGCTGGTCTTCATGTCCAGCATGGAGCCAAGGCGGCTGGGCAGGGCCTTGAAGAACCATATATGCACGATGGGAGCGGCCAGGTTGATGTGGCCCATGCGTTTGCGGCGAACGCGGCTGTGGGTCACCTTGACGCCGCAGCGATCGCAGATGATGCCCTTGTACTTGGTGCCCTTGTATTTGCCGCAGGAGCATTCCCAGTCGCGTTCCGGGCCGAAGATGCGTTCGCAGAACAGCCCGTCCTTCTCGGCGCGGTAGGTGCGGTAATTAATGGTTTCCGGTTTCTTCACCTCGCCGAAAGACCACGAACGGATATCGTTCGGGCTGGCAAGTTGAATGCGAACCGAACCGTAGTCGTTAATGCGATCGTAAACGCTTTCAGCCATTGTCGTATCCTTCTGCTGAACAGCCGGCCGCTATCGCGGCGGGCTTTTCGCCTGCTTCTTCTTCCACCGCGGCAATCCGATTCAGCCTACATCATGTCCTCGTCCTCGTCGTCGGTCGGCAGTCCTTTCTTCTTTTCGAGCTGGATGTTGAGACCCAGGCCGCGGATTTCGTTGCAGAGCACGTCGAAACTGACCGGCGTGCCGGCCTCGAGGGTATTCTTGCCCTTGACCATGGACTCGTAGATCTTGGTTCGGCCTTCGACATCGTCGCTCTTGACGGTCAGGAGCTCCTGCAAAATATAAGCCGCGCCATAGGCTTCCAGGCCCCACACTTCCATTTCACCGAAACGCTGGCCGCCGGTGCGGGCCTTGCCGCCCAGGGGCTGCTGGGTGATCAGGGAATAGGGGCCGGTGGCCCGGGCGTGGATCTTGTCGTCCACTAGGTGGTGGAGTTTCATCATGTAGATGTAGCCGACTGTCGTCTTCTGTTCGAAAGGCTCGCCGGTACGACCGTCGCAAAGCTGGATTTTCCCGCCCCAGGGCATTTCGCAGTCGAGTTGGCGGGCACCTAGAGCGATGCGATCCTTCTTGCGCTGGACGCGGCGTTCGCGGACCACCTTGTTGGCTTCTTCGACGGCCTTGTGGATTTCTTCCTCGTTGGCGCCATCGAAGACCGGAGTGATGCCCTGGAATCCCAGGACGCCCATAGCCCATCCCAGGTGGGTTTCGAGAATCTGTCCGACGTTCATGCGGCTGGGCACGCCTAGGGGATTGAGCAGGATGTCCACCGGAGAACCATCAGGCAGGAACGGCATGTCCTCCTCGGGAACGATGCGGGCGATTACACCCTTGTTCCCGTGGCGGCCGGCCATCTTGTCGCCGACCGACAACTGCCGCTTGGTGGAGACGTAGACCTTGACCATTTCCAGCACACCGCTGGGAAGCTCGTCGCCGCGTTTCATGTGTTCCATGCGGCGGTTCTTTTCCTTGAGCACCGCCTGCACGCGCGGCCAGAACCGCGAGTAGGTGTTCTCGGCCTGCTCCTTGCCTTCGCGGGTGCCTTTCACCCAGTCGGTGTTGAAGCCCTCGATCTGCTCGAGGATCACGTCCACGATCTCGCTCTGGCCGACCTTCTGGCGGGTGCCCGGATCAACCAGTTGCAGTCCGGTGACGTTGTTGATTTCCGCGATCATCTGTTTGAAGATATCGATGGCCCGGAGGTTCATTTCCTTTTCGTAGCCATCGATGTCCTTCTTCAAGGCCTTCTTCTGATCGTCGGTCATGTGCATGCGGCGGCTGAAGCGCGAGGCGCCGATGACCACTCCTTCCTCACCGGCGGGCATCTCCAGGGAGTCGTTCTTCACGTCCTCGCCGGCGCGTCCAAAAATGGCGTGGAGCAGTTTTTCCTCGGGAGTCAGCTCGCTCTTGGACTTGGGAGCGACCTTGCCGACCAGGATGTCGCCGGGTCCGACGCGCGTGCCGACGCGGACCACGCCGTTCTCATCGAGATTGGCCAGGGCCCGCTCGGAAACATTGGGAATGTCGCGGGTGAACTCCTCGCGGCCCAGCTTGGTCTCGCGGATTTCCACGTCGTATTCCTCGATGTGAATCGAGGTGAACGTGTCATCCTTGACCAGGCGCTGGCTGATGACGATGGCATCTTCGAAGTTGTAGCCATCGAAGGTCATGAAGGCGACCAGCACGTTGCGGCCCAGGGCCAATTCGCCGTCAAGGGTGGCGGCGCCATCGGCGATGATCTGGCCCTTCTTCACGCGCTGGCCCTTGCGCACCACGGGCTTCTGGTTCAGGCAGGTGCGTTCATTGAGGCCGACGAACTTGCGGAGCACGTACTCGTCGGCGTTGTCGATGAGTATGCGCAGGGCATCGACGTAGGTGACCAGGCCGCCGCGTTCGGCGCGGACGACCATGCCGCTGTTGGCGGCAACGGGCCGTTCCATGCCCGTGCCGATGATCGGCGGTTCGCTGCGCAGCAGGGGCACGGCCTGACGCTGCATGTTCGAGCCCATCAGGGCGCGGTTGGCGTCGTCGTGTTCCAGGAAGGGAATCAGGGCCGCCGACACCGACACGGTCTGGCGCGGGCTGATGTCGATGTATTCGACGTCGCGGCTGGGGACCGTGGCCAGGTCGCCCTGGACACGGGCCAGCACGTTGCCCTTGCGCAGCATGCCGTCCTTCTCGACGATGTCCGGCGGAGCCAGCACCGTCTTCATTTCCTCATCGGCGCGGAGGTACACGTGTTCGCCGTTGACCTTGCCGTCTTTGACGACGCGGTAAGGCGTTATCAGGAAGCCATAGTCATCGATGTCGCTGTAAATGGAGAGCGAGGCGATCAGGCCGATGTTGGTGCCTTCGGGGGTTTCGATGGGGCAGATGCGCCCATAGTGCGAGATGTGCACGTCGCGCACTTCGAAGCCGGCCCGCTTGCGGTTGAGTCCGCCGGGGCCAAGGGCCGAAAGCCGCCGCTCGTGGGTGAGTTGGGAGAGCGGGTTGGTCTGGTCCACAACCTGCGAAAGCTCGCCGCGGCCGAAGAAAAAATCGATCGAGGAACTGATGGACTTGGAGTTCACCAATTCGGCAATGCGCCCCAATTCGTTGGGGTCCTTGAGGCTCATGCGTTCCTGAACGGTGCGGCGCAGCTTGAGGAAACCCTTGCGGAGTTCCTCGGCGGCCAACTCATCGATGGTGCGCAGGCGCCGATTGCCCAGGTGATCGATATCGTCAATATATCCTTCACCGCTGCGCAGCTTGAACATGTAGCGAAGGCTGTTGACCATATCCTCGCTGCGAAGCGTCATGACGGTTTCCGGCACGTTCTGATCGAACTTGCGGTTGATGCGGAAACGGCCGACGCGTCCAAGGCGATAGCGGTTTTCATCAAAGAACTTTTCTCTGAAGAGCGTGTGGGCCTTGTCCAACTGCGGAGGGTTGCCGGGCCGCAGGCGGGCGTAAATTTTAAGGAGAGCGTTGTCGTGGCTCTCGGCCGTATCTTCCGAAAGAGTATTGAGAATGAGGGGGTCGGTGACCTTGGTCACGACCTCGACGCTCTTGAGGCTGGAGGCTTGGACCTTGCTGAGTGCCTCGGCGATCTGGGCCCCGGCTTTAACCAATTCCTCGCCGCTTTCGGCGTCGATGATGGCGCTGACGGCGTAACAGGCGGCGGTCAGGTCCTTAAGCTTGAGGGTTTCGGTGGTGTAGAATTCGCGGATGATCGATTCAGTGGTGCTGTACTTCTGGTCCAGGGCTCGCAGGAAAGTAGTGGCGGGAATTTTGCTGGACTGGTCGATGCGGACGGCCAAGGCGTCTTTCTTGGTCACCGAGCATTCGATCCAGGAGCCGCGTTCGGGAATGATGCGGCAGCCGTGCAGCGGGCGGTCGCCTTCCTGCACCTCGACCAGGAAATCGACGCCCGGCGAGCGATGGAGCTGATTGACGATCACGCGTTCGGCGCCGTTGATGATGAACTCGCCGCCGCCGATCATGATGGGGATCTCGCCCAAGTAAATGGAATCCTCCATCACCTCATCCTTGTCCTTGCGGACGAAGCGGACTTGGATGCGGAAGGGCATTCCGTAGGTCAGGCGGAGGGCGCGGCACTCATCGGTGGTGTAACGGGCTTCGGACAGGTCGTAACTGATGTATTCCAGGCGGAGATTCCCGTCGTAACTTTCGATGGGAAAAACTTCGCGCAGCAGGGCCTGAAGGCCCTCGTTGCGCCGCCGTGCCGGCTCAACGTCCTTTTGCAGAAACCGCTGGTATGACTGAATCTGAACATTGATCAGATTGGGAATTGGCAAGGCGTCGCCGCGCTTGCTGAAGTCGCGGACATCCATGGGTCGAATCATCGGCTGGTTCCTTTTTTGGAAAAAGGAGGAAGTTACACTGCCAGATCGGCGATTGGCCGCACATTTATCGCAGAAGAACCTAAAGCCAAAATCGACAAAATTAGCCGCCTGACGTTGTCGTGAAGCGGCTTGGCAGCCAGGCGCAAGTTTCATCTGCGCCTGGATTTAATCAAAATTTCCTAAACCTCGTAGCGGGCTGTTCATCTATCGAGCGCAATGAACAGAACCAGAGCCTTCCCATCTCATGCGACGGAAAACTCTGGTGTAACCCGAAATTATTCTTCTCGCTCAGTCAAGACTGGCATCAAAGAATCTATCGAACCTGCCGCTCCATGTCAACAACAAGTGGAGCGACAAATTAAAAATTCAACCGCGGCCATCCATAAACCGTTGCGGTGCCAAACGCGAAAGGATACCAGCAAATCACGCCTGGTAGCCCATTTCACGTTTGGCCCGCGGTAAGATCAGCAGGGAAAGCCCGCGTCTTACTTCAGTTCGATGGTAGCGCCTTGCTCTTCAAGTTCTTTCTTGAGCTTCTCGGCGTCTTCCTTGGTCATCGCTTCCTTGATCACCTTGGGAGCGGCTTCGACCAGGTCCTTGGCTTCCTTGAGGCCCAGACCGGTGGCGGCGCGGACCACCTTGATGACAGAAATTTTCTTCTCGCCAGCGGTCTTAAGCATAACGTCGAAGGTGGTCTTGGCCTCTTCGGGGGCGGCGGCGGCGGCGCCCGTGGCGGCCGCGGCAACAACCGCGACACCACCGGCGGCGGCTTCGATGCCGTAGGCTTCCTTGAGATAACCGGCGACCTCGACAGCCTGCTTGAGGGTGAGGCCGGCGAGCTTGTCACCCAATTCCTTGATTTCGGTAGCTACTTCTGCCATGACTCTATTCTCCGGAACGTATCGTGTTCCCAACGTGTCGATACCTCATCCCGGCCCGAGAGTATGCCTCACGTTGAGGCAATTTAACCCCCAAAAGGGGCTGTCGGACCCGCCGGACAAAGTTTCGTGTTTTGTTGTTTAAGTTCCTTCCCATCTTGGCACGCCGTTTTTTCACGGCAGCGCGACCGATGGGAGCCGAACTGTGTAAGTTTCCTCGAATACTACGCAGTTGCCGGCGCGGCGGCGGGAGCTTCGGTCGCGATGACCGGCGGCGCCGCAGCGGCGACAGCCGCTTCCTTATCTTTGGCCTTTTCCTCGATGGTCTTGAGTACCGCGCCGAGCTTTCCGCCCGGACCCTTGACGGCACCGGCAAGCCGGCGACCGGGGCCCAGCAGCGCCGCCGCCAGACCGGATATGGCCTCTTCACGCGTCGGCAGTTTGCTCACCTGCTCGATGCCTTTGAGCCCGGCATAGAGATCGCCATCGAAAAACACGCCGCGCAGTTCGATCTTTTCGTCAGTCTTCTTTTCGTCCAGAAGCAGGCGGGCGATGGTGGCGATGCTCGCCTTGCCATACACTACGGCGCTGGGACCGTCCAAAAGGGACTCGAAACCCTTGAGTTTGGTATCGGCAGTGGCCTTCTTGACCAGCGAATTGCGCACGACGGTCATCTGCACACCCTTGGCGCGCAACCGTCCACGGATCTGGTTGGTCTTGATGGCATTGATTCCCCGCGGATTGATCACCGCGACGGCATCAACGCCCTTGAATCGCTGAATCAGCTCGTTGGTAATGAGATTTTTTACTTTTTTGCTCATGTTCGCACCTGTTTCATTGCAGCGCCAGTTGCACCGCCGGGGTCATTGTGCCTTTCAACACAACCTTCTTGAAAAATGCGCCTTTGCTGGTCTGGGGCTTCATACGGCGGATCTGGGCGACCATGGCATTGATGTTGTCAACCAGATTAGGCGAGCTGAAGCTGACCTTGCCCACTACGCAATGCACATTGCCGCCGGAGTCGTTGCGGAATTCGATTTTGCCGGCGGCATATTCCTTGACTGCGGATGCTATGTCCGGGGTGACGGTGCCGGCCTTAGGAGAGGGCATGAGGCCCTTGGGTCCCAGGACCTTACCGAGGCGGCCAACGAAACGCATCATGTCCGGGGAGGCGACGGCCACGTCGAAATCGCTGAAATTTTCTTTTTCGATGGCAGCAACCAGTTCCTGGCCACCGGCGCGGATGGCTCCGGCGGCGGTGGCGGCAGCCACGAGGCTCTCGTTGCAGAAAGCCACGACCCGCTTGGTCTTGCCCACGCCGTGCGGCAGGGAGATCGACCCGCGGATCATCTGATCGGCCTGCTTGGCATCGATGCCCAGCGAGAAGATGAGTTCGACCGAAGCATCGAACTTGGTCGGGGGAAAGGCCTTGACGATGTCGATCGCCTGCTCAACGGTCTGAGGCGTCAGCACGGCCTTTTCGGCGGCTTTTTTGTAGCGTTTTGAACGACGTAATACGACGGGCATCAGCTATCGCTCCTTTGGCCGGATCAAAGCTCCCGGCCGAAGCTCCCACTATTTTCCGGCCGTGGTCCGCCGACTGGATCTTAAATTCGTTTTCGACGCCTTATCCTTCAACGTCAATGCCCATGCTGCGGGCGGTGCCGGCGATGATGCGGGCGGCGTGGTCCTCGTCGAAGGAGTTGAGATCCTTGATCTTTTCCTTGGCGATGACCTTGCACTGGGCCATGGTGACTTTGCCGATCTTGTTTTTGTTGGGTTCGCCGCTGCCCTTTTCAGCCTTGACGGCCTCTTTGAGCAGGACGCTGGCCGGCGGGCTCTTGAGTTCTATGCTGAAGGTGCGGTCTTTATAAACCGTCACCAGGCAGCCGATCACCTTGCCCTTAAGGTGAGCCGACATGGCGTTGAACTTTTGGATGAACTGTCCCGGGTTGACGCCGTGCTGGCCCAAGGCCGGACCAATCGGCGGCGCGGGGGTCGCCGTGCCTCCGGGGGCCTGAAGCTTGAACTGAACGGTGATCTCTTTCTTGGCCATATGATGACGCTCGCTTCTTCAACGCAATTCGGACTACTCGATGATCCTTACATCCACGTGCCGGCGCGGAGGACACGCATTTTCGGACGCTCGGACACTCGGCGATTCGCAACCGCAGTCGTTCACGACCGCCGCAAAATCGCCCCGGCGGCGACCGGTCAATCGCGCCAGCAACACATAGACCGGTCCTGCCAGGAGCAAAAGGGCGAGTAGACTAACAACAAGAAGGACGATTGACAAGGCCATTGCCAAAATTCCTGGCAGAGCGAAGAAAAAGACGAGGCCTTTGCCCAAGGAGCCCAGGGATGAAAACTGCACGCTGACACTCTGGGCGCGGCCTAAGTATTGAAATATCCTGAACATAAAAAAAGGGGAGAAAAACAAAAATGGAATTGATCCGTGTGCCTGCGCCTCACGGCCGGGCGGGATCGGTGATCAACCACTGCAGTTCATAGCCCCATGCCAGCGGAGCATTGACGGGAGCAGTGACGCAATGGCGCATGACTTCGTTGTTGGCCTGGTTATGCACAATATATTTGTCCAGGGGGGCGAAGCAGGCACGGGCAAGCTCAAAATGTGCCAGCCCGAAGGGGATCCCGATGATGGTGCAGCAGAAGGCCGCCCCTATCAGGCAATGTTCCAGAGCCAGCCAGACGCCCGCTAACATGATCCACATGAAGTTTGCCAATCCCCCGCCGGGCTGGTGAGCGTCGCCGACAACGCGCTCATCCACGAGGTGCCGGTCAAAAGGACATGCCGCAAACACCGCCATGCGCCACGCCGCTGTTGCCAGGGGAATCCCCACGACCGTCGCCGCCAACAGGCATCCCACGCCAAACCATTGCAGCGTCAGGACAAACCCGCCGAGAATGAACCAGATAATATTGCGGACCGTGGAGATGATGGCTCCCATAGCCTTATTGCCACAGACGCAGAACCGGACGGCTACCGTAGCCTTGTCCAATACACATGATGACATTATTCGTTTCCGAAGTCAATATTATTAATGTCAACCCAATGCGAAAGTACCCCGCGAAACTAACGCCCGAACGAGTTGCGGAACTGCCCGGACTGGCAAAGAAGATCGACCGGGAAGAAGCCGGCCAGATCAAGGGAAAAGGCCGGGAAGTCTTTGCTCATTACGAGGCAATACAGAAGCTAATCGCGACGCTGAAAGCCGCCCGTGAGGCACAGCATTTGCCACTTGCGGAAATCGGGGATAAATCTGGAATTGGAAAGGCAAATCTGTCCCGTTTGGAAAACGCTCTTACTCCAAACCCGACATGGGACACGATTATGAGCTACGCGGCATCTGTCGGAAAGAAGCTGCAAGTGAGCATGCATGCCGCACGTGCAAGAACTTGAGCGGCCTTAGCTGCCAATGGCCATGGCAAGCTCGGGTATCTAACCATCTAATGATGCCTGCCGACTGAACCACCAGTTCTAATATGGCATGGTGGCATTCCAAGCTGGTTGGTATTGCGGTTGGCAACTCGTACAATCCCGAACCTATGCCCGAACTCAACCAGATCGTTCAAGCGGATTCGATCCAATATCTTAACGATGGTCCCGAAGGCTGGGCGGACCTGGTCTTCGCCGATCCGCCGTTCAACATCGGCTATCGCTACCACGGCTATGATGATTCGCGCAAAACCGAGGATTACCTCCAGTTCAGCCACGACTGGATCAAGGCCATCCATCGCGCGCTCAAACCCAACGGGTCTTTTTATCTGGCCATCGGCGATGATTATGCCGCGGATCTGGCGGTCATTGCCCGCCGCCAGATTGGGTTCCACATGCGCAACTGGATCATCTGGCATTATACCTTCGGGCAACAGACCAAGAGCAAGTTTGCCCGCAGCCACACGCATATCGTCTATTTCGTGAAGGACGAGAAGAACTTCACCTTCAACAGCGACGCGGTTCGCGTGGCCAGCGCCCGGCAAACGACCTACAACGACCTTCGCGCTAATGCCAAGGGCAAGCTGCCCGATGACGTGTGGTACCTGCGTCCGCAGGAGACCGCCGAGCATTTCGACGGGGCATCGGACACCTGGTACGTCAGCCGCCTGTGCGGCACGTTCCATGAACGCGAGGGCTGGCACGGCTGCCAGATGCCCCTGGCGATCCTCAACCGCATCATTCTGGCCAGTTCCAACCCGCGCGACATCGTCCTGGACCCGTTCAACGGCAGCGGCACCACCATAGTGGCCGCCGCCGGCCTGGACCGCCAATACCTGGGAATAGACCAGTCCGAGGAATACGTCGGCTACGCCCGCAAACGCCTGGCTCACACCCTGGAGCAAGCCAGGGCGCTGGCGGATGCGGGGACAAGCGAAGGCGGCCAGAGGCTGGCCCAGACGATCGCCGCCGCCAGCAACCCGGCCCGGGAATCCAAGGTGCGGACGGCAACGGACGCCATGGGCCGAGCCCGGGTCGCCCGCAAACGCCGGGCCGCGGCCACGCCCTCCGAGGCTCCCCCATCGCTGTTCTGACCTACCCCGCGGCCGCTGATTGGGCTGGCGATTGCGGGCTGGCTTGCATCTCCGGCCAAGAATTTCCGGGGATTGACAACCCGCGGTTTTTCCGTACTATTCCCCCTTCCTCTGCATCGGGGCATTCGTCGAGAGGTTCGGCCGCCAGGAGAAAATGGCGGTTGGAAGGGTAGACGAAACCGCACCGGCTCGCTGTGGCGAACCGAAGCGGGCCCACGAGGAATCGGTTTTCGCATTTCCTCGCTACGGCAGCCGCCCGCCCCGCCTGGGGCAGACTGTTGTGCCGTCGTAAAACCCTTTTACCCGGCTACTACCCCGTAGTGTAACGGTAGCACAAGAGATTTTGGTTCTCTTTGTCCTGGTTCGAATCCAGGCGGGGTAGCGTCTTTATCGCAGGAACGTAATGAGCGTCAGCGCAATCATCTTGGCCGCCGGCAAGAGCACACGGATGAAATCCCGGCTGCCCAAGGTGCTGCACGAGATCTGCGGACGGCCCATGCTGGATTATGTGCTGCGGGCGTGCCGCGAGGCGGGATGCCAGCGGGTGATGGTAGTCGTCGGGCACGGCAAGGAACAGGTCAAGGCCGAGTTCGCCGACGACAAACACATCGACTGGATCGAACAGACCGAACAACACGGCACGGGACACGCGGCCCGGATGTGCGAAGGGCAAATACGCAAGCACGACGGCGATGTCCTCATCCTCGCCGGAGACGGCCCGCTGGTCCGCGGCGAAGTGCTCAAGAAACTCCACCTGGCCCACAGGGAAGAACATGCCGCCGGCAGCATGGCGACGGCCATAGTGCAAAACCCCGCCGGCTACGGACGGATCGTGCGCGGCGATGATGGTCGGTTTGTGGGGATCGTCGAGGAAATCGACGCCACCGCCGAACAACGGCGCATCAAGGAAATTTTTCCCAGTTATTATTGCGTGCGCAGCGAAGATCTGCTGTGGGCCCTGGGGAAACTGGAACCCAATAACCGCAAAAAAGAGTATTACCTGACCGACATTTTCGCGCACATGCGTTCTTCGGAACGCAAAGTGGTGGCGGTGCAGGCGGTGGCCGAAGAAGAAGTGCTGGGCGTGAACACGCGGCAGCAACTGGCCGAGGCCGATCAGATTATGCAGCGGCGCATCCACAGCCGGCTCCGGGAAGCCGGGGCCACGATAGTCAGCAGCGCCAGCACCTATATAGAAGACGGGGCCAACGTCGAGCAGGACACGATAATCCACCCGTTTACATTCGTAGGACGCGATGCCAGGATCGGCCCGGATTGCGTCATAGGCCCCTATGCAATGGTGCCGCGCCAGAGTATTGTGGCCGCGGGAGCCAGCGTCCTAGGCAATGTCAGGGACGATAGCCCTGTGGAAAATGCGCAAGGATAAGTTGTTTGGTAGCTGAAGCCGACTGCCGACGCAGGCGGTCAATTGACGTAAGTCATTGTATGTAGTTGAGATATGTCGAATTTAGACGCCGACAAACTCAAGCTGTTCACCGGCCGCGCCAACCCGCAATTGGCACAGCGTATCTGCGACTACTTGCAAATTCCCATGGGACGCGGTCGCACGGAACTGTTTCCCGATGGAGAACTCATCGTCAAGGTTGATGAGGATGTGCGCGGGCGCGACTGCTTCATCGTGCAACCCACCTGCCATCCCGTCAACGCCCACCTCATGGAGTTGATGATCTGGATCGACTGCCTCAAACGAGCCAGCGCCCAGCGAGTGACGGCGGTGATCCCCTACTTCGGGTACGCCCGCCAGGACCGCAAGGATGAAGGCCGGACCCCCATCACCGCCAAACTGGTGGCCAATCTGTTGGAACGCGCCGGGGCCGACCGCGTGGTTTCAGTCGATCTGCACGCCGCCCAGGTGCAGGGGTTCTTCGACATTCCCGTCGATCACCTTCACGCCGAGCCGGTCTTCATCAGTTGGTTCGCCAGTCTCAACCTGGAAAACACGGTGTTCGTCTCCCCCGACGTCGGCAACGTCAAACGCGCCCAGGTCTATGCCAACCGTCTGGGCGGCGAAATCTGCATCATCGACAAGCGCCGGGAAAGCGGCTCCAAAGTCCGCGCCGCCCATATCATCGGCGATGTCGCCGGCAAGACAGCGCTCATGACCGATGACATGATCACCACCGCTGGAACCGTCGCCAAGGCCTGCCAGATCCTCCGCGATAATGGAGCGGCCGACATCTATATCGCCGCCACCCACGCCGTTTTCGCCTACCCGGCCATGGAAAACCTGGCCACCTGCGACTTTACCAAAATTGCCGTCACCGACACCCTACCCGTCGGCGACCGCGCCGAACCCATCAAGGACCGGCTGGTCGTGCTTAGCGTCGCCGAACTGATCGGCGAGGCCATACATCGAATTCATCACAACCAATCCGTCAGCGCTTTGTTCAATCGCGACGAGAAGAAATGACAAGGAGTCCACATGGCAGTGCAAACCGCAGTAATTAACGCCAAACCCCGCAGCGAGTTGGGATCGCGCGCCAACAAGCGCCTGCGCGACGCCGGATTGCTTCCGGGAGTGATCTACGGCCACAAGGAAGCCGTGATTCCCGTCACGCTGCCCCGGCTCGAGGTGGTCACCCACCTGGAGCGCGGAGCGCATCTGTTCGATCTGAGCATCGACGGCAAGAGCGAGAAGGTGCTGATCAAGGAAGTCCAGTACGACCACCTGGGCATCGAAGTGCTGCACGTGGATTTCGCCCGCGTCAGCCTCGATGAAAAGGTCAAGGTCATGGTGCCGCTGGAACTGAAGGGCACCCCCAAGGGCGAAGCCGACGGCGGCGTGCTCCAGCAGATCATCGCCACCCTGGAAATCGAATGTCTGGTGCTGGAAATCCCCGAAGTGATCCGGCACAACATAGCGGAAATGGCCCTGAACGACGTCCTGCACATCAAGGACCTCAAGCCCCCCGGGGGCGTGCGGCTGCTGCAGGACGGGGAACTGATCGTGGCCTCGGTGCGCGAGATTCTGGAAGTCGTGCCGGAGGCCGCGGCGGTGGAAACGGAAGGCGGCGCCGAGCCGGAAGTCATCGGCCGCAAGCTGGCCGAGGGCGAGGAAGCCGCCGCCGATGGCGCTGCCGCCCCGGCGGACAAGGGTGCCAAGGCCGAGAAGCCCGAGAAGAAGTAGGAAGTCCTGGCAGATATGCGTCTGGTCGTTGGCCTCGGCAATCCCGGTCGCAGCTACGTCGGCACCCGGCACAATATCGGGTACGAGGTGGTGGATTGCCTGGCCGCGAAGCTGGGCTGGTGCCAGGGAGATTACGATCGCCTGGCCAGGATGAAATTCGATGGTTTGGCCATGGACGGCATGGCCCAACTGCCCGGCGGAACGCAGAAACTGGTGCTGCTCAAGCCGACGACTTTCATGAACCTCAGCGGCCGCAGCGTGCAGGCGGCGATGGCGTTCTACCAGTTGACGGCCGCCGATCTGCTGGTGGTGCTGGACGATATGGCCCTGCCGTGCGGCCGGCTGCGACTGCGAAAAGAAGGCAGCAGCGGCGGCCACAACGGCCTGAAGGATATTGAACAGGCCCTGGGCAGCAACCAGTACCCGCGCCTGCGGATAGGCATAGATGCGCCGCCGTCGCCCGTGCCCGGCAAGGATTACGTGCTGGGCCGGTTTACCGAGCCGCAACGGCGGCAGCTTGAAACAGCGATAGACCGCGCCGCGTTGGCGGCGCTGAACTGGATGGACCAAGGCATCGAGACGGCGATGAACATATTCAACGCCGAGGCCGAGGCCGATTAAGGAAAACAGCGCAACAGCGACTTCGGCGCCGGCGCGTCGAAAATCGCGGCGTCAAGGCTACTGATGCAGAGCAGCCAAGTGCAATTGGAGCAAGTGCTTATGTCGAAAGAGAATGCAATCAACACGTATGAGGCGATGTTCCTTCTGCCCCCGACGGAGGTTGAGGAGGCCCTCAAACTCTGCCGCGGGGTGATCGAGAAGCATCAGGGCCAGGTCCTGGTGATAAAGAAGTGGGACGAGCGCAAGCTGATGTACGAACTTCGCGGGCAAAAGCGCGGCTTGTACGTGATCGCCTTCTTCACCGCCGGCGGCAGCGCGGTGGCCCCCATCTGTCGCGATGTGGAACTCAGCGACTTATTCCTGCGCGTGCTGGTAACCCGCGCCGACCATCTCAATAAGGACGAGATGGAAAAAGTCGAGCCCCAGCCCATTCAGCCGCGTGAAGAACGCCCGGCGTTCGACCGCTCGATGGGCATGAACTGGGACCGCCCGGACTTTTCCGATCGTCCCGAACGCGGCCCGCGCGGCCCGCGCCGGCAACAGGATCCGTTTGATGCGCCCCCGGCCAAAGACTGATGTGGCCCAAGGGCCGTTGTCAGCGGCCCAGGCGCAAGCGCGGTCTTGGCGCAGGTAATTTTCCGGCAAGCACTTTTTGGAGATCGGCCATGGCCAACCTCAATAAAGTATTTCTAATGGGCAACCTCACGCGGGACCCACAATTGAAATATCTGCCCAGCCAGACCGCGGTTGCGGAATTCGGGCTGGCGATGAACCGCAGGTGGAAGGGCGCCAACGGCGAGGATCGCGAGGAAGTGTGCTTCGTTGATTGCAGTGCCTTCGGAAAAACCGCCGAGGTGATCAATCAGTATTTCCAGAAGGGCAAGCCGATCTTCGTCGAGGGCCGGTTGAAACTGGATCAGTGGGAAGACAAACAAGGCGGCGGCAAGCGCAGCCGGTTGACGGTGGTGGTGGACAATTTCCAGTTCATCGGCGGACGCGATGGCGGAGGCGGTGGCGGGGCAGAAGGCGACGCCCAGGGCCAACCACCCCGGGCAGCCCGTCCGGCCCCGACCCGGCCTCCACAAACGCCACGGCCGTCGGCTACCGATGGGTCTTCCCAGACTCCGCCCGACCAGCCGCCATTTGGCAATGAAGAACAGTTTAAGGAAAACGATATCCCCTTTTAGGCTCTGTGTAAGACCCCGATGACCGTAAGGGCATCGGGAGCGACAACAGGCTCAAAAAAACACAAGAGGTTAAGTCATGGCAAACGTGAAGCTCCTGCTCAAGGAATCGGTCAAGAACGTCGGACGGGTCGGCGACATCGTGGAGGTATCTCCCGGATACGCGCGCAACTACTTGATCCCACACGATTTGGCGGTCGAACCCACGACTGGCAATATCAAGAAGATCGAGGCCCGCCGCAAGGAAATCGAGAAGCAGGAACGCGAGCGTCGCGAACAGCAGGCCGCGTTGATCGAACAATTGAAGAAAGTTGAAGTCACCCTGGAACGCCGGGCCAACGAGCAGGGCCACCTGTTCGGCTCGGTGTCGGCCACCGACATCGCCAAAGCCCTTCAGGCCCAGGGTTTCAACGTCAATCCCGACGATGTGTTGCTGGGCGGCAAGCTCGATCGCATCGACACTTATACGGTGCAGGTGAAGCTGGCCGAGGACCTGGCCACCGATATGAAGGTCTGGGTCGCTCCCGACTTCGAAAGCAAGGCCGCCATCGACGCCGCCCAAAAGACCAAGGCCGCCGCCGAAGCCGAAGCAGCCACCGAGGCCAAGCCAGTGGCGGAGGCGAAGAAGTAAGGCGACAGGGATAGCCGGCGCGCGGCCGCATGTGATCTGGCCCGTGCTTTCACCTGTAGCCTTGGGCCGGGTCATTGTTAATTGCCCGTGGAGAACCTGTCGGCACGATCCATACGATCGTGCCGACGGGTTTTTTGACTTTACAATGCAAGGATGGCCGCGGTAGCGCTGGCCGTTCAAAAATATCCATCTTGCCGCCCGCTTGCCAACCAAGAAGACCACAGCCACGGAAGGTATCGCCGATGACCCAACTCATGGACAATTCCATCGCCAAGCAATTCGACCGCCTGCCCCCCCACTCCATCGAATCGGAGATGTGCCTTATCGGCTCGATGATGCTCGACCGGGAGATCATCGGGGAGGTGGTGCAGATACTCAGCGCCGATGCCTTCTTCCAGGCCGACCACCAGATCCTCTGGAATACGATTGTGCACCTCTACGACCAGAACAAGCAGGTCGATCCGCTGATCGTGCGCGAGGAATTGATCAAAGCGCACCAACTGGACGAAATCGGCGGCCTGGACTACCTGGCCCAGATCATCAACTCCGTTCCTTCGGCCGCCCACGGCAGGCATTATGCGACCATCGTCCGCGAGAAGGCCCTGCTGCGCCAACTCATCAGCGCCAGCAACGACATCATCCGCGACGCCTACGCCCCCCACGAACAGGCCGACGAGGTGCTTAACCAGGCGGAAAGAAGAATATTCGAGATCGCCGAGAAGAAGGTCGGCGGCAACATCGAGACGTTGGAAAAGGTATTGGGCGAAGTCTACGATGCCATCGGCAACCACGCCAAGCGCGGCCTGCAGACGGAGTACACCGAACTGGACGATACTCTCAACGGCCTTCAGAACGGCGAGATGATCATCATCGCCGCCCGCCCCTCGATGGGCAAAACCGCCCTGGCCATGAACATCGTGGAAAACGTGGCCTGCCGCGGCATCCCCTGCGCCGTTTTTTCCATGGAAATGAGCAAGCAGCAACTCGCCCAGCGCATGCTCTGCAGCCGGGCGAAGATCGACGGCCACAAGCTCCGCAAGGGCATGCTTCAGAGCGAGGATTACACCAAACTGGCCAACGTCGTCGGCGAACTGGCCAAGGCCCCCATCTGGGTGGATGACTCGGCGGGGATGACCATCCTCGACCTCAAGGCCAAGGCCCGGCGACTGAAACTCAAGAACGATGTCCAACTGGTCATGATCGATTACATGCAGTTGATGGACAACCCCGGCGTGGATAACCGCCAGCAGCAGATCAGCGAGATTTCCCGGGGCATCAAAGCGGTGGCCCGGGAGCTGAACGTGCCGGTGCTGTGTCTATCGCAGCTAAACCGGGCCAGCGAGGGCCGCGACGGGCATCGGCCGCGCATGAGCGACCTGCGCGAAAGCGGCTCCATCGAGCAGGACGCCGACGTGATCATGCTCCTGCACCGCGAGGACTACTACAACATGGGCCAGCCGGACTTCAACCCCACCAACGAGGCCGAGATCATCATCGCCAAGCAGCGCAACGGCCCCACCGGCACTATCAAGCTCTCCTTCTTCAGCAACACCACACGCTTCGAGAACCGCGCCGCCGGACCTGATCCCTATGCATGATGGGCCTCCGCCATCCCTTTTTGTGCCTTTTTGTAGCCCGTCGGATGCTGACGTTTCACGTCAATGGCGCCCACAAACGCCCTTATCGATGTGTTTATGGCGTCGACAAGTCCAAGCCGATGTGTCGATTTATAACCAGATAATCGACATGTATTCCGCTCGTATCCATGACGGCGATGATGCGAGAGCGTCAGAGAGTGGCAATAGACCATGAGACTTTACGTCGTTGGCTTGTGAAGGCCGGCGTGTGGAAAGGGGTCCGTAAGAGGCAGAAGCACCGAAGTCGGCGAGAGAGGATGGCGCATCCAGGAG
>Ga0316227_1001327_pt1 | contig 27406 bp, 7 predicted proteins | sample TBH18019metaG_FD_206012 | JGI IMG/M metagenome (GOLD analysis project Ga0316227, IMG submission 206012) | Freshwater microbial communities from Trout Bog Lake, Wisconsin, USA - TBH18019 | ecosystem: Environmental > Aquatic > Freshwater > Lake > Hypolimnion/Profundal zone | place: USA: Wisconsin... | reverse complement strand
GCTTCGTGCCGCCATCTCTGGCGACTACGCAAAACTCGCTTCCGGGCGGCTACCAACCTTTTCCGGGTGGGATTGGGTACCCACTGAGTTCCTCTGAGCAGTTTCTACTTTCACGCTTCCCCTGCTCCAGGGCTTTCCATGGCGCGACAGACATCCTGACCTCTTCTGGAAAGAACGGCCGAATTGAAGAATGAAAATGAGCCCAACGCCGGCGCGGTCCGAAATGGATGACCCAAAAACGGCAGAGGAGGCTCGTGGACTGCGGTGAAGTACCCTTTCCATTAACCACAAACTGGAAGCCGAGCACGGAAACCGGAGCGGCTCATATTATTTGTCAACCTGAGCTTGCGAAGAGCCTGTCCTGAGTCTGTCGAAGGAATCTCACGGCAGGCCAGCCGGCGTTATGTCACCATTCACCGTTCTCGAAGCTGACGGCACCGCCCGATGAGCCGTCCGTCCCGAGTACGTGCCGACTGAAACGAACGTCGCGATCGCCTCGCGAGATTCCTTCGCAGGCTGCCAATGAACCTGCCGGAAAGACGGGGCGTTCGGGAGCGGGAATCCGGGGAGCACACGCGCCCTCGCGTGTTGGCGTCGGCACCCTCGCCGACGCGAACTTTTTTGCGCTGCCGACGCGATTAGCCGCGAAGATGCCTTTGGCGAGGGCGCCAAAGGCCACACGCGAGGGCGCGTGCGCTCCCCGGAAGCTGGCGCGACGCAGGTTCATGCCCAACAATCACCCTCGCGCTTTGGCGAGGTTAGCTCCTTAGGATGACAACGTTCGGGGCTCCGTTCTCACTCCTGCGCCCGATTTGCAAACTTGTGAGTAATGGAAAGAAATCTCCACCGCTTTCGAAGCGATCGGTCTCAGGAATTACCCAAAGCGTTTCCTGCGCCCATCGACTCGTCGCTGGGGAGGCAAACAGGCCTCGCCGCAGTCCTATAAGACGCTGGCGCGACCACAACGCGCCACGGCTTCGCCGCCCCGAATGGTCTCACGTCCATTCCAGGTAGAGGTCAGGAGGTCTGGGGGTAGAGTAGGACAAATTTCTTCTGAATGGATAATTTACCGCCATTCACCGTCTATACCCACGTATATACTTTGCCCCCCCCTGAAGGCTGTCGCTTTTCGCCCCCGAAACCCTCCACTCCGCAAAATCCCGATAATCCTGTTGAATTTGTTTCACGCTCGGAAATCAACTCGCCCACGCTCCACTGTGTGCTGCGGCTGGTTGGCGCGATGGGGCTGGAATAAAGTTTCAACATGATTCCCAAGATCTAACAGGATCTAACAGGATTAACGGGATTGGAGAGCGCGAGAGGGGGGGCTTGTACTCCGCGGAAGAAATCTGTCCTGCGCTCGAGGATATGCCTCAACATTCGTTAGGCTTGCTCCGGGACGACTCTTCTAATAACTTGATCGCCTCCCCGTTTTTAAAATGTCTCGAACCGCTTGGGGCATCGTTGCCCGTCGGCAACAGGATCTATCCACTCGCCCCCAAAGCTATGAAAATCCGCCACTTCATCATTCTCATATTAGGAATCGCCGGTCACCCGCTTTCGCACGCTGATGGAGCGCCATCCCCAGCCTTGCGCGAGCGCATCGAAGCCGACTGGTCCCGACAGGAGCAGGTGATTCGCGGGGGCGATGCCGCCACCGCCAAAGCCGTCGATGGAGTGCTGGAACGCGGACGCTTGCTTTGCGAGGACCTCGACCGATGCAACAGGGGCGATGCCACCGCGGTTCGCAAGGATTTGGACGAGGTCGCAGCCGAACGCGCACGCCTTGGAAACGCGGGAACGCCGGAAGCGTTGCGTGCGCTCTATTGCCGGGCGCGCTGGGCGATGCGCGAGGCGATGCTGGCGCACCGCCGCCTCGCGGGAGACCGTTTGCTCTTCCTCAAACGCCAGTGGCCCAGAGTCGACCACCAATGCGCTCATCGCGTCGGCGAGGCGCAAAGCCCCGGCGCCAACCTGTGCGAACTCACCGGCCTTCAAGCGGAAGGAACGGTGCGGGAGATTTTGGATTCAGAAACAGCGAGGGGCGGTATCGGACGTCCGGATTTGTCGTTTGACGCCGCCCGCATCGTCTTTCCGTATGCCCGTCCCCGAAACCCACCCACGAATTACCCGCTAGCCGACGGTCATTCCGCGTACGATCCCGAAGATCCCAAAGACAGCACGGCCTATCGAGGCGGTTCCTGTCACATGTACAACATCTACACCGTCGGTGTGGATGGCAGGGATCTGCGCCGCTTGACTGCTGACGACACCGCCGAGGACACCGAGCCGTGCTGGCTGCCCGATGGGCGGATCGCGTTTACCTCCTCACGCGAGGGACGCATGGTGCAATGCGGCGACTGGGCTCTTGTCTTTGGCATCTGGTCTATGGCCGCCGATGGAAGCGATCTGCGCAAGGTGGGCGAACCGCAGGACAGCGAGTTCTATCCCTCCACGCTGGAAGACGGACGCATTCTTTACACTCGCTGGGATTATGTAATGAAGCCTTACAACGTCATCCAGCAACTCTGGACGGTGTATCCGGACGGACGCAACGCCCAACTCGCGTTCGGTGACTGGTACGCATTCTCCCGCGGCCCCCTCGCTTTGTTCGAGGCCCGGCAGATCCCCGGCGCCCGCAAGGCGGTTGCGGTGGGCTCGGCGCACCACAACACGTGCGCGGGCTCCATCATGGTGGTGGATCTGGACAAGAACCGGATGGGGCCGTCGGGCATGGTGAATATCACTCCGTGGATCGGGTATCCGGAAGCGACTGCGCCGTTGCTCGACGAGCGCATCGACCGCAAGGTCCCCGAAGTGCCGCTCATTTCCAATCACACCAGCAACACCGGTTGGTATGCTTCCCCATATCCGCTCGATGACGGCTATTTCCTGGTCTCCTATAGCTTTGAGCAACCCGATAACGCCGCGGCGGGCTATGGGATTTACCTGATCGACCGTTTCGGCAACCAGGAACTGATTCACCGCGGCCAGGGCTATTCCTGCTACGCTCCGATGCTGCTGACCCCGAGAAAAACGCCGCCTGTCCTGCCGGATCAGGTGCATGGAGTCGATCCCGCCACGCCCGGCAGAATGCTGGTGCTGGACGTCAACGAGGGGTTGGAGGGGATCCCGAGGGGCACGGCTAAATTTCTACGCATCATCGAGATCTCCGCGAAGAACCGCCACACCAACCCGCACCGATGCGACACCGGAGTGAGTTCGGGCTACGACTTGCGCAGTGTGCTGGGCACGGTGCCCGTCGCGGAGGACGGTTCAACCTTCTTTGAGGTTCCAAGCGGGAAACTCCTGATGCTGGAAGCCCTGGATGAAAACCATCTGGAACTCCAGCGCATGCGCAATTACGTCAATCTCATGCCGGGCGAAACGCGCAGTTGCATCGGCTGCCATGAGAAGCCCGGTCACGCACCCGTTCAACCATTGCGGAGCGCGAAAGCGCTGGTCCGCGGTCCAGTGCCGATCACACCGCCGCCCTGGGGGGCGGGACCGATGGGATTCAAGCGCGTGGTGCAACCGCTGCTGGATCGGCAATGCATCCGCTGTCACGACGGCGGCGCCGGTTCCGATCACGCGTCCGATTTGCGGGGAGCGAAGATGGTGCAAGCGCCCACGCTGTATGATCGCGACGAGGGCCCGCAGCATCTGGTTAGCGATTCATTCCTGGCACTCCTGCCGCACGTCAATTATGTGAAAGTCGGCGGATATCAGGGACCGAAGCTTCCGTTTAAACCAGGCGCCTGCGGTTCGCGGGTGAGTCCGCTAATGAGACTGCTGGCCAAAGATCATCACGCTCTGCGCCTGCCCGCCGCCGACTGGCAGGCTTTGGCTTCGTGGATTGACTGCAACGCCCCGTATTTTGCGGTTTATGAAGAGATGGACCAAACGCCGGCCCGCGGGCTGGAGCCATCCCTGAAAGACATTGCGGCAATTGCGGCCCGGAGCGCTCAACTCAGAGCGGAGGGACGCCGGCTGGTTGCTTATCTCGCGGGCGGACTCCAATCGCGTTCGCTCGGCGCCGGCCCGGTGGTTCTCTCACAAACCGATTCCGGCGCCGCGTGGACCTGGCCGGGCGCGAATGCGATCCCCGATCTCCCCGCGACTCAGCGACAAGCCGCTTTTGCCGCCAGTCGCCTGGGTTTTACCATCGATGGTCTCGACCTCATGCGGCGCTATATGCTTTGTGTGACGTGGTGGGATTTCGACGGCAATGGCCGCCGCCAGAGCGTTTTCACGACCGGTTCACGCGGACGGCAACAACTGGCGCGGGCTCAAAACCTGCCGTCATGGAGAACGAACCACGAGAAACCGGCGCTCGTGGAAGCCGCCCTGCCCCCCGAATCGATCGTCAATGGCCGCGCACGCTTTCAAATTGTCGCGGAGGCTCCGGTCAACTGCGTGGTCAGCGAGGCCTGGGTGGAGGAGCGTTGACGTGGCTACGGCTGGATGCACAGCCGATAGAAACGCCGCAAAACGCCGACCGCATTGCTGGCTGAGAGGATCAACGTTCCGCCGGTGCCGCTCTGAGGCGCGCCAAGAGTAACCCAGTCATTTGGCGCAAGAGTGTCGGAGCGCTGTAGTCGATACACGCGTCCGAAGACCGATCGCACCGAGAATTGGGGGGTTCCGCCCGAGATGCCGATTGCTGGCGCCGCCAAGCGTGCCCGATTCCCCTTCGAGCGTTGTAAACGGAGTGGCCGCGCCGACAGAGTCCGCGCGGCCAACTTCCTCGAATGCCAATGCCAGAACCGCGGCGGCAAGCAAGACTAACCCGTAACGAGGAATGTTCACCGGTTTGTCGATGCGGCTTCCCCTCCCCTACTCTCGTCTCACTCCTACCGGCTCCTGAACTGCCTGGTTCTGCGCTCCGGTGTTCTGTGGCGGCAAGGGTATCCACCAGAACCGATACATCCCAACCGCGCCGACAATGAACAGCGGCAGCGTGTGGAAGAAGGCCGAATACGATTTGATCACCAGTTGCATCGGCAACATAAACATCGTCACCTGGCAGACTAGCGCAAACGGAACTGCGATGATGTCGTTGCGGTGTTCGCGCCTGAGCGCCAAGGCTTCCTCACCGGTGAACTCGTCCTTCAACGGCCCCCATAGTCCGAATGGACGAGTCGTTCGGTAAAAGTGTCGCAGATTGGCCATCGGAGTGGGCTCGAAACAGAACGAACCGATGATTGTCCCGGCGAAGGAAAGCGTGGTCATTAGCACAAACTGCTGCCACTCCGGCAACTGCGGCACGGTCAACCTTTGAATGACGGCGCCCAACCCTCCCACCAGGATTCCGCAGAACATTCCAGGCGCATTGCACCGCCACCAGTAGAAGCGCAGCAACCCGGCAAGGCCGCCCGCGCCAAAACCCATGATGATCCATCCCCACAGGTCGTTGATGCTGTTCGCCGTGACGCCGAAGTAAAATCCCAAGACTACAATAGTCAGCGTCGAACCGTAGGAAGCGAAGATCAGCTCCCGGTTGGCCGCTTTCGGGCGCATGAAGTTTTGGTAAATGTCCTTTACGAAGAAGGCGCTGGCCTGGTTCACCATGCCATTCTTGCACGACATCATCGCCGCGAACATTGCGACAACAACAAGACCTTTCAGCCCGGTGGGCAGCATGTTCAGCAAGACCGCAGGAAGGATCTGCTCCGGGTTCACCGTCCCGTTAAAACTGACCAGCGGCAGCTTCCCGTGCCAGTCAGGCCCGAGCAACGCCCGGATTCGGTCAACCAGATCCGCTGGGTAATGCGAGGGCGAGTTGATGATGCCCGCCGTCAGATCGTGCCAGAACGGAGCGGTGATGTTGGGAAAGTGCTGGTGAATCGTGTCGGCGACTTGCCGTGTCACCGCCGTATCCGGGAACACCGAATGCACGAAGTAGATACCCATCACGGCGAAGCCGATCATTAGCGGCCAGCGGAACATCACCATCACGCCTTGCAGGAGCGATTGGAGCCCGCAATCGCGATCGCTCTTGGCGCCGAAATAGCGCGACTCCGCCCCGGCGCCCATCCCGTAAAGGACGTTGCGGAGCAGGTAGAAACTGGCGATCATGATCAGCGGTTGATAGTCCTGGTACCCCGGCGGCATCGGCGTGTGCCACGCCGGATGCGAAGCCGTCCAGAACGGGTTGCCGGTGACCTGATTCGCTGTTTCGGCGAGATTCCCCAGACTAGGCACCATGTGCCATGCCATGTACGAGATGATCACACAGGAGAACATCACGATGATCCCTTGCACCAAATCTGTCAGCACCACGCCGTAGAAGCCGGCGCTCATGGTGTAAAGCGTGGTCACCATGATGAGCACCAGAGTGGTCACCATTGGAGGGAACGGAAAGAACATTCCAAGAAAGAGGCTTGTGCCGCGAATCAGGTAGGCCAGAAGCATGATCGTGTTAATGATCCCCATTACAGCGGAAAGCAAGCGCACCCCCTCCGCCGCCTTGCCGTCGCCGAAGCGATAGGTCATCCACTCTGCCCCCGTCATGCAACCGGAGCGCCGATGCCATTTTCCAGCGTAACAAAGCATGAACGCCAGGATCAGCACCGCCCCGCCTCGAAACTCCACAAACAACCCGCGAGGCCCCATCATATACAGGAATGAAGTGATGATCATGGTCCCCGTGAGATCGAACCAGTTCGCCATGCCGGCGACGCCAAGCAACCACCACGGCAACGAGTGCCCTCCGAGAAAGTAATGGTCGATGCTGGAACTCGCCTTGCGCGTCATGATCATTCCCATGACAAGGCTGAGAGCGAGGTAACCGATGATTATCGCGTAATCGACAGGACTAAGGGCATGCATAATTGGGGAATATAAAACTATCCGGGTTAGCGGGCGGGCGGCAGATCCGAAACGGGCAGTTCCTTTCGCAGCAACCGGCCAAATTGACCGGCCAGCCAGAGGTATTGATCCGGCGCAACGCCCTTCTCGAACTGAAAAACGCTCGCCCCGACTGGCGGGTTGGCCGAGCACTTCATGATCGCCGTGCCTTCGTCCAGTTCATCGAACATGGCCACGTAAAGCATGTTGGCGCCGAGCCGGGCCAGTTCCCTCCCCTGCTTCCAGAAGAAACGCCCATCCTCGCGGGAGATGACCGGAGCATTGCCGCTCCGCTTCTGCTGCTTGAACAGATTGCTCCAGCTAAAGCCCGGAAAAATGACCGGCAGGTAGTCGAGATGTTGCTCCCGACACCATGCCAGGTCCGGTTGCTGGTTGCGCGGAATATCGGCCAGAAACGCTTCCGTTGAATTATAGCGCGTCACGCTCCAGGGACTGATGATATCCGCCTTTCGAAGAACGTCATGCAAATGCGGGTCCACCACGGAATCGCGATTCATCGAACGCCAACCGTACGGCACGCCGAGCAAAAGGCTGTTTCCGCCGTACCGCCGATCGCTCTTAAAAAAATCGATCAACGCTTCCGAGTCTTTCAACGAATACTTGCGCCCCTCGTTGAAGCCAATCCCCCAAATCCCGATAACCGGCTTGCCACCGTGCTTCTGGTAGGCGGGATCGTTGCGCACCTGCGCCAAATCCACCAGGTTCTTCCAGTCCTGCGCGATGATCGTCATCAATTGCTTCCCGGAAAGTCCGGTCAAGTCATACATTACCGCCCAGGTGCGTCCATTTGCATTTGCCGCATGGCGGACGTTGTCGAGGACGGCATTGCAGAAGTCGTAGCTGTCAGACCGGTACATGTCAGTGCCGAAGCGCTGCAGGAACACCCCGTCGATCCCGTATTGCGCCATCCACTGAAAGTGGCGGTTGACGGTCTTGGAATTATAGCTGCTGAAAACCTGCGCCACCGATCCATCCGCCTGACGAAATTCCGTCGGATACCGCTCGTCCGCGCCGAACTCGCTCATATCGGGCCAAAGATCGATTTTGCAGGTTCCCGGTTTGAAGATGCCATCGCCGTAGTGAACCCACCCTTCCTGCGCTCCATCCCCATGCGCGGCGAACCAGCCCTGATAACCGCAGACGACCTTTCCATTCAGCGTGTTCGGATCGGTTCCCTGCCGATGTTCGCCGGACCACGGGCGAAGGCGTGCCGTAACATCTTCCCAAGTCCACGCCAACGCACCCCGCGGCGAAGGCTCTCCCGCCATGCATGGGGCGGCGCTCCACATCGAAAATGCAAAGGCAACCGCGAATGGCACTAACTTGAGGGCTTTTGGGGTCACAACAGATTGAATGACAGACCATTTACGGTCTTTCTTCGGGGGAGGCAAGCGAAATAATGCCTAACCTCCAGTCGCATCGGCACCGCGACCGAATTCCAGGCCGAGGGCAAAACACCAGAGCTTCGCATCCAACCGCGCACCCTGCCGCTCTTCTTCAAGCAGTCGAGCCTTCAATCCGCGAAGAGGCAGCAGAAGCACTTCGATCGATTCATCCGCATCCGGCATTGCACCCCTTTGCTCGGAACAAACAACGTAAACCAGAGCCGTCTTCTCGTCGGTCAGGCCCGGCGAATTGTGAACGAAGGGACCGGCGTCAACGACAGCACCGTGGAATCCTGTCTCCTCCCCAAGTTCCCGAACGGCGGCAGCCGCGGCGGTTTCGCCGGGGTCGATCAAACCGGCGGGCAACTCAAGCACCCATGCATCCACCGGCGGTCGGTATTGTTTGACCACGACCAGGCAGGGTTCGCCGGCGCGTTCCACGGTGGCAATTATCGAAGCGGCTCCCGACGCTTGCCGGCGCCGCACGCATTCCCAATTTCGAAGCTCCCCTTTGGCGTTCCGATACGTGATTCGATGGAGGGAGAGCCAGTCGCCTTTGGCGAGAACGGTGGAGCACATGGAGAGATAATCGGCAGGTGAATCGTTCGGGACGCAAGGAAATTCGTTCGATCCCGCCATCCGAGGGCATTCGAGAGCGCGGGACAAGTTTTTCTATTATTGACCCGCCGATTCTTGCGAGAACGTCGGAGACCGAGTTCTGGGGAGCGCACGCGCCCTCGCGTGCGGCCTTTGGCGCCCCGCCAAAGGCATCTTCGTGGGTAATCGCCAACAGCGGAACAAAAGTTCGCTTCGGCGAGGGCGCTTGCGAAACTGTGTAAATCTAGCGGTTCACATGACAGTACCATTTGACAAATCCCCTGCCGTTTCCAACACTGACAGCGTCATGGCCATTTTCTCCGTCGCTCCGTATTCCCGCCCTGCCGCGCTCGCACTCGCCGGTTCGTTCATTGTTTCTGTCACCCTGATGCTTGCCGAAGCTTCGGCGGCGGACTGGCCGCGCTGGCGCGGTCCCGACGGGGACGGCATTTCCAAGGAAACCGGATGGACGTCGACATGGCCGGCCAGCGGTCCGCGTGTCCTTTGGCGCAGGAACGTTGGCATCGGTTACTCCTGTTTTTCGGTGGTGGGCGACCATGTCTTCACCATGGGCAATGAAAGCAGCGACACCAACATGGGAACGGTCTTCTGCCTCAACACGGAAGACGGAGTCACCCGGTGGACGCATACTTACCCCAGCAAGCTCGATCCGAAGTTTTTTGACGGCGGCCAACTTTCCACGCCCACGGTGGACGGCGATTTCGTCTACGTCCTGGGCAGACAGGGACAGCTGTTCTGCCTGAAACGCGTGACGGGAGCCCCCGTTTGGTCGAAGGATCTGGTCAAAGATCTTGGCGGCGTCATGCCCACGTGGGGCTACTCGGCCTCGCCGTTCATCGTGGACGAGAAACTGATTCTCGATGTGGGCGGCAAAGGCGCGTCGGCGGTGGCACTGAACAAGACCACCGGGGGCGTCATTTGGAAGGCCGGGGATGACATCGCCAGCTACTCAACCCCCACCCTTTTCACCGACCGCGGCCTGCCGGCGCTGGCCATCTTCAATGGAGCCGGCCTGGTCATTCGCCAGTTGGCCGACGGCAAGGAAACGGCCCGTTATCCGTGGAAAACTTCTTACGACATCAACCCCACCACGCCGATCGTGTTTGGAAATCGGATCTTCATTTCTTCCGGTTACGGTCACGGCGGGGCGTCCGTGCGGATTGGGGAGGGCGCCCTGTTCAAGATGTGGGAGAGCAAGGAGATTCGCACGAAGATGAACAGTTGCATTCTCTGGAAGGGCTGCCTGTACGGCTTCGACGAGAAGCAGTTGAAGTGTCTTGAATTTGCCAGCGGCGCGGTGAAATGGAGCCAGGATGGCCTGGGGATGGGCGCCCTGACGCTAGCCGACGGCAAGCTCCTTGTGATGTCCGAAAGCGGCGATCTGGTGATCGCGGACGCCGATCCGGGCGCCTACAAGGAGCTGGCCAGAACGCACGTCCTTTCAAAGACCTGCTGGACCTGCCCCATTCTCGCCAACGGAAGGATCTACTGCCGCAACAGCGCCGGAGACATCGCCTGCGTGGATGTTTCGGGCAAACCGGCGAGCCCGTAGTTCAACTTTGATAAGTCCTATCGATAGAGTCCTGTCGATAGATTTGCGGGCAAGCTCTCCGCGCCAACGGCGCAGCCTCATACCAGCCAGGGCAACGCTCCAGAGCGGGCTTGCCCGTGCTTGCATAAGTGACTGGGACTGAGAGGGGTTTGGTGGGCATGGCCGGTTAAACTCAGACCTCCTGACCTCTACCTGGAATGGACGTGAGACCATTCGGAGCGGCGAAGCCGTGGCGCGTTGTGGACGCGCCAGCGTATTTATAAAACTGCGGCGAGGCCTGGTTGCCTCCCCAGTGACGAACCGATGGGCGCAGGAAACGCTTTGGGTAATTCCTGAGACCCAACCGCTTCGAAAGCGGTGGAGACTCCTTTCCATTCCCCACAAGTTTGCAAATCGGGCGCAGGAGTGAGAACGGAGCCCCGAACGTTGTCATCCTGAGCCTGCGAAGGATCTCACGAGGCGATCGCGACGTTCGTTTCAGTCGGCACGTAGTCGGAACTGACGGCTCGCCGGGCGGCGCTGTCAGCTTCGAGAACGGTGAATAGTGACATAACGCCAACTGGCCTGCCGTGAGATCCTTCGCAAGCTCAGGATGACCAAATAATATGGGCCGCTCCGGTTTTTGTGCTCGGTTTCGGTTTTGTGGTTAATGGAAAGACAGGACTGCCGCTCCAGGACGCTGGCGCGACCTCCGAAACCCCATTCGCCTTCGAGTCCGCTGCTTATCCGAACAGTATTGGGCGGGACGCCAGCGCCAGCACGCGAGGGCGCGTGTTCTCCCCGGATGCGGCTTGGTGTACCCGCGGATTTCACGGATTGGCACGGATGAAACCTATCCGTGTTCATTCGTGTAATCCGTGGTTACTCGGTTAAACGCGAGCTTCTTGAGAAAATGCCTTTGGCGGGGCGCCAAAGGCCGCACGCGAGGGCGCGTGCGCTCCCCGGAGCCCGGTCTCCGACGTTCTCGCAAGAATCGGCGGGCCAAATAATAGAAGAAATTTGTCATGGGCTCAACTCCGGGACGGCCCGAAAATGGATGTGTCTGAACACGCCGGCAACCCTTATTAATCTGCGGAAATCTGCGTAATCTGCGGACCCTTCTGTTTCCCCTCTTTCTTGGCGCGATCACGACGCGCCATAAGGATGACTGAGATTTCTTGCAGTCGCAGCTGCGGTTTCAAACGGATTTGGATAAACGATGCACAAAACCAGATGCTAAATGCACGAAATCGGATGGCGGAGGTGGTTGGAGTCGAGTATTTTATATGACGCGAACCGTAGTTCGTGCATTCCTTAACGATCCTCAAAATAACCCGCAACCCTTGGTTTCCTATGAAAACACTCAAGACAAATCCTGAATTCTCCAAAGCCGCCCACCACCTTCTGCCGTCTAAAAAGCCCGCCAAAGCCCTGGTTTCCGCGGCGACGGCCTGCTCACCGGAACTGAATTTGCACCGAAACCTGGGAATCGCGCTCCTGACGATGGGGGCGGCCATGGCTTCTTCCTCGCCGGCTCAGGCCGCCACCCAGACGTGGACCTCCGGGAACGGGGTCAACGTCAGTGGCACCGCCAACTGGAGCAACGTCGCAAACTGGACCACTGCGGTCCCGGCCTCCGGTGATTCAGTGACCTTTGGCGCCACTACCGGGACCACGGCGCTGAACTATGATCTGGCTCTCAGCGGTTTGGGCACCGTCACGTTCAATGCCGATGCCCCTGCCTACACGATTAGCGGCAACGCCATCGTTGGCAACGCCAGTTATGCTGGGATCGTTGGGTTCGTCGTCAATAGCGCCAGCAGTGTCACACAGACGATCAACCTCAACTTCACCGCGTATAACAACGCGATCCCCGTGACTGGCTCGGGCAATCTTACATTAACGGGGGCAATCAACAAAGGCGGCACTTATAACCCTTATTTGGAAATGGATGGCACCGGGGTGCTGACCCTGGGCGGTTCCACCACAATGAATAGTGCCGGCGGCACTAACCCTCTCCAGGCTAACTCCGGCACGGTGATCCTGGCCAAGACGGTCGCTGGGGCCTTCAATCTCGGGCTGACCATCAACGGCGGAACCGTCAAATTGGGGGCGGCTGAGCAGCTCAGAGGGGGACAGGCTCCCACCTTGAATGCCGGCACCTTGGATTTGAATGGGTATGATTCCGCTCTGGGTGGTGGCGGAACTGGAGTATACAATGTGACGTACGGTATTGGTGAGCTCACCGGTTTGGGGGGGCGTGTCACAAATAATGCGGCGGGCAGCGGCACCAACTGGCTGGTCATCGACCAAGTTGGCACCCAGGCCAGCTATGGTGGCACGATTACCGATGGGACTTCCGCCAAGGTGGGGCTGAGCGTGATGGCGAATTACAATCAAAGCGCCTTCCATGCTTTTTCGGGCATCAACAACTACTCCGGTGGCACGTTCATTCAGAATCTCTATACTGGCTCGGGCGGCAGAGCGGAAATCTTGAGTATTTCCAATGTTGCAAGCATCGGATCGACGGGCAATCGCACGCTTACTTTTAAGAGTGGCGCCAGCTCTGCTGACACCTCCCTTCAGCTCACAGGGACGGCGGTCATCAACTCCACTCAGTTCGATGCCATCACCTTCACGCCTGGGCTGGGGGCTGCCTTCGATATTGCCGACCCAAACAACACCTTCACCTTCGGGAATAATGCGTCGGGCGCGAGTGTCTCTTCGACTGGACTCGCGGTTTTTGAGAAATTAGGGGCGGGTACCATGGTTGTTACCGGTTCGCTTGGTTACACAAACGCCACCTATTTAGGGGGCGGCACCCTGAAGATTGACGCGCAAAACGGGGGTATTCTCCCGAGTGCCAGCGCTCCTTTGTTTGCCGGGGGCAGTCTTTACCTCCTCGGGAAAACCTCGGGTTCCACCACGCAGACCTTGGGCAACGTCAGCATGTCAGCGCTTAGTAGCTATGGGGCTAATTCTGGCGGTGCCAGTACGATCACGGTGGACGCGAATGGCGGCGCGGGGACGACGCTGACCTTGGGGACCTGGAATAACTCCACCAGCGCGGGCTACACCTTGAATGTCAAGACCTTGACTTCGGGAACGGTCACGACCACCACGACCTCGGTCACCAACGGGCTGCTCGGCAACGGGCGCGTCACTTTCACGGACGCCAGCGGCAATGTTAATTTCGCGGGACTCGGTACCGCCGTAGGCGCTAACTACCCTATCCAGGCCGCGACCTACACCGCAAACTTGCCGGGAACGTTCACAGTCGCTACGGGAACAACGAACTACTCTCAGGCGAATAACGCCTCTATCACCACCAGTGGCACGGTCAACGCCCTCAAGCTGACGACCAGCACCACGGGCCAGGCTCTCACCATCTCCGGCGGCCAGACGCTCACGCTCACCACCGGCGGCCTGCTCTTCGCCGGCGGGACCGACTACTCCATCACAGGCGGCGCCTTGGCAAGCAACACCGCCACCAACTCCGACCTGATCATCCATCAATATGGCGCTGGCACGTTGACGATCGGCTCGGTGATCGCCAACGGTGTCGGTGCTTCGACGCTGACCAAGGCCGGCCCCGGCTCCCTCGTACTGAACGGGGCCAACACCTACACGGGGCAGACTTATGTCACCAGCGGCACCTTGAGCATCTCCTCCGAAAGCAACATCGGCGGTTACAACGGCACGTTCCTGGCTCTGACTAGCACAACCAACGGTCCTACGGTGACTTCCACGGCGGCCTCGCTTCCCACCGGTTTCGGCGTGGGTTCCACGATGTTGGGCAGGACGGTGAACTCCTACACTCTAGCGTCAGGCACCTACACCATCACCCTGAGCGGCAATGCAAACACTGCGCTTACCGGCGGCACGGCTTCCTGGGTTAGTGCCGTTCCCAACCTCGGTCTTTACAGCGGCGGCGTCCTGCAAGCCAACGGCACCTTCTCGCTCGCGGAGTCCAACACAAACGGCGGGGCCGGAACAACGACGGTCAACAGAAATGTCACCATCGGCAACAGCGGCGGCGGGTTCGATGTCACGACCGGAAACACGCTGACCGTGCCCGGAACCATTTCTGCAGCCGGGATGATGACCAAGAGCGGGGCGGGAACGTTGGTGCTTGGGGCAGGAAATTACCTTACGGGCGGCTTAACCATTAATGACGGCACCGTTAATCAAAATGCCACGAACGCGCTGACCAATAACAATTCTTCGACAGCCACATCAAACCTGATTTTCGGCAACGGTAGCGCCCCAAAACTCCAACTGAATGCCTTTAACGCCGCCGTCACGAGCCTTGTCAGCAGCAATGCAAACGCGATCGTTGAAAACGGGGGTGGCACGGCAGCAACGCTGACAGTCTCCAACGGCGCGGACAATATCTTCGCCGGCAAACTGCAGAACGGCAGCACCGGAACGCTGGCCCTTGCCAAGTCGGGCGGTGGCAAACTCACGCTCAACAACGCGGGCAACACCTTTACCGGTGGGATCACGATCTACAACGGCATCCTCGAAGGCACGCAGACCGGCGCTCTTGGCACCGGCACCATCACGCTGGCCAACGGCACTCTGAAGGCCTCCGGCAGTTTCGGCAACGCCATCGCCTCTTTGGCAGCCTACTCCGGTGCCGCGACTGCGGCGGTGAGCTACTTCAACAACACTATCGACACCAGCGGGCTGAATACGACCCTATCCGGCGTCCTTAGCGGCACGGGCGCGTTGAACAAGACGGGCACTTGCACTCTCACCCTGACCAACGCGGCCAACACGTATGCCGGCGCGGCCACGGTCTCCGCGGGCACCCTGGCTTTGGGCGCGGGGGCCGCCCTTGGCAATACCGCCATCACCGCCGGCAGCGGCGCGGTCTTTGCCACCGGCACCGGGGCCAAAGCCGGTTCCACCGGTGCGGGCACGCTCGGCGCGACCTTGACGCTCACCAATGGAACCCTCGATCTTTCCTCCGACAGTGTCGCGGGAACCTTCAACCTGAACCAGCAGGCCAGCTTCGCCGGCAACGCGCTGACGCTCAACAACAGCACGCTGAAATTGAACATCGTGGGCTCCGGAGTCGATCTCCTGGCGGTAACGGGCACGGCGGCCGTCGTCGGAGTCAACACCGTCACAGTCGTTCCCGTGGGCGCGCCAACCAGCGGCACCTACAACGTGATTACCGCGGCGGCGGGGCTTAACAGCGGCGGCAGTTTCGTTCTTTCCAGTGCCAGCGTCGGGTTCTCAAACTTCACCTTGAATTCGACCGCCGCGGCGGAACAACTCATTGTCGCCGCAAACCCGACTCCGTCCGCGGCTTACTGGAGCGGCGCCACCGGACTCAACACCTGGACTGCGGGCAGCATCGCCACGGGCACCAGCAACTGGGTGAGCGCGGCCAGCGGCGGCAGCGACACCTTGCAGATCCCGGCGGCAACCACCGATGTCTTCCTCACCGGCAACGGTATCTCGACGCCGGTGAGCACCACGCTCGGTACCGATTTCCCCATCAAGAGTCTCACCGCGACGGCGGCTGCAACCGGGCTTGTGACCGTGGGCGGGGCCAACACTCTCACCATCGGCTCGGGCGGCATTACGCTGGCAAACGGCTCCGGCGGGCTCGCCATTACCACGGGCAACCTGGTTTTGAATGGCGCTCAGACTTGGACGAACAACTCCAGCGCTGCCCTGACGGTCAGTTCACCGGTGGTGGTATCCAACACGCTTTCCGTCGCGGGCGCCGGCCCGATCGCGGCCAATTTCACGCTGAACACCGGCGCGGTGCTTGCGAGCGCTCCGGACGGCGGCGGCAACGCGTTTGGGGTTGTCAGCAGCGGCCTAATTTCCGGGACCGTCACCGCGGGGTCCGGCGCGCACACCATCGCCCCTGGTGGAGTTGGGGTCGCGGGGCATCTGGGCATCGGCTCGCTCACGACCAATTCCAACACCACTCTGAACTTCGACCTGACCGCTCCCCAGGCCGCTGGGGACGACGAACTCATCATTACCGGCGCGGGAGCGACCAATATCGGCGCCAGCACAGCAATCACTTTCGGCACGTCCACGGGTTCGGGAACCTACCGGCTGATTAACTACAGCGGCGCAACGCCATCTTTTGGCAATCTGACCCTGCCGAGCGCTCCCGCCGGTCGCTCCTACACGCTGACTGTCGGCCAGGACGTAAACTGGATCGATCTGCGGGTGAATACCAGCGGCACCGCCAACTCCGGCGTGTCCGGCAACTGGTCGAATTCCGCCATCTGGGCCAACACCGCCATTCCGAACGCGAATGCGGACACCGCGCTGTACAACTCGACGACGGCTTCAGGCACGACCACGTTGGATATGAACGCCACGCTGGGCCAGTTGATGGTCAGCGGCACAGTCTACAAATTTGCGGTTGCCTCAGATGGGGCTCATTCGCTGACGTTCTCGCGCCTCAGCGGCGCCGGTGGCAACGCTATCGGCACTCTTCATCCTGCGATCACCTCCAATGGCGTCGGCGCCGGAAACCAGAACACGATCCGGGTGGATCCAAATATCACCATCGGCCCTGGGGAAACACTCGATCTTGGGGATTACAATTCCTGGACCTCGGGGACAACGGTCGCCACCACCGGAACGATTACCGGAATCAACGCCAACGTGGCCATTAATGCGTCGAACGGGAATGGCATCGTGGCCGGCGGCGTGCTCAACAACACGGGAGCGGTGAAAGTCGGCCTGTCCAACGCAGCGTCCATTGCCAGCATCGGGGGCAACGTCACCAGCCTGACTTCCTCGGTGGGTCTCTATTTGGCGATCAACGCCGACAGCGGCGGCTGGAGCGGTCCCACCACCGTGGCCAACGGCGATGTGATCCTCAACGGCGCCGGGGTCACTCTCGGGAAATCCGATGTCACGGTCGGCGGGTATGGAACCTCGCGGGCGTCCTTGGTGGCCAACCGAGCCGGGGCGGCTTTTCCGCAAACCTCGACGCTGGCCAATAGCGTGACGCTTCAGGGAAGTCCTTACTACAATTGGGATAACGCGTTATCGACTTATAACGGTGGCGGTTTGAGCATCTTTGGCAGCACCACCAATAAGACCACGGACAATATCACCAATGCCCTGACGATCGGGGCTGGATTCAACAACGTCTTCCTTTTCAACAACAACGTCGTTCTCAACGCCGGCAGCCTGGCGCGCAGCGGCCGGGGCACTGTGGACTTTTTGGGGAACAATCTCGGGACGGCGGTTGCCGATTCGAGTCACGATAACGTTACCTTCACCGCTTCGCCCGCCTCGCAACTGGTGGGCGGCGGCGGCGCCTGGAACAGCCAGACCGCGAGCATCCTGCCGTGGGCCAACGTGAACGGCGATCTGGCCACCTACGGCCCGAATGGGATGGTGGCGGCGAACACTTACTACACCGGCCCGATTGCCTCCGCCACCACCACCGCCAACTGCTCGGTGAGCGTTGGCAGTGTGCTGGGAAGCAATCAAACGATCAATGCCCTCAAGCTAAACAACGGCGCTGTGGTTTACGGTTTCGCCGGGGCTCGCAGCCTGACCATCACCAGCGGCGCGATTCTCGCCACGGGAAGCGCCACCCTTCAGGACGGGCCGCTCATCTTCGGTTCCGCCGAAGGCGTGGTGCAGATGGGAGGAGCCGCAACCAACCTGACGATTGACGACAATATCGTCGGGAGCAACGGCCTGACGGTTTCATTCGGAGGAACTTACCTGGGTGCAGCCGCTTCGAACGCGGTCTTGACGCTCAGCGCGGCCAACAACAACAGCGCCGCCAACAGCAACCTGACCGGGCCGATCACCGTCAACTTCGCGACCTTAAATCTGGGTGTGGACGGTGCGCTCAAGGGGGTGAACGCTTCCGCGGGCAATCTGGCGCTTTATGGCGGCGTGCTCTCCATGGGGACCCATTCGGATACGGTGGGCGGCGTGACCCTCGATCAAGGCAGCATCATCACCGGTTCCAACGGCGCAACGCTGACCAGCACCGGCGGATACACGATGCTCAGCGGCTCGGTGGCCGCCAATCTCGCGGGCTCGGTCGGGCTGAACAAGAGTGGCCCCGGCACGGTCTGGTTGAGCGGCACCAATACTTACACGGGCACAACCACCATCAGCGGCGGCGAACTCTCGCTGATGTCCGGCGCGGGCGCGACCCTCGGCACCAATCTGACCTTTGCGGGCAGCGGCGCCTTCAACCTGGACAACAGCAACTCCACCGGGGCGGTCTCGGGCAGTCTTGGCACATTGACCTTCACCGGCGGGGACAGCACGGTGCAGACCACCCGCTACGCCACTCAAAACGTGGCCCTGACGCTCGGTTCCCTTGCGGCACGCTCCGCGGGCGCCACCGGGCGGTTCATCCTTGGCCGATGGTTTACGGGAGATGCCAACGGCTGGAACGCTGCGTCGGTCGGCACCACTGGAACCAATTCCAAAATATCGATTACCGGACAGGCGACGGGCTTCATCGATCCCGGCATTTACTTTGCCACGAACAACAATCAGGCGAATTGGCTTTCGTCTGCCAGCAGCTCCGATTTCGCCTGGTACGATGCTAACGGCTACGTGCGGGGGATCAACTATGGGGTCGATGCGAACACGGCAAACTTCGGCGCGGGCACCGCGATTACGGGTTTTACTAATTGGTACATAAATTTGAGCGGAAACATGGTCGCGCAGACCAGCGGAACGTTTAACACCCTCCGGTTTGGCGGCGCTTACAGCCTGAACCTGGCGCAAAACGCCACGCTCACCCTTGCCAAAGGCGGTCTCCTGGTGGCGGGCAATAACGGGTACGCCACCATCGCGGGCGGCGCCGGCATTCAAGCGGGCAGTAACACTGAATTGATCATCCGCACCGATGCCACCACGGACGGGTTGCGTCTGGATACGCCGATTCTCGCCAATGGCTCCAACGCGCTCACCAAGAGCGGCGCGGGCATACTCATCCTGAACGCGGCCAACACGTTCACGGGCGACACCGTCGTCAACGACGGCACGGTGATTATTTCCAACCCCCTGGCGCTGCAATACAGCACCCTCAATTACAACAACCAGGGGTTCAATACCCTGGGAGCCGTTTCCAACCAGGCTGCAACGACCCAGCTTGGCGCCTACAACCAGCCGGGCCTGGTGACCTTCACCGGAAACAGCGCAACCTTTGGCGGATTGAAGGGCGGGCAGAATTTACAGTTTGCCGGCGTGGCGCTCACCGTGGGCGGCAACGGGCAGAGCACGACCTACTCCGGGGTGCTCAGCGGCGCGGGCGGCTCGCTGACCAAGACGGGGACGGGAACCTTGATCCTCGGCGCGGCGAATACTTATACCGGCGCCACCACCGTGACCGGAGGGGCGCTGTCGATGGGCGGCGTTCAGGGAACCAGCGGTGTTACGCTGGCGGCCGGAACGAGTCTCATTGAATCGAGCCCACTCACGCTGAATGCGTTGACGCTCGGTTCGACTTCCGGCGATGTCCTCACCCTCAAGTTGAATTCCGTGACGGGCGCCGCCCCCATCACGGTGACGAGCCCCAACGCCTTGCTGGCCACCGGGACCACGACCTTCGACCTGTCCGGGGCGAGCTTTTCCGTTGGAACTGTCACGCTGCTCAAGTACGCGGGAACGGCGCTCTCCAGCCTCTCGAACTTCGCTTACACCGGGGTGCAGGGCCATGTATTAGGCTCTCTCGTGAACGACACCGCAAACACCTCCATCGATCTGCAACTGACTCAGGATCCGGTGAAGTGGACCGGCAATACCAGCGCCACTTGGGACATCAATAACACCCAGAACTGGAAACTGGCCTCCAGCAGTGCGGCAGCGGTTTATCTGCAAAGCGGCTTGCCCGACATGGCAGTCTTCGACGACAGCGCGGCCGGTAATTTCAATGTCACTGTCTCGACGACCGTTCAGCCGGCGTCGCTTACGGTCAACAATTCGGCTATCAACTATACCTTCAGCGGCGGCGGCAAGATCAGCGGGACCACCGGGTTGGCCAAGTCCGGCACTGGAACGCTGACGCTCACAACCGCGGGGAACGATTACACCGGCGGCACCACGGTCACAGGCGGCGCACTGGTGCTCGGCGCCTCCGGCGCACTGCCCACGGGGGGCGCTTTGACGGTCAACAGCGCTTCGGTCGATCTTGGCGGGAACAGCACGTCGGTGGGAGCGTTCAGCGGAAGTTCCGCCACGATCACCACTAATGTCGCACCGGCGACCTTTACCGCCACCAGCGGCGCCGCCGCCATCTTCAACGGTTCGTTGCAAGACGGAACGGGCGGCGGAGTCCTCACGTTCGTCAAGAGCGGGACGGGCACGCTGACCCTCACCGGCAGCAGCAATTACAGCGGCGGCACCACGGTCACTGGCGGCACGCTGCAACTCGGCGACGGCGCAACCACAAACGGCTCGATCACCGGCAATATCACGGACAGCGCCTCGGTGGCGTTCGCGAATCCTGCGGCCCTGGCCTATTCCGGAGCCATCTCCGGCACGGGGTCGGTGGTCAAATCGGGCGCGGGCACGCTGACGCTGACCGGCACCAGCAACTACAGCGGCGGCACCACGATCTCCGCGGGCACGTTGCAACTCGGGGACGGCACATCGAACGGCTCGCTCACCGGCAACATCGTGAACAATGGGGCGCTGACGTTTGCGGGGCTCGCCACCAGCGGAACCTTTGCGGGTCTCATTTCCGGCAGCGGCTCGTTCACCAAGGGAGCGGGCTATACGAACCTGACGCTCTCCGCCACCAACACCTTCAATGGCCTGACGGTAAATTCCGGCACGTTGAGTTTCGCGGCCGCCAGCGGCAACGTCGTCAACGGGACGACCACTCTGAACAACGGCGTTCTTAACTTTACCGGCGCCGCACTGACACTGAATGCCCTGGCGGTTAACACCAGCGGCACGCTGTCTGTGCCCAGCGGGGTGGCAACGGTGCCGACTCTCACCGGGTCGGGAGCGTTAAGTGTAACCGGCGCCAGTGCGTACTTCCAGGGCTTGACCCTGACAGGGACCACCGATGCCGGATTCAGCGGAACCATTAACGTGGCGAACTCGGCTTACCTCTCCCTTGCCAACGAAGTTGCCCTGGGCTCGAACGCTAACGCGCTCACCATCAACGGCAATCTCTATACCCCGGGCGGAACGCTTACCCTTGCAAACCACCGAGTCACCACGTCCACCGGATTTACCGCTGGCGGTACCATCACCTTCACAGGAGGGATCACGGGTGCCGGAGGGCCTATAATTCGGGGGAACATCGTCATCGGCGGATCGAACAACGATTACGCGGGAGCGACGAGTCTCTATACCGATGGTGGAACCTGGACGTATCTGACGTTGGGTTCGGATAATGCGCTCCCGTACGGTCCCGGCAAAGGCAACCTTAATTTCACGATCTGGAATGTGGCCTCGGGGAGGCTCGATCTCGCCGGACACAACCTCACCGTGAATGGGCTGACCAGCGACATTCACAGCACGGGCGGGGCATTCATCGACAACGTCTCCGCAGGCGGAACGCCAACGCTGACGGTTGGCTCGAATAACGCCAACGGCACTTACACCGGCGTCATCCTGAACACCTCCGGCACGATCAGCTTGATCAAGACCGGTACCGGCACGCAGACCCTCAGCGGCAGCAACAGCTACACAGGGAGCACCACCATCAGCGCGGGCACGCTGCAGATCGGCGCCGGGACCGATGCGGGCTCGGTGAATTCAACGAGCGCGATCATCGATAACGGTGCGCTGGTTTATAACGTCGGCAGCGGCAACCGCACGCTCGGCGTAGTGGTCAGCGGTTCCGGATCGCTCACTCAACAGGGCACCGGCACCGTGACGCTCAGCGGCAGCAACGGCTACTCAGGAAGGACCACGATCAACGCAGGCACCCTGCTATCTTCCGCTCCCGCCAGCCTGCTCTCCTCCAGCGCGATCTCGGTGAACAACGCAGGCTCGACGCTGGCGGTCAACTTCGGTGGCCCTTCGGATTATGCGATGAGCGACGTAAACGCGCTGCTTGCGAAAACGACCTTCGGCTCGACCTCCGCGGCGTTGGGGCTCAACCTCACCGTCAGCAGCACCTACAGTGGGGTGCTCTCGATGCCGGCCGGTCTCACCCTGCTGGGCGGCAACAGCCTGAGGATCACTGGCTCCAATAGCTACACCGGACCGACCAACGTGAACGGGACCTTCTTAATCGCAGCCAGTTCCGGCACCGCCAACGTGCTGGCCGCGTTCGGCACGGGCCCGCTCATCCTCGCCAACAGTAGCATTCAATTGAAAGCCGACGGCAGCGGCAGTGGCCAGACCATCGCGATGGGCAACAACGTCACCGTCAGCGGCAACACCAGCATCGACGTGAACGACCTGACCGCCAACAGCAACAACACTTACGCGATGGGCACGCTCGCCATCGGCGCGGGGCAGCTTAACGTCTCCGGCAACAGCGGCTACGCGCTCTCGTTCGGGGCGACCACGCTCTCCGGGACAGTCACCTTCAATGACAGCGCGAACCTGATCCTCGGGGCCGTTGGCCAAAGCGGCTCCTCCTCCCTCATCAAGACCGGCGCGGGCACCCTCACCTTCACGGGCGGCAACACCTACAGCGGCGCGACCACCATCAGCGGAGGCGTGCTGCAACTCGGCAACGGAACCACCAGCAACGGCACCGTCGCGGGCAACATCACCAACAACGCCAGCCTGGTCTTCGCGGGCCCCGCCACCACCGGCACCTACGCCGGAGTGATCTCCGGCACGGGCACGGTGACCAAGAACGCCGCCTACACCAGCCTCACGCTCACCGGCGCCAACAGCTTCAGCGGTCTTACGGTCAATTCCGGCACGTTGAACCTCAGTGGCGTTAGCGGCAATGCCATCAGCGGGACGACCACCTTGAACAGCGCCAACCTCTATTACACGGGTGGCTCGGTTACTCTCGGGGCGCTGGCGGTGAATGCCAGCGGCACCTTGACCGTGCCAAGCGCGAGGGTGACCACGGGAGCCCTCATGGGGTCGGGCGCGTTGACGGTGTCCGGCAGTAGCTGGGCGACGGGCCTGACCTTGACCGGGACCACCAACGCCGGCTTCAGCGGGACCCTGACCATCGGGCCGTCCCTGGGCAATTACAGCTTCTTGGATCTAACCAATGAAGCCGCGCTCGGTTCCAATGTCGATGCCCTGACCCTCAACGGGGTTACATTCAACACTGCCGGCTCTGCGCCGCTCACCATCGCCAGTCACCGCATCCACCTCGCCTCGGGCGGAGGGATCTTTTATCCAGACGGCGGTGACCTGACGCTCTCCGGCGGGATCACCGGGCCGGGCGCGCCCTGGATCCGGACGTCCGGCTCGGGAGCTGTTGTGATCGGCGGCACCAACAACGATTACACGGGCAACACGAACATCTGGGCTGACGGATCTGCCAACGCGACGCTGCGGCTGGGCGCCAACAACGCACTGCCTTACGGTCCCGGGAAAGGTATTCCTGCATTCAACGCGACGTCGAGCGGCACCGCGCAGATTGACCTGGGCGGCTACAATCTGACGGTTAACGCACTGAACTACTGGGTCTCTTCCCAGGCGGTGATCGACAACATCTCCGCGGGTGGAACGCCGACGCTGACCGTCGGTGCGGGCGACGCGACCGGCTACACGTTTGGAGGCCTCATCCTGAACACCTCCGGCACGGTTGCTTTGGTCAAGATCGGCACCGGCATTCAGACGCTCAGCGGCAGCAACTCCTACAGCGGCGGCACCACCATCAGCAGCGGCACGCTGAGGCTTGGCAATGCCAATGCGCTTGGCACCGGCGCGCTGACCATGAACGGCGGCACGCTGGACCTGGCCGGAATCTCCATCAACGCGGCCGGCTTCAGTGGGAGCGGCACCGTTCGCAGCACGGTCAGTGGAACCAGCACGCTGACTGCCACCATCGCCGCCGGCGCCTCGACCTACTCCGGCAGCATCGTCAGCGGAGTCGGCGCCGTGGCGCTCACCAAAACAGGCGCGGGCGCGCTGATCCTGAGCGGGAGCAGCACTTTCACCGGACCAACCGCCATCAACGCGGGCACGTTGCAACTCGGCGACGGCGGAACGGGCGGGTCGCTCTCGGCCTCCAGCGCCATCGCCAACAACGCCGCTTTGGTGTTCAATCGCTCCAACACCCTCACCCAGGGAACTGACTTCGGAACGATTTCCGGATCGGGCGCGGTAACGCAAGCGGGAGCCGGAACCACAGTGCTTTCCGCCTCGAACAGCTACAGCGGCGGAACGATTGTGAGCGGCGGCACCTTGCAAGTGGGCAATGCGAATGCGCTGGGCACGGGCGACCTGGCCGCCAACGGCGGCACGCTGGATTTGCACGGAAACAGCCTCGCCGTCGGCGTACTGAGCGGCTCCGCCGGCGCGTTGATCACCAACACCGTCAGCGGGACGAGCTCCTTGACCACCGCGGCGGCCGGCACCTCAACCTACAGTGGCGACATCGTCAACGGAGCGGGAGCGGTGGTTCTCACCAACTCCGGAGCCGGAACTCTCATTCTGGGCGGTTCTTTGACGATGGCCGGGCTGAACGCCCAAGCCGGAGGCACCCAACTGACCCAGTCCGCGACCATCGACGCCGTGAACGTCGCAGCGGGAGCAACGCTTTCCATGGCGGCGCACAGCGGCAGCACCTACAATGTGCTTAACACCTCGGCGCTGACGATCTCCGGGTTTTCCTCGGCGCTTGGGATGGGGCGGAATGCCGTGATCGAAGACGTGAGTTATGCGTCCGTGGACGCTGCCAGCCAGAGCCCGAACGCCGGAGTGCTGACGGCGAAGGGGACCGCGCTGGCTCAGCAGACCACTGCTGCGACCGGCGATGTGGCGACGGCCTCGTCGCCCGAGGCGGTTCCGGAGCCCGGCGTGTGGGGTTTGATGATGGGTGCTTCCGCCCTGCTCGGCTTCCGCCGCAGCCGGAAGAACCGGTCGTAATTCAAAAGATTTGGAGCCATGGGGCATCCAGAGGTTGCGTTAAAATCAGGTGGGGGCCTGATGGGGGGCGCAACTTAGACGCCTTCCCGGTTTAGGGGCCGGGAAGGCGTCGCTTTTCCAAACATTATTCTCTGAACCTTGGCGCGAGTTCTTCTGAAATTTCAAATCTTTGGCTAGAATTTAATCATGTTGAAACGCTCTAACCTCGTCACCAACTCATGCTGCCTGTTCTGGCTGGCAACAACCGCAGCGCTCTTGCTGGGCTCCCTCCCCGCCAGGGCGGAGGTTCGCCTCGCCAAAATCTTTGGCCCGGGGATGGTCCTTCAGCAGAGGAAGCCGGTTCCAATCTGGGGCTGGGCTGATCCGGGAGAAAACGTGACAGTGAAAATCGCCGCGCAGACCGCGAGCGCCAAGGCCGATGCAAGCGGAAGCTGGAAGGTCACTCTGGCACCGCTCCCGGCCGGCGGTCCGCTGGAGCTTTCGGTGAAGGGACAGAATTCTCTCACCGTCCCCGACGTCCTGGTCGGCGAGGTGTGGCTCTGCTCCGGACAGTCGAACATGGAGACGACGATGCGCGAATCGGGCCACTTTCTGGAACCGGAAATCGCGCTGCCGCCCAATCCGAACTTGCGAATAGTTCGCGTGGCTAATTGCAATTCGGAAAAACCGGAAAACGACATCCGTGCAGGCTCATGGCAGAGCGCGTCTTCGCGGACGATCCCGGGCTTTTGCGCGACGGCCTACTTCTTCGGCAAGAACCTGCAAAAGGAGCTTAACGTCCCCGTAGGTCTGATCGCGAGCACTATCGGCGGCACAAGGGCGCAGGCTTGGATCAGCCGGACAAAACTGGCATCGGACCCGGAAACCGACGCAATTGCGACGGAGGAAATCAAGGAAACGCAGCAGGGTATTGAAGCCAACAAGCTGCTGGAGAAGGGTGACAAAAAGCGGATGCCCGACTGGCGTATTCAGACCACCGCGAGCTATTTGTTCAACGCAATGATTCATCCGTTGATTTCGTATGGGATTGCCGGTTTTGCCTGGTACCAAGGAGAGGGCAACGAAACGAACCCCGCGCCGTATCACAAGCTATTTCCACAACTGATCACCGATTGGCGGGAACGCTGGGGCGAGCCAAGCCTGCCGTTCCTGTTCTGTCAGTTGCCGGGCACCCGCCTGGGGCCGGGGAATATCGGCAAGCGGCCATTTCTGCGGGAGGCCCAGGCATCGGCGCTCAAGCTCCCAAATACAGGAATGGCAGTGTTGATCGATACAGGCGAGGAATTAAGCAACCATCCGCGCGACAAGGCTCCCGTGGGGGAACGACTGGCGCGAATCGCCCTCGCAAAAACGTACGGAAGAGCGGTCGAGTTTTTGGGCCCGATCTATAGCGGGGCCGAGTTCGTTGGCGGCAAGGCGATTGTTCATTTCCAAAGTCCGACCGGCGGACTGGCCGCGAAAGTGTTGCCCACCGAATACCAGCCTGACACCCTCAAGCCCGAGAAGAAGCCGCTCGTAAGAAACAGCCCGAACAGCCAGGTGGAAGGGTTCGCCGTTGCTGGCAGCGATCGGAAATGGGTTTGGGCAGATGCGAAAATTGAAGGAGATACCATCATCGTATCGGTGCCAAGTGTTTCCAACCCGGTGGCGGTTCGATACGCCTGGTCGGACTTCCCGATCTGCAATCTCTACAACAAGGCGGGCCTGCCTGCCGCGCCATTCCGCAGCGATGCCTGGCAATGGGAGCCAAGATGAGCCTCAGACCTCCTAACCTCTTCTGGAAAGAACGGCCGAATTGAAGAATGAAAATGAGCCCAACTCCGGCACGGTCCGAAATGGATGACCCCAAAACGGCAGAGGAGGCTCGTGGACTGCGGTGAAGTGCCCTTTCCATTACCCACAAAACAGAAGCCGAGCACGGAAACCGGAGCGGCCCATATTATTTGTCATCCTGGTGCGCCCGTGAAGCGGGCGTCAACGTGGGTGAGAGTCCCACCGGTGCAGT